>Ga0208121_100282_pt1 | contig 19777 bp, 17 predicted proteins | sample LakWasMet62_LOW9_2_FD_183894 | JGI IMG/M metagenome (GOLD analysis project Ga0208121, IMG submission 183894) | Freshwater sediment methanotrophic microbial communities from Lake Washington under simulated oxygen tension - Sediment Metagenome... | ecosystem: Environmental > Aquatic > Freshwater >... | reverse complement strand
GCGTGGTACAGCGTGGTCTTGCCGGCGCCGTTGGGGCCGGCCAGCAGGTAGAAGACGGGTTTGTTCTTGCTGCGCCGGGGGCCGCTGGCGCGGGCCGTTGCCATGTCAGGCGTTGGCGTTGCGGGCTGGGGTGGCCTTGCGGCGGTTGCCGGCCACCACCTCGCGCACGCGCTGCGCCAGGCTGCCGTCGTCTTCGGCGCTCATGAACCGGGCGAGCAGGGCGTCGGCCTGGGAGCCGGCGGCTTGGGTCTTTTTGGCGGTGGTGCGCGGGCGCGGCGCGGGGCTGTCGTGTTGGCGGGCCTCGTACTGGGCGATGGCGGCCTGCGCCTCCTGCGCGGTCAGGCCGCTGTGCTCGACGATCCGGCCCAGCGTGGCCCAGTACTCCACCTGCCCGGCCACGGAGCGGCGCAGCGGCTGCGCGGCTTCGCGCGCCTGGTCGACCAGGGCAGCAGGGAGTTTGACGGAGGCAAAACCGGTGGGCGAGGTGGGCATGGCGGGGCTCCTGATTGGCGCATTATGCGCCATTAAGGACCATTTTGCTCAAATCAGCCAGGATGACCATGGGGGTGGCTGTCCTGGCCCCGGGGCGGTGCCCGGGTATCTCGTCGGCCTGAAGCGAATTTGATGTTGTGAAATCAAATTCCAGGCTGGAACGGGGTTTCCCCCCTGCCTACCATGCTGCAACCCGGCCGCCGAGACAACGAGGCAGTGAGGAAATGTCGCCTAGTCTAGGCCGTGCGCAAGTGGGCTCCCGCGCTGACGGAAATTTCATTGCCGTGTGTATCCCGCTGCGCGTCCCCATCGAGAAGAACGAAAAGGCCTTCCTCGCGCAGCACGGTGCTGGCGGCGCGCAACACGACGTCGCTGCTCATGGACACAGCGGGTGGTGTGGGGCTGACCGAGGTGTCGGTGCCGCTGAAAGTGAAGGTGCAGCGCACTTCGTGCAGGGCACGCACGCCATCGACCTTCAGTTTGCTGTGCGTGGTCTCGGTGATCGGCCCGGCAAGCCAGCTGCCCTGCCAGGCGGGTTGGGTGGCAGGCGAGGTGGATGAGGACGCCGTGGCGCTTGTATCCCCGCTGACACCCACACGCTTAAGCACCAGGCCCCTTTCCCATGCCCCTGGCTATCTGGTCCAGCGCCATCACGCCAGCGGCGAGGGCGGCCAGGCCCGCGACATCAGCGACACCGAGCTTCACGCCGGCGCTGTTGAGCTTGGCGCTCAAGGCCGCAGGAGATGCCTTGACCAGATCTTCCATGGTGCGCACGCCTACCTCGGTGAGCCCCCGCCCGGTTGCCGGTGTCAAGTTCTTGAGCAGCTGGACGGGTGCGGAGGACAGGCCGCCCTTGCTATCGGCGTTCAGGCCGACGGCGCCGATGACGGCCTCGGAGGCCAAGCCATCGCGGACGATCGCTTTACCAACTTGCTCGACCAGGGGAGCAACCAGACCCAAGGGGGATTTGACGTTAAGGTTGGTAGTCAAGCCGCCCATCACATCGCCCAGGCGCAAGCCGCCTTCGAGTTTTTCGTCGCCAAAAGCCTTGATGAAGGTGCCGAGAGAGAACTCGCCGCCGAGTTTTTCTGTCACTGTTTTTTCGTTGGTCGCGGCCCAGCGCGCATAGCGATCTGCTGTTTCCAGGCCGGGGTGGGTCCAGCTGGGGCGTTGGGTCTGTGCGCTTCCCGGTGCGGTGGGGCTCATGATCAGCCCCATGGCGGTGGACCACACTTCCACCGTTTGCCCGTTCAGACTGGTTTGCTCGATCAGGCGTGCGGGCATGCCGTTGGCCAGTCCGCGCGTGGGGTCGCTGGTGGAACGCAGGATATTGCCGCCAGGGGCGGTGTAGGTGTTCAGGCCCGAAACGGTGTCTAGGTAGCGGCGTACCGGGTCCACGTTGTTGGGAGACCATGGTTGGGAACCGCCGCCTCGGATGTCGATGGTGTAGATCCAGGGCTGGCGGGGGTTGTAAGGCAGGCGGTAGCCGCCCCCCCAGTCCGGGTTGACGGGATCCATGGGGCCGATGGGTCCCGAGCCGCCAGTACCGGGCCACACAACCCCGCCCCCACCTGTGGACGGCCAGTCTATCGGCGGGTAGTATGGCGGCCACTCTTGCGGTGGCCTGTACGGGGGCCACACCACAGTGCCGTCGGACTTGTGGCAGCAGTCATGGATGTCGCCGTTGATGAGGTTGATTTCGGTGCGGATTTCGCCGAGCAGCTTGGAGATCTCTGCCCGTTGCTCGGCCAGGCAGACGAAGGCCTTGGCAATGTCGGCCGAGAGTGCGTCGAGGTCATCCTCGATCTTGTGGAAGCGGCTGTTGAAACCTTCTTCCAGCGCATTGGTCTCGGCCTGGACGACAGACTCGCCGTCGATCCAGTCCTGGTGTACGAAGCTGCGCGCGAATTGTGCGCCGCAGTCCGTATCCGTGGTGGCAAAGGGCTGGCTGTAGTTGAACACCCGCTTGGATTTCTGCTTGACCAGGTCGATCGCTCCCCAAAGGAAGTTCAGGGTCTGCTCTTGGCTCATGTTGAGCTTGTTGGCGGTGGTCAGTATCTCGTCGAGCGAGACGGTTTCGGTGACTTGGAAGCCTGGCATGGTGGTGTCCTCCGGTTGGGGGCGGGTAGGGTGTCAAACGGGGCTCAGGGAATGGTGGGGGAATCCACGCCCGCGAAACGCGGGCGGCGGTAGGGGCGGTACGCGTGGTTGAGGCGAACCGGCAAAGCGGCGGGGCCGACGACCGGGTCCAGCATCACGTGCTGGCGACGGATGTCCCAGGTGTTGACCTGTACGCCAGCGGGCGTCAGGTGGTGCAGCGCATTCATCAGGAACTCGTATTCGTGGATGTCCAGGCGTGTGCCGGGCTCGGCCACCACGCGGTATTCGAAGGGGTCGGTCAACCCGGTACGGGCGTAGGCCAGCACGGCGATGGCGGCCAGCCCGCTCTCACCGCCGATGAAGCGGCCGCGCGTGCCAGCGCCACGCAGTTCACAGTTGATGTCATTCACCGGCAAGGCTCGCCACACGAACCCTGCCGTGCGGCGCGAGGCAAGGTTGGTGGCAAGGACCGGCAGCGCGATGCTGCTCACCACAAGGGCCAGCACTGTTCCAGGCAGGCTCATGAGAGCCGCCGCCGCCGCGCCTGAGCGCGCCAGCTGCTGGATCAAACTGCCCAGGCGGTTCCAGGCTGCGTCCTGTCCGGCAGCCAACGGTGTGGCAAAGGCCGCATCCAAGCGGAGGATGCTGTATAGGCCCTCGGGGTATTGCACCAAGGTGCGCCGGAAGCTGTCGACGTCGAAGCTGGTGGGCAGGCCGATCACACGCAGACGGTCGGACAGGGCTGCGGGTGGTGCGGCCAGCGTGGGCACTATTGCGCCCAGGCTGGCGTCGGCCACGCGGGTCCAGGGTGGGTCGCCGGCGCCCCAGCCGGTGCTGCCCCCGGCGAGGGCCTGGGCCAGGGCTGCGTGGGTGGTGGCGTCGTTCTCGGAGAGCATCGTGGTTGTGAAAGGCGCGTCGGCCGCGGCCGCACGGCTCAAGTCCGCCGCGCCTTCAATCACCAGGCCCTGGGTGGAAAAGTGCGAGAGCATCAGGCGGGTGGGCGCCAGGGCGTGCACAGTGCGCATGCCGGCCACACCGAACCAGGTTTCGGCGCGTCGGGCGGCCGCTCCACCCGTCAGCAGGCGATCGCGCAGGCGCGATATCAGACCTCGTTGCATCGGGTCTGCAATCTGTGCCAGGTTGGCGGCCAGGGCGCGGGTACACAAATCGTCCACCACGCTTTGGGCGGGGCGGTCTACTTCGAGTGCCAAGCCCAGCTCCCAGCGGCTGCCGGCATCGTCGTCCTGTGCGCGGTGTATGTTCAGGCGGGTGCTCAGGCCTAGGGCAGTGGCCATGGCTCCGGCACGGTCCAGCGAACGGGCCAGGGCGGGGGCCATGGAACGGCTGATGCCGGCAAAGTCGACCCAGCCGCGCAGGCGCAGGCGCAGCTGCTCTTCGGCCGTACGGCGCGCGCCAGGCATATGGCGCGTGGCCGGCACGGCCACGGTGGGATCGCACAGCACGGTGTCGCGCAGCCAATGCTGGTAGTGGTGGCGCTGCGTGCGTGCGGTGGTGGCGTCGGTCGCAGTGCTGACCAGGCGCAGCGCAATGCACAGCGGGTTGTCCTCTTCCACGATGGTGAAGGTGCGTGCCGCACCGGGGCGCATCGCATTGAGCGTTTGCTCCACGTGTGCGCGGGTGGGCAGGCTCCAGGGACGGTACAGCGCCAGGCGACGACGGTATTGCGCATCGGGTTCGGTTTGCGCCTGGGTGATGACATCCCCAGCCTGCACGGCCAGGCGCTCGGAAAAACGCGGTACGGCCAGCTCGCGGCCCAGAGCATCGAGCATGGCGCCTTCGGTTGTGCCCAGCAGGCGGGCGCGGCCGATCTGGCGTGCCAGCCGGCGCAGGCGGATGGTTTCGGCTTGCATCAGGTAGTAAAGGCGGCCGAAGGTGCCGCAAAGCAATTGCACGCGAACGCGATTTGCCACTTGCGCGGCGGGCAGGTCGGTGGCGCCTTCGCTGACGCTGAGCACCAGCCTTTGCGCGGTGGTCGTCACGCGCGCGGTTCCTGCAGCCGGTCGATACAGGGGCATGAAGGCACCCATCTCGGTCCACGGCGCAAAAGTGACAACCGGTAGCACGGTGGTGCCCAGGCGGGCCGTGACCACGAGCGCAGCGGCTTGTACATCGGCTGCGGGGGCAACCAGCAACAGGGGCTCCCAGAGCCCGGCCTCCACGTCCAACTCGCCGGCCGCGCTGACGGGCAGGTAATCGGTGCGCGCGCCGCCAGCGAGCGGACCGGCCAGGGCTTCGGTCAGTGATTGCAGGACGTCGGAGCGGGCGCCGTCGGCATCGATGCTCATGGTGAACTCCTGGATGTCAGATGATGGTCAGGTCGTCGAGTTCGTCGACATAGACGGCAACCTGGTCGGGGGCGGTGCTCAGGGCGACGCCGCAGCCCAGCAGGTCGGCCTCGCCAGAGGCCACCGCGGTACTGAAGTCCAGGCCCGACTCGGGCTTGGGGTAGCGCTTCAAGCGCACGTTTCGTACGTCGGCAACACCGGTTTCGTTCATGATCATCCAGGTCACCTTGGCCGGACTTACGGCTTCACCGAAGCCGAGGTTGTCGATGTACCCCTTCACGCGTGCAGCGATGCGGCGCTTGAGCGCCAGCGCGGCACTGGAGGCGTTGACACTGGTGCGATCGCCGCCGGGGAGTGGAAGGCCGTCTACCACCAAGTCAGCCTGCACGCCTACATACAGTTCGGAGGCTTGGCGGATCTCGGGGAATACGGCAATGGGGCGCAGGTCTTCCAGCGTCTCGGCCACCAGGGCAGCCAGTCCGTCTGCGCCGTCCCAGATGGCCGCGGGAGTAGGGGCCACCAGCACGGTGAAGTAGTAGGGCGAAGCAAGATCGCGTTCGGTGCCGAACACGCGTTCGCCAAACGAGAAGGTGCCGAAGATGGGCAACTCGATGTCGAGCCCGCCTTGCAGGTCTACCAGCTTGGCTTGTCGCACGCCGGGCACCAGGGACACGGCGATCGCCATGGCTTCGACGGACCATATCGAGCGCGGTGCACGCAGCAGTAGCTGGCGATAGCGGTCGTCGGGCCAGCGCAATTCACCTGCGGACAGTGCCGTCGTGTGCTCGATGATGCAGGCATCGTCGGGCGTGCGACCGGCGCCCATTGTGGCGGCGATTTCTTGCAGCACGGTGAGGGCAGGATCGGCCGGGTTCCAGCGTGCGATTTTCTGCGCAGGCTGTGTCGGGTCGAGGTTGTGCTCGGGGCCGGGATGGAAGGCCGTGACCGGCACGATGGCCTCGGTACGCTGGGCGGTGAACTTGGCGCTTTCGCCGAGCGCAACGTGGTGGCCGCCTGGTGTCAGCATTCGCAGGCCTGCCGGCAGGGTGACCGTGCTACGTGCCGCAGTAAAGCCACCGGTGTACTTGAGCTTGATGCTGCCGCTGGCGTTGAGATAGGGGCGCGGCAGGCCCAGTTCCTCGCCCAGCAGCGACAACGCATCGCCACGCGCGGTAGGCACGGTGAGGTTGTCAACCACGCCGGCCAGCATCGCATAGGTGCGTGCGTGTTCGAGTGAGGACATTTCGAGCAGCTTGCGCAGCACCGATCCGTTCCCCACATCGACCTCAGGACCGAAGAGCTTTCCGGCCAGCGCCAGGCTTTCGGCCAGCAGCCGGGCATAGGGCTTGGGCAGGTAGCCCGCTTCGGTGAGCCCATAGGGGCCCGAGGCGGTGTTGAGCAGGGTGTCCCAGTCGATGGTGGGCAGTTCCTGCAACTCTTTCTTGATGTCGCCAATAGTCATCTCAGCCACTCCCGAGGATCGAACCGATGTTCAGTTGCACGCGTTCAGGCTGCCCTCGTAGCCTGAACGTGGCTTCAATGTCCACCATGCCGTAGGTCGCCGGCGGCGGTGAGGTGGTCTGTCCAGCGCGCGCGGCCTCGATCTCGGCCTGGCCTATCAGCACCTGATCCACACGCTCGATGCGGGGATCGGCGCGCAGCAGGTTCACCACCGCGACACGCAAGCGTTCACGTAGCATCACGCGGTCGGCTTCCTGGGCAATGGCATCAAAGCCCGAGAAGCCGAACCCCATGTTCAAGGGATCGGCGCCCAAGGCAGTGCAAAGTGCTGCCGACAGGTCTTGCCGAAGCGCGGGCAGGCCGCTGACAAGGGCCAGATCGCCTTCTTCAAGCGCAATGTCCTGCGCATAGGCCACGTCGGCCGCGCTGGAGACGGTTTGCGGCCCCCAGCCGATGCGCTGCCGGATTTCACGCTCGCTGAGCGGGTTCATGCCAGGCCTCCGGTGTGTTTCTTAGGATTGCACATCGACCGTATTTCCCTTCAGATAGATATTGCGACCTTCGATGTTCACGTCTTCGGCGGCCTTGAGCGTCAGGCCCTTGGTCGCTTCAATGGTGATGCCACCCTCGCTGTCGATCAGGATGCGTGCACCGTTCTTGTGGGTGATGAGAACGCCTCCGTCGGCACCGGCCTCGGGACGAGTCTGCGGCGTACCCAGTTCGTCCTCGGGTAGCGCACGTATCGTGAGTTCGCGCACTTGCAGCACGCGTGAGCCGGAGGCATCGATCAGGTCGTGCGTGGCCTTGGCGCTGTCGGGTATGCGAACTTCGCCGGTGCCGTCTGCGCGGCTGCGTGCGTTCGCCTCCAGCGCGGCGGGCAGGATCAGCCACCAGTCACCGGGCTGGGTGTTCTGCGGCGTCGCGGTGGACGATGCCGCATCGGTGCGCCACATGGAGCCCATGACGACAGGGTCGTCGCGTTGGCCCTCGTGGAAATTGAGCAGCACGCGCGAGCCGGGGTATTGCGGCAGTACCAGGCCATAAGGGCCCCAGGCGAAGGGGGTAAGGTAGGGTACGTTGGGCCAGGCTGGATCGCTGCGCCGCACGGGCTCGCGCCGCGCGCGACGGCTTGCCCCTGCAGGACCTTCGAGACCGACCAGGACATCGACGCTTTGCGCGGCCAGGATCGCTCGGCTGCCTTCCATCTCGGTGTCCTGATGGTTGGCGCGCACCTCGCCCACCAGTGCTGGCTGGCGACGGCGCATCTCCTCGCGCGCGCTACGCCGGACCAGGTTGGCCGTGGTCTCGGCGGGATCGGCGGTATCTACGTCACCGCCACCGGCGCTGCCGCTGCCGGCTTCGGCCGGAGTCGCGATGTCCCAGGGTGCGTCTTCGTCGGTGGGCGACAGTACGACCACTACCCCGTTGGCTGTGGTGAGCCACCCCTGGTTCTTGCCCAGGCGATGCTGTACGGAGGCTATGTAGACCTGCACTGTCTGCGTGGCGGAAACGCCCGCTGGCGTTGCCGCGAGACCGAAACCACCAAAGAGCGCCCGCTCGGCGCTGTCCACCGGAACACGCACCACGTCGCCGGGTTTGAGGTCCGGCCGGCCGACGAGGGTGAGCGAGACGCCGTCGCGGGCCAAGGTGGGACGGCCGCTCTCGGCCTCCTCGCGTCGCTCTGCGCTGCTCAGGCCACGCGGCCCCTGGTTCTCTGCGCGCATCAAACCCTCGGCGGGGCCGAGATCATAAGGTTCGGATCTGCCCAGAGGCGTGGGAGCGAAAGGGATGGGCCTGGATGTGCCTGCGTGCAGCACGCCTTCGCGGATCAGGAAGGGGCCACGTCCACGCCGGTGTGATTCATCGGCCAGGCGTTCGCCAATCCGATCAAGCACTTCGAGCACGGATTCGCCGGAAGTCAGGTCGGGTCCACCGGCGGGGTTGGCATCCGAGGCCGGGTGCAGAACGTATTCGCTGGCATCCAGACCGGCATCCTCTAGTACGAGACGCAGAGCGGCAATAGGGCCGATGGGGCATCGGCCCTGGCGCACGCGGGCGCGCGCCAGGCGCAGGTAGACCCAGTCCTGGAATTCGATAGTAGTCTTCAGGCGAGTTCCCTCGGCCACACGTGCAAGAGCTGTGACGCCCAGCACCGCGGTTACCGGCGCCAGCGCGGCGACGGGTTCGTCGCCCACGCGGTCGCGCCAGAACAAAGTGAGTTCGGCCTTGACCAGGGGCGGCTCGGCGTTGGGTGCACTGGGTTGTCGGGCCATGGCAAGGACGCCAAAGTCGAGGGTGTTCATGGCCTCGATCTCGATGCGATAGTTACCCCCGGCCAGGCCCGATGGCAAGGTGGCCTCGATGCGCGCGTAGTGGCTGGCGTGGCTGAATGTGAGCCCGTTAAGTGTCGGAAAAACGAGCCGCCAGCCGACGGCGCGGCCGAATTGGCGAGAGCGGTCGAACATGCTAGTCATGTGTGAGACTCCACTGCAGACCTCCGAGCCGACCGTCGGTCGGGGGGGCACTGCTGCTGTCGGTTTGCGGTGCGGCGTCGATTTGGCGGCGTTTTTGTGCGTCGCCGAGACCGGTGGTTGCGACCAGGCGCTTGCGAAGGGACGAACGCAGTGTTGGAGCCGTGAAAACATGGTTGCCGGTGTCGATGCGACGCCAGGCCAGTTCCAAATGGCTGGCGCCGCCCTCTGGTCCGCGCAGTGCCAGCGAAGCGAGCGTGAAGCCCAGCACCTCGATTTCCAGTGCAGCCCCGGCAATGAGGCCGGTGCGCGGCAACAGGGAGCGCGTGTGCAGGCGCAGTGGCAACACGCACACCAATCGCGCTGCGCGGGTGAAAACGAGCGCGGGTGCCAGGGCGGCGCGAGGGTCGTCTCCGCGTGCCGTCTGGGGATAGGGCGCGTGCTGTTCGGCGCTGCTGGCGGCCACGGCATCGCCCGCCTGCTGCAGCCAGTAGCGTACGCGTGCGCTGGGGGCGATGAGCGTGACGCTCAAGTCCAACCCGGGGAATGAAAGTGGGTGGGGAATGCCTTGCGCCAGGGAGAGGCGTACGCACTGAAAGGCACTGGCGGGTGGCGTCTGACCGGCGGGCGGCGTCAGCAGCGCATGCACGGGGTGTTGCTTCAACATGGTGCGGTCCTCAGATGAAGGGGTCGGCAATGGTGGATACCGCGGTGGCTGCGAAATCCAGCACCTTGGACAGGGCGCCAGGGCGAGGTAGGTGCTCGAGTGTCATCGACAGGTCGATCGCATCGCGACGACCGGAAGCCGTGTTGAAGGTGAGCGATTTGACGTAAATATCGGTACGCAGCGTGAGTCCGGTCCACAACACGAGACCGCCGACCTGTCCCTGCGTGGTGCGTTCGAGCACCGAGCCACGCATCGATTGCTCGGCCAGGGTCTCGAGCAGGAACTTCATGGTGTGGCGGCCGGGACCCACCAGTGCGGCCGACAACGATAGGGTGTCGTCATGTGTCTCTACCAGCACGCGAGCGGCATCGCTGCCTAGCGGGGGCAGATGGTAGCTCTGCGACAGCGAGAGTGTGTTGACCGCGAAGAGCGGCACGATCAGGGGGCCGTCCGCAAGTATGGCGCTGGGCACGGTGGGGAGGACATAGCTCATTCGTGGCATGACGGGTCAACCTCCAGAAATGTTCTGGTCATCTTCGATCCAGCGGGCCCACACGTCGGCGGTACGACCCAGCAAGGTGCCGGCTTCCGGTAGGACACCAGGGGCCACGGCCAGCAGGCGATCGGCAGGCAGGCCAAGCCATCCGTTGCCACTGGTCGTGGCGTAACGCACTTCGTGCGGGCCATGGCCCACCCAAACGGCGCCAGGCACGCCATCGTCACGCACGCTGTCGGCGACCGGCTGCATGGTCTCGTAGGGTGACAGCTCGCGTTGCGAGGCAGGCAGCAGAATGCCGTTGCTTTGCATCAGCACGTCGGCCATGCGCAGCGTAAGCGGGGGGTGCCCAGGCTCATGAAACAGAGTCGGGTCCACTGGCGGTCGCGTCGCCACGGCCGGTGACTGTTCCAGCAGCACAGACAGGTGTGACACTGCGCGGTCGCCCAGCATGGGACCGCGCCAGGGGCTTTCGCCGCGTGCCGCGCTCTCGAGCAGGTCGATCAACGAGGATGCTGCAGGCACGCAGTCGTCGGCCACCAGGGCTCCGCGTTCGCACCAGAAGACGAAGCCTGCGCCCAAACCCATGAAATCGATGGGATCCACGAAAAACCAGCCTTCAGCGAGGTCGGAGCCGACGAAGATGGCGTCGCGGAGCTCGTCGAAGTCCCGGCGCTGGGTGTTCACATCGATGTAGTCGTCGATCTGGAACAGCTCCACACCGCCGATGCGCAGCAGATCGACTTTCCCATAGAGGTGGGCCAGCGGTCTCGGCAACGGGGCCAAGGCCTGAGCATGGGCCAGTTCACGCCCGGACGCCACGGAGGTACCAACGAGCACACCGCGGGCGGCCAGCAGCGCGTCCAGCCGCTGCTCGGGCGTGAGTCCGTTCGGGCTACTCATGGTCTGGTCCCCGAGGGTGGTCGCCAGTCGCCGAGAAAGCGGGAACGGTCGGCTGCAGACATCTGGGGCAGCACAGTCCTGGCGAAGTATTCGTCAAATTCACGCAGGTACTGGGTGATGCGGTCTTCCGGCATATGTGTCAGGCGCAAGTCTTCGATGGCCCATCGACGGATGTCGCTTAATGTGGTGCGGCTGCTGGCACGCGTACTGCGCGTAGAGTTCTGCACCGCAGTGATGGCGCCATGCGGAGAGCCTCGTCGGCTGTTGCGCAACCAGATCGTCGGGGCTGCCTCGCCCGAGTAGCCGAACCGGGAGAACAGCCGCGTCATCAGTGAGTTTTGCATGCCATGGTGGGCCTGCATTAGCGAGGTGGTGAGCGGGCGCGATGCGTAGGGAGAGCGCAGGATGTCGTATTCGGCGAATTCGATCTCTACACCTGAGGCATCGCGCGTGCGAACCCGGTAGCGGCCGCCTTCGATCGTGAATTCAGCCCAGGAGCCATCGGAAAATGTGCGGCGAAAGGTGGTGTCCTGTCCTGGCGGGTGGTTGACAAATCCCTTGCGGGCAAGACGGCTGCGGCGTCGGCCAACCTCGCGCACGGTGTCGGCGGCTACGTCGCGGTGCTCGTGCCCGGGGCGACGTGTGGATCGGCCGGCACGCGAGATTTCATCGCTCGTTTCGGCCACGACGTCGCGCCGCGCCGTGCTCGAAGGAAGCATGTTTTCCAGGGGTTGGCCCAGGGTGGCAAGCTCGGCGTCGAGCTGCTGGATGAGCTGGTCGATTTCGCGCAACTGGTCGCGTACCGATGAGCGACCGGAGGACGGCACGCGCGCCGTGGAATGGGTGCCGGTTCGATTGTTGAAGCTCAGGATTTCATGGTAGAGGTTGTCGAGGCGGTTGCGCAAGTCCACGACGCGGTCCAGCACAGCTGAGCGGCCCCGGATGACATCGTCGCCCCAGCGGGTGAGTGCGCGCAGCAGCATTTCGTCGAGCAGGCGGTCAGCGCGCGTGGCCGACAGGCCGAGTTCCTCGGTCATGACGCGACGCAGGCGCATGAAGGCGCGGTCCGATCGCGCCACGCTGCGCGGGTCGAAGGCCGAGACGATGCCGCGGAAGCTGAAGATCACGGCTGGTCCTCCGCGCGCGTGCGGTGTTCTTCGGTGGGTGAGGGTGTGTATTCGTCCAGCCGCCCGTAGAACTCGATGCCTTCGGGGGAAAGCGGGCGTTCGGTGCTGTCGCCGGCGGGTTCGGCCCCCTCGGTTCCACCATCAGCGGCGGTGTCGACTGGCGTTGATGTGGTGCTTGCGTCTGTTTCTGAGGCGGCACTCGATCCGGTGGTTCGCATGCGAATTTCCGCTTCCACAGCACCGATCACCGGGCCCAGCACTTGAGGCAGTATGAGGGACATGACCCGGTCAGTGACCAGGGCATTGACAAAGGCCCGTCCCAGACCGGCGCGCACCTGTCGTGCAATGGAAACTACCAGGGCACGCCGCGCCTGCACGGTCAGATGGCGCATACCAGAACGCACGCCGCGGCGAGCCAGGGTGCCGCCAGCGCGCGATACGCCCCGTCCGATGCTTCCCAGTTCAGGCACGATGCTGAGAACCAGTTCCAGTTCGGCCAGGAAGAGATCGAGCTCCAACTCGGCATGGTTGTACAGATCCTCCGGGTTCAGCACGGAGCGGTAGATTGTCATGCGTTCCTCGGCCTGATCCATGTGCACTTGGGCGATCGCCACGCCCAGCGCAACGCCGACCGGCGGGCAAAGGACAGAGATGGACATGACGAGTCCGAACTCGGCGAAGGTCAGCAAGGAGGCCCGTCCCAGTTCCGCACTGAATAGCCAGTCCAGTCCGATACCGTACCAGCGGTCTGAGCCAAATGCGTCGTTGACGGCCTCGTGCGCCAGTAGGTGTATGCCTTGCAATGCTACCGAGGTGCCGGCAACGGTACGGTTGGGCAGATCTTCTCGAATGCGGCCACTGCGGAAGGCGTAGATCGCCGAACCGGTGACTTCGCGTTCGATTGTTGCGTTGTTCTGCTGCATTTCGGTCAGGAGCTGACGGAGGTAGTGCCGCGCCAACCAGGGCCGGTTGCGGAATACGTCTACGACATCGGGGATGTTGGTGAGTTGCTGGATTAAGGGGTCGACAGCGCTGGCGGTGCCGTTGCGCAGCGCGATTGCCGTTTCCAGGTCTTGCAGCGTCCATTCCCGGTCATGGCTGTCGCGCACGATCCAGGTGCCGTCGGCTCGGCGTACCGGCGTGCCACGTGGCAGATCCGGACCATCTAGCACCTCGGAAGCGTTGAGGATCTGGTCCGACAAGGCGCTGGAAAATGCCTGGCGTGCTTCGCGCCAGGATGTGTAAGCCGAGCTGACTGTGCTTTGCAAGCTGGGCGAGACGATGTTCTGGACACGCATCAGCGTGTCGCGCAACTCGCGTAGTTCGGCTTCCTGGGCCACCAGACCGGTCATGAGGACCGAGAAGACTTCGAAGTAGTCATCGAAGTTATCAAGCCGTCTGTCGATCTCGACACGCGAGGTACGCAGCACCTGCAGCATGACCACCTGGCAGGAGCGCACAAAAAGAGCGGCGATGCTGTCCTTCATCGCCGGCGTGTGGGCGAGGTGAAAGTGCAGCATCCAGCCGTCCGGGCGGCCGCGATAGCGGCTGAGGTAGTGGTCGCGTATCTCGGGCAGCCGGTAGGTCTCGCCCATGGTCCGGGTGAGCTCGGTCACCAGGCGGCAGGTGCCTGCCACGTGGCGCAGTAGCTGTACGACAGGTGTGTGTTCGGGCGTAATGTCGAGGTCGCCCAGATTGCCGGTGCCTGGCTCGGCCAGGCGGGTTGCGCGCGGCATGACCACAGCAGCCTGCCCCGCAAGGCTCGAGCGCGCGCCGATGACCTGTGCCGCGGCGATAAGAAAAGCGCCGGTGTATTCACCCTCGGGTATTTCAAGTTGGTAGGCGATGCGTTGGATCAGCCGCTTGAGGGCCTGACCGGGTGGTCCGATCTCGTTGACGTTGGGTTCGCCCAGAAAGGGAGAGAGATCCAGTTCCAGGGTTTCCCCGCCGATGTTCAGGCGTGGGAAGTAGCGGACCCTGGCGTTGGGGTCCCGGTCCGGGTCCGCATTTGGATCGACTTCGGCGAAGGGACTGCCGCCCTCGGCACCTTCGTTCGATTCGGAGCGTTCGCTACCTCTGCCTTCGGTGCGACCTGCCTCGCCTCCATCGCCTTCGCCATCACCCTCGCGCGCGCGTCGTGCGGTGTCCCAGGCACCGAGCAATTCGATGTGTTCCTGGTCCTGGAATGCCTGAGCAGGCACGGCGACAAAGTAGGGGGTGCCCAATGGAGTGCTCAGGCGTGCGAATACCATGTTCGATGCCGTGCCGTAATCACTGACGAATTGTTCGACAGCGCGTGCGATCACGGCGCGCCGCCGGGCTTGTTCGGGTGTGTCGGAAGATAGCGGCTCGGAAGTGAGGCTTTCAAGTGCCAGCATGGAGGCCAATGCACGTTCGCGCAGCGCATCGGCTCCTGCGTAGCGGGCCAGCAGTTCGAGCTGATAGCGGCCATTGGCGGGCTCGCTGCGCGGTTCGGGGCCATTGGCCCCCACCACACGAAAGCGGTCCAGAACAAACCAGTAGCGCACGCTGGACACGTCGATCGTGGGCTCCGCGCCGCGCCAACGGAGTGCGGCCGTCGCGGCAAAGACACCCTGGACACCGTCGCGCTGGCCCCGGAACAGGATGCCCAAGCGGCGCGGGTGGGCGCCTTCGAGCAGATTGCGGGCGATGACCCACATGCGGAACAGCAACTCCTCATCGCTGCCGTTCCAGAACCAGAAGGTGGTTTCCCAGCCGTCCTCGGCTGCCATCTCGGCGGGAGGCGCTATCGGTGTGTCGACATCGTCTGGCGTTCCGTTGTAACTGTGCAAGCGGTAGTTGATCCCCCTCAGACGGTGAGCGTCAACGCGCTCATGGGCGCGTTCTGGAAGTGCTTCGCTGGCGGCTAGGGCCTCGACTTCGAGGGTAGCCAGGGAAACCGCGATGGCGCGACCGCAGCGTTGCTGCACCACCTCTCGCCAGCTGGAGGTGACCTGGCCTCCAGGGTCCACCCAGGTGAATTCCGGGGGAAAAGGTCGGATTTGGGCATGGCCGTGCCGTGGTGCCAGCACCTGCTGGCGAAAGGGTTCCAGGGCGCGTTCAAGCGCGCGGGATAGACCGTTTTCCAGGGCGTCTACCGTGGTACGCCGGTCAGCATCCGGCGAGCCGTCCACAGCCATACCGGCCGGGTCGGCCCAGCGCACATGGACGGGAACGCGCACTCTTAGTGGCACGATAAACGTTCCAGACAACAGAGGAGGGGTCGCGACAGCTTGGACATACGCGGGAGCAGTTAAACCTCAGCGCGGGCGCAACGCCCGTGCCAGTCGCTCCTGGGCTTCGCGCGAGACGCTCTCGGCAACACCGGCGGCGCGGGCCTCGGCGGCACTGTCGATGATTTCAATGACCACCGGAAAGTGCAGTTCGATGTCGGCACTGGCGTCATCGACGGCAAGCTCAGCGACAGCGCGCGAGCCCGCAGCAGGGTAGACGATTTCGTTTTCATGCACCAGCGCAAGGCCGGTGCGTACGACGCGCTTGGCACCGACCCGCCGCCCCGAAGGGGGGCTTCCCATTCCTCCAATCATGCGCCATTCCCCGATCTGGGCGAAGAACGGCCCACGCTTACCGGCGGGTTGATCGTGCTGGCGGCCACTCTGCCGCCGAGCGCAAAGCCTGAGAAGGTGGCAACCGGAGCGCCGCTGATGGTGGCGTTGGTCGGACTGGCGTTGGTGATGATGCAGCCGTCGAGCAGCACTTCGGACAGTGACCACTCGGCATCGCCTTCTTCCACTTCTTCGAGCACGATGGAGAAGGGCTGACCGCTGAGTGCGAGCTTGGTGAGTTGGGCTGTCGCGGGGCCGATGGCCTTGACTGAGATCGAGAACGACATCTGCTCAGGCATGTAGATGACGCCGATGTGCGTTGCCTCGATCGAGTGCATGGCCTCGGCATTCATCGAGAAAGTGGGCTGGAAGCTATCAATGGGCGTGATGAGCTTCTCGCCAGAGCCGTCGTTGTACTTGACCGACAGGCGGGAGTTCCAGTTTGGCATGTTGTCCTCCAGGAAACGGATTCAGCAGGTTGAAAAGGGTGAGTTCAGAAGCGCGGTTGAAGGGCCACGCGCAGGCGATGCACAGCGGGACCGATGACGATGACCACCGTGAGGTCAACCAGGCGATCGGCGCGAGTGTTGGCGATTAGCGCTTCCTCCCCTGCGCTACGCGCAGCTTCGGGCTTGAGCAGTGCGTCGTACACCGGCACGATGACGGAATAGTCGGTGATGGCGCCGGAAGTGCGTACTTGGTCGAGCACGCCAGACGCGCGGCGTATCACGGCGGCCAGTCCGGTACGCGAGATCCGCGCATCGCCGATCATCCCGATCAATGAAGCCTTGAGGCGGAATTCCACGTCGTCAAGAAGTCGCACCAGGTCGATGTACTTCAGCGAGGAGTCAGTGGTGTAGGCTGTTCCTTCGGCGAAGTGCAGGCTTTCGCCAACGATGAGCGCCGGATCGATGATCGCAATGATTCCGTCGTTTGAAAAGTCCTTGATCTCACCTGGTGAGAACTGGCTGGATAACGGCATCCCAAAACCTCGCACTTTCTTGAGGACGATGGAGGTCGCGGGCGCCTGGCCTGCAATGGCCGCCGCCGCCGCGGCTGCGACTTCAGCTGTTGCGCCACCCGTCTTCACGGCTCCACGAGCGGCCACCATCACGATGCGGCTGGAGCTAGACTTGAATGGCGTGGCTGTGGCGATCCAGCTTGCAGCGTAGGTGGGGGTACGCGTGGCCGTGGGGTCGATGGCCACCACGCCGATGCGCTTGCTGCCGGCTGCAGATTGGTTTTCGCAGTGTGCCTTCAGCGCAACGATAGGGTCGTTGACGCCAGAGGCGCCGGTGCGCAGTGGCGCCGATGCCAAGGCTACGAAGGTTACGTCATCAGCGGCCTCGAGCGAAGCGAGTGCGGTCGCCCATTGGGAGCTCGCGACTTTTACGCCGTAGATCTTGGCTGGGGCAGGGTCCTGCAAGAGTGCCGCTTCCAGCGCCTGAGTCAAGGGACTGGCAGCACCGAAGCGCGCGATGGCATCGGCCAAATCGGTCACGGCCAAGGGAGCGTTGGCTGGCGCAGAGCCCGCCGTGGATTCGCCAACGATGGCGAGTACGCCCGGGGCGCGCTGAGCCACGGGCTGTAGGCCGGCGGTATTGATACTGACTTCAACGAATGGAAACGCGATTGCCATGTGCACTTACCTCCAAGGTGGGGATGGAAAGAATGCGGATGTGTGAGGGGGTAAGCGTTATGGGGGTACGACCACCAGGGCTATGCTCTCGCGCGTCATCCACGCATCGGCCGCGCTGATGCGCGCAGCCGGATTGGCGCCAGGCCAATCGGTGTCGTTGAACCAGACCTGTGGAACGACGAGCGCCACCACAGCCTTGCCCGGCCCTGCGAACTCTGTTGCGGCGGGCTCGAATCCGGCACGACGCATTTCTTGCTGTACACGGCGTGCAGCGTGCACGGTGTCAGCCAAACCAAAACCAGCTTCCGTATGGTCACGCAGCATGAGTGCTACGGCGACCGGGAAATCGGCTTGCGTTGCAACGTTGCCGCCCAGGGGCGGAGACATCGCCAGCTGCATCTGTGACAAGGGAGCTGTTCCGTCCGAAGCCAGCAAGTCTGCAACGCTGGCGGAGCCGGCGTCTTCGAGCCATCGGTCAAGTACTGCATCCGTGACAGCCTCTGGATGGCGAGCTGCGGCGCGTATCCGACGCATCAACTCAGCGCGACGCTCGGTTTCAAGCGCTGCACCCACGGGGAGAACACCACCGTGGGTGGCCGCGACATCGGCATCGAGGTTTTTGAGGCTGATGGCGACGTAATGGAGGCTATCAATGCGCCCGCGCGGCATGCTGGCCGCCACTCGAATGGTGCCGCGCCACAATGCATCGATGCGGGGGATGACGACGCCGGGATTGGGGAGTGGATCATCCAGTCCGCCGAAAGTGAATGACGCGAAGTTCGGCGACGCAATCCCGATGAGTGCAGCATCGTCCACTGCATAGGTGGCCTTGACGATGCTGCGACAGCTGCGATCATCAAGAAGTGCGATGCGCGAGGCTACCGAGGTCAGCGTCACGAGGGCGCGATCGACAAATTTCATGGGATGTCGATTGCTCGAACAGCACAGGAAAACCTGATGCATGACTCAAGGGGCTTGAGCATTGTTCGATCGCCCCGATGTCTGCGCTCAATTCGTATCCATGAACTCAACTGCGATATGTCATTGACGAGGCATGATGCGCCGTCAATGGCTACGGCGTTCTTGTATGCAAGCTTATTCACTACGAGCCCCCTTTTTTCTTATTGGCCAAGAAGCGAAAAATCATGTTAAGTAGAAACCGATCTTTTATCAAGACGGATTACAAATGTGAGTTACATGAAGTGTCCAGATGAGGGTTGACCATATTTGAAAGTACGCATGAATGAGGTGATTGAGCTGTCATGTGATCGAGTCCTTCCGACTTGTTACACATTCGGATTCGGTATCCCATGTATTGGGGATGTGCAAGCAGCGCTGCGCGCGTATGCTGCAACCGGCACGAGGTCTAGGCGCTGTGTCTGGTTACTGAACGGTCGGTGATCAGATAAGAGAGTGCCATGTGTCTCGCCTCTCGGAGATTCGGAGACTTGGCTTCAAGTGCGTTGCTTACTGTGTCCCGCTGTGCGCCATTGAACGCCGTTGCCGACCTCGGATGACGATGTGTCTATGGCATCGAAGACCAGTTTTCCAAGAAGATCCATCCACATGATCCGGCTTGCCATGATGCGACAACGACTCTTTTGCCGATATCAGGGCAAGAGATAAGCAGGTGATGGTTGTGATGCGTTCGTGTACTGCACCGAGTAGTTGTCGCCTTCACGACTGTGTGTAGATTGAGAGTCAATCAATGCTGCGCGAATGTGAGTCCGGATCTGGATGCATCACTTGGGCAGAGCGGCAATGAATATCCCCTGGCTTGAAAGCGGCTTCTATCAACAGGCGCTGCATGTAGAGGACTGGGTCTGCCGGTGCAGGCGCCGACCTTGACGATCAAGTAGTACTGACATGAGCGTTATCGCCAGGACCCTGTGAGCCGCTGGCTGCGTTCGATGTGCGCGGGGCTGTTTGAGGGATGAGGGGTGAGCCGGCCGCAGTGACGACGGATACGGGGGCGAGCGGGCGGGCGGGTAGGGAATCTGCGGCGCATTGACAGTATGATTCGAGGCTGGCGCTGAAGCTGTTCGCAACCCTGTGCAAGTCCCTCAACGAGTGCATGGCGTGCTTGCCGCGCCTTTCAATGTCAGCCCGTAGCTCAGTTGGATAGAGCAACAGCCTTCTAAGCTGTGGGTCGGGGGTTCGATCCCCTCCGGGCTGGCCAATCCCCAACGCAGATTCCCATCCGGCAGGCGGCAGGCGGCCGGCGGCGCGTGCTCAGCTGCGCTGCAATACGAGGCGCGTGGGGGCGAGCTGCAGTTTTTCTGCGGGCACCGAGCTGCCCAGTTCCTGCAGGTAGACCTGCAGATCGCTGCGGCTGATGACGACGTGGCCCACGGTGTAGGCACGGCCCTGGTAGCTCACGTTCGTGCCGGGGTGGTACAGGGGCATGTGGACGACGATGGGCTCGGCGGTGGCCGGCATCGCAGCTGTGCCGGCTGTCGGGTCCTGCGTGGTGTGCAGGTAGTCGGACTCGTTTTTCACTTGGGGTGGCTCTTACACGGGAAACGGGC
>Ga0208121_100281_pt1 | contig 19914 bp, 17 predicted proteins | sample LakWasMet62_LOW9_2_FD_183894 | JGI IMG/M metagenome (GOLD analysis project Ga0208121, IMG submission 183894) | Freshwater sediment methanotrophic microbial communities from Lake Washington under simulated oxygen tension - Sediment Metagenome... | ecosystem: Environmental > Aquatic > Freshwater >... | reverse complement strand
GTCGCAGAAGGACACATGGCGGCGGGAAGCTCGCTGTTTGTGTTCGGCGTAGTGGTTATCCTGCTGGCTGACAATTATGTGCGCCCCAGATTAATCGGTGGTGCGGTTAAACTGCCGTTCATCTGGACGCTGCTCGGCATTTTTGGCGGACTGGAAAACTTCGGTTTACTGGGTTTATTTTTAGGGCCTACGCTAATGGCGGTACTGATCTCGATCTGGCGCGACTGGGTTGCCGATATGAATAAATCGGAGACAACTGCATGGGTGGGAGATGCTGAAAACGGCGCCCCACAGGAAGCCATTACCGAAGCAGAGCAAATGCCAATCTCATCGCCAACAGAATTCGACGACGGACAATAACTACGTTGTACCGCCTACGGCTTTTCATCATCGTTTACTACTTTAATGATGATGAGGCGCTGTGGGCGGCCGAACGGGTTTCATATATTAACGATGTCAAACCCATTCTGGATTCCTGCTGTGTGTGACCTGTCATTCCTGATACGGTTCTCGGTGCTGGCTTAAGTCAATCTCATTTGAGGATTTTGACAGAAGCACCACCAAGCCCACGCCTACGATCACCAACTTATTAGAGCCATAGAGTCTTTTTGATATTTGTAAGTATAAAAGCTTATAGACTGAATCCATTGAAAATCAGATAATAGTCTTTCGTTTTATGCTCATTGCCTTGGACACACACCCCAAAAATCGCCGGGGAGGAAACGAAACATGAACCTATATGATTTTCGACGCAACCCGCGCAGGTCGTCAATGACGCGGCGCATGGCTGACAGACGCAAGATTCCCTATCCATTCGGGTCGCCAGAGTGGGTGGAAAATATAAAAAATCATTATCTGGCTTGGCCAAAATCAAATCGTCGCGATATGGACAGACGCAGTGATGAAAGACGTGCAATTGATCGGCGGCAGCAACTGCTTTCCGAACAACGCCGTTCCGAAAAAAAATATTCCCCGATTTTACTTACGCAAGAAGAAAGAAAGCTGATTGAAGATTTGTACCTGAATGATCTGGACTAGCCGAATTATTCGGACTGAGAATTACGGATTCCCCCTGACCTTATAAATCAAAGCACCTACCTTTTCGGTAAAATAATAGAGGGTGTTTTGACGACATCCAATTCAGCCATGAGACGCTATCCCCCTTTTTCCAGATAACAAATTTTAGCCCATGCTGAAAAGACTAAGGGCGACCATCCGGTCGCCCGCAATTACTTTTTCAAATTACCCGCATGTAACCCGCATTCTTTTTTCGCCCCCGCCTCCCACCACCAACGACCCGACCTTTCATGCTGATTGGGCAGCACGGCTCGGGTGCAGGGTTCGCAACCGATACTGATAAAGCCTTTTTCGTGTAACTCGTTGAAAGGCACCTGATAGGCTTCAATATAATCCCAGACTTGCGCCGAACTCCAGTTGAGCAAAGGATTAAATTTAACCAGTTGATGCTCGACGGTAGAAAACGCCGTGTCTATCTGCACTTCAGGAATATCTTGCCGAGTATCCAGACTTTGATCTTTGCGTTGACCGGTAATCCAGGCGTCTAAATGAGCCAGTTTGCGCTTTAACGGTTCAACCTTGCGGATACCGCAACATTCCTGGTGTCCGTCCTCATAGAAACTGAACAGGCCTTTCTTTTTAACGAAGCTATCCAGTACATCGCGGTCCGGGGTCAATAATTCAATATCGATTTGGTAATGCTTTCTGACTTTTTCCATAAAACGATAAGTTTCAGGATGCAAGCGTCCGGTATCCAAAGAAAAGACCCGTATGTCTTTTCTGATCGCCAATGCCATATCGATCAGCACCACGTCTTCCGCGCCGCTGAACGAAATGGCAATATTATCGAACAGCTCCAGCGCTTTTTTCAGTATGACGCGCGGATTTTTTTTATCCAGATCGGTTTGTAGTTGCTCTATATCAAATGGGGTCATCATGTGTTTTCCTTATTGCCCGCTTGTGTCACCGCTCAGTTAATCATCTATATGGGGGGCGAATTCACTCGCCAACAACCATATCAACTTAATAATAGCGACCGCGAATAGCCAAGTTACGCTTGTAAAAAATACTGCTTCAAAAAATAGTCAAACGGCATTTGCTTGTTATTTTCGATTTCCAGCTGTTTGTCATGAGATAGCGCCGCCATGTCATTAAACTGTTGCGTCTTGATCTTATCCAGTTCATTGCGCTTAAAGTACTGTCCATGTTCGATGGAAGCATTTAATGCGAAACGGGAAAACGGCCGCCTAAGCTGCGTCATCTGCTCCAATATGCGTGCAGATGCGGTTGAATCAGGATTTTCGATTAACAACTGCTGTTTTTCCAAAGCGGAACTGTAATGCTTTGCCGCATCATCCTGATCAAGAATGGCACACACCGGCTGCATGGATTCAAGAATTTCAGCCGCCCAATCTTTTAAAAGGATTTTTTGATTGTTTTTATTAAGTTCCAGCCCCGGTTTTCTGCCAAAATTGGCAACAGCCAATTGATTGGCGTTATTCACCTGTTGCTCCTGTGCTGAAGTTTTCGGACTGTCCTGCAACAAACAAGTGAGCAATAGCGCCTCAATAAAACGGGCTTTATCTTCATCGATACCGATAGGGTTAAATAAATCCAGGTCCAGCGAACGCATTTCTATGTAACGAACCCCGCGACGCTTAAGCGCCAGGGTCGGTTTTTCGCCGGACTGGGCAATTTGTTTAGGCCGCATAGTGCTGTAAAACTCGTTTTCAATCTGCAAAATATTGCTGTTCAGCTGACGGTATTCACCGTCAACCAGCGTGCCGATTTTTTCATACTCAGGATAAGGCGTGTTAATGGCCGCACTCAAACTACTGACGTAGCCGTCTATGGAGTTGTAATCAATGTTCAGATTAGCCTGGTTTTTACTCTTGTAGCCGATGTCGCTCATGCGTAACGATGTCGCATAGGGATGATAAAGCGTGCCATTATCGAACGCTTCAAATTGCGTCATCAATGCCGGGCGGCTGTTGAAGAAGTTTTTGCAGATGGCGGGCGATGCGCCGAATAAATACAGAATTAACCAGCCCATACGCTGGAAATTCCTGATTAGACCGAAATAGGCTTCGTTAATGAACTGCTCCAGGCTCAGCGGGCTGCTCTTTTCTTTATATAAAACAGGCCACAGAGCTTCCGGCACCGAATAATTAAAATGGATACCGGCAATGGACTGCATGGTTCTGCCGTAACGATGCCATAAACCGTGCCGGTAAACATGCTTCATCCTGCCTATGTTGGACGACCCGTATTCGGCGATGGGAATGCTTTCATCGCCATCAATGCCGCAGGGCATGCTTGCACCCAGCAAAATTTCATTATCCAGATGCTCATAAACAAACTGATGTATGTGATGCAAATAGTCCAGAGAATCTTTTACGTCGGCAAACGGCGGGGTAATCAATTCGATCAGGGATTCAGAATAATCCGTGGTGATATACGGATGCGTCAATGCGGAGCCTAATGTTTTGGGATGCGGCGTTTGGGCAATGAATCCGTCTTTGGATATGCGCAGGCTTTCTTTCTCAATCCCTTTAAGTCCTCCGCAAAGCAGTTGATGATGACCGCTTGCAGTAAGTCGATCCAAACGTGTTGAAAGCGCGTTATTCAAATTAGTCATAGAATGGGTACATGCCCTGTAGTCCTTATATAATCCGACCATTATAAAGGGTTTAACTGATTGAAGAAATATTATCGCGGATATGAAAATTAAGGCGGCGGTTTATTTTAAAAGGAGCCATACTGATTTAGAAGCGGTTACAGACCTCTTTAAACAAACGATCAACGCTTCCTAAATATACTCGGCACGGGTACGGATTGCGGCTTTTGTCCCCCTCTCCCTTCGGGAGAGGGCTGGGGTGAGGGGTTTCTAAAAAGCGCAATCCATGACCGTTTGCAGTATAGCAATAAGAGGGTTATATCCTTTGTTCGCCATAGTTTGCAGGTAGCTTGAAATTCGACAATATGCCAGCGCATAAACCTCTGATCTGAAATTGTCCAGAATCAGCTTGACGTATTTATCGACGAGAATCACCACACGCTGACCACTTTGCTTGCGAACTTCATAAAGAGCGCTTACGGTAAATCCGAACAACCCCAGAACACAACCACACCCAACACCGCGCCAAAAACGTTAGCTGCGGCGTCATAAAATGAAAACTGCCGAATCGAAGTAAACCAATATTGGCCATATTCAATCAAACGCCGGTCAACCTTGAGGCCAGAATCACGATGCTTGTCATCACCAATGGTCGACCCTGCTGCCAAAAAACAAGCATCATCAAAACCGACAACAAGCCATAGGCGACTGCATGAACGAGCAAATCCCAAGTAATAAATCCTATTGCTTGCATAGAATCAGGGCGCAACCAATGATCAGATAAAATAACAACCACTTAAAAAACACGCATTGATCCCTATTAAAGAACAAAATAACATCCTGTACCCACACTTTTAGCAAATACGCTACGTTGATCATGATCTCTCAAGATACCCAATCAGATAGGTCATAACCGGTTTACCCAGAATGGGAATTTTCGGCTGATGCAAATATCGTTGGTCAGCGGACGCACACGAGTTCCCTGCCCTATGGCATAGATATCTACACAAGTACCGGCCCCTTCTCCCTTGAGGGATGCCTACATGGATGTAGGTAAGTAGAGCAACGCAGGAGCAGTTGCCGAGAAGGTTGGGATGAGGGGGATATAAATGGTTGTTTTTATTCTCCTCTCCCCAACCCTCTCCAACAGGAGAGGGGCTAGGTCGACTTACAACCCATTGTATTTATAATGCAAAAAAGTTATGTAGATACCTATGGCCCTATGGCGAGGATCATTCCTTTTAGTTGATTAGTCACCTACCAGCTTTCATCATATTTTGTTCGGGTCTTATGTTGCGAATTGGCACTTCGAAATAAACAATCCCAACTTATACTGCAAACGGTCATGGATTGCGCTTTTTAGAAACCCCTCACCCCAGCCCTCTCCCGAAGGGAGAGAGGGACAAAAGCCGCAATCCGTACCCGTGCCGAGTATAACCGAAAGTCATCAATCTAATGTCCACTGAACTTGCGTTCCCAAGCCCATGCATGCGCTACGATCGCTTCCAGATCGGCAAACATCGGCTTCCAACCCAGTTTGGCTCGAACACGGGTTGAATCAGCAACCAAGCGGGCCGGATCGCCGGCACGACGCGATCCATCCACCACATTCACTTTGCGGCCGGTCACTTTTTCCACAGTATCGATCACCTGTTGCACGGAAAATCCTGCTCCGTTGCCAAGGTTGAAGCGCTCGCTGGTGCCACCGCTTATCAGGTGCTGCAGTGCAAGTAAATGCGCAGAACAGAGGTCAACAATATGGATGTAATCGCGAATACAGGTACCGTCAGGCGTGTCGTAATCACGGCCAAACACCTGAATTTCAGGCCTGCGGCCTGATGCTGCTTGCAGGATCAACGGGATCAGGTGCGTTTCGGGATCATGGCGCTCGCCCAACAGACCTTCCGGATCAGCGCCTGCCGCATTGAAATAACGCAGGCAAACGGATTTCAATCCGAACGCATGATCGTAATCGGCCAGGACCTGCTCCACCATCCACTTCGAACGGCCATAAGGATTGACCGGTCGGTTCGGATGCGCTTCGTCGATGGGCACATAGTCCGGCTCGCCAAACACTGCTGCGGTCGATGAGAAAATAAAATGCTTCACATCATGCGCCACCATGACATCCAGCAAATTGAGTGTATTGGAAAAGTTGTTGCGGTAATACATGTCCGGCCGACGCACCGATTCGCCGACTTGGATGAACGAGGCAAAGTGCATGACCGCTTCCGGCCGGTGCTGCACGAAGACCGCATCCAGCGCCGCCTGGTCTGCCAGATCACCCAGAACAAATTCACCACCTAGCACCGCGTCACGATGTCCGCTGGAAAGATTGTCGAACGTTACAACCTCATGCCCTTCGGAGAGGAGCATCTTCACCATGTGCGAGCCAATATAGCCTGCACCTCCAACCACCAATACTTTCATTTATTCCTCACTTTCAAACTTGATCCAAGCCAAACAAAAAAAACCGCAAAATCCTGCGGGCTTAAATTGTGTCCATACTAACCAGTCAATCTGGACAAACAACCAGCACTACGCCATACAATGAAATCATGTTTAGGAACGAAAATTTAATAAAACCCGAAAGTCTGTTAAGTCATTGCTCCGTGTAGGTGCGGATTTATCCGCACAGTGCGAATGAATTCGCACCTACAGTAGCCCAATTTATTTCATACCCATTTCTTGGTTTCCACCCACGCAACTGACGTAAAGCCTTAGCGTTTTCTCAGCTATCTCGTGCCAGTCATAACGCTGAGACACCCATGCTCGAACATTTTCGCGGGCCTCCAAAGTCATGCTTTCGCGCGACAGTAACCTGATTCGATCTGCAAGGACTTCGATATTTCCCAACGGGAAATAATGCTCCGCTGGCAAGCCCACTTCTAAATTTGCCGGGATGTCGCTTGCTAACACCGACAACCCGTAGCTCAACGCCTCAAGCAAGGCAATAGGTAAACCCTCGTGCGATGAAGGCAGTACGAAAAGTCCAGCATGTGCATAAAGCTCTTGCAATACCAAGCCGCGCTGGAAGCCCGTCATCACCACACCCGCTTCAGCCGCTTTTTCCATCACCTCACGCTGGTAGGCGTCAGGATGGTCTGCACCACCCACAAGCACAAGCTTCCAATCCGACAGGTTGGCCCGCTTAAAAGCTGCAATCAAATCCAGATGGCGCTTTTCCGGTACCAAGCGACTAACCAGTAACACATAGCGACCACGATTTAGGCCAAACTGCTGAAGCGTCTCGATCGAATACGGAAGCTGCGGCAGAACCACACCGTTTGGAATCAGCACCGACTCCAAACCATGTTTGGCACAAACCAGATCGGCGATAACTTTCGAAATCACAATACGCCCGTTCGACCAACGCATTCCCCACCGTTCACCCAGCTGCAGCACGAAACGAGCAAAGCGCCCCCACTTCTGCCGGTCATAATCCGGGCCATGGTGCGTCACCACTACCCGCAACCCCATTATTCTGGCAAGCGGCGTCATCAAAGCTGGCCCAATAGCCTGAATATGCAGAATGTCCGGGCACTTGACAGCTGCATACAACACGCCCAGGAAACTGTGCAGAATCGCCTCCAGCCCTTTCGATTTTGGCGCCCACAGTGGCACGAACTTCACGCCCTTCCACTCTGGGCCAACCTCCGCAGGCTGATAGGGTAAGCGCGCCAACACGGTCACTTCGCAGCCCCTCTCTACCAGCAGAGGACACAAATGCTCGGCATGTGTTTCCACCCCGCCCTGTACGTCTGGAAAGCCACGTAACCCCAACATCATGACCCTGAGCGGTCGATTAATGCCTGCCACTGGTCAGTCCATACGCAGCATATCTGCGAGTTCTTCTTCCGACAGAACCACTTCCGGCTCACGTTGTTTGAAAGTCACCTTGTGCTCCGGAGCTGATCCCCCTCTCAAATCGCCCTGCAACGGATCCTGACCCACATTGAAGTGGGGCACATCGTCGATACAAATCGGCTTGCCCAGCATAGACTTGATCTTGTTCTTTATAACCCAAGACGTAGGATGCTTAATATACTTTTTCATTACTGGTGCGGCAGTACCTACCATCCAGCAATTCTTAGGGCAAGTACGAACCAAGCCACGAACCTTTTCTGCCTGCTCGCTAAACCATACCTCATCGAACGTAGAAACATCCCTGATATTACCCATGGACTCTTTCCAGTAGCGATCTTCAAGACCATTGCAGGGATAGACATCGCCATACGGCTCAATGAAGAAATTGGCTGTACCTGCCTCGCAAGGCAGCATGCGCGGCTTCTCACGTATGTAATTGATTAGCCCCAGATTGAAGAATGCGCGATACCAGCTCTTGGGACTGTTGTCCTTGAGCAGTTCCTCCATTAATTTACGAAAGTTGTTAATTACCTCATCCTTGTTGGTAATCTCGTTATCATCTTTATGGAAGTAATAAGAGTTATGGAAGGAAGCCGTAGCGAATTCCATACCCAGCTCTCTGGAAAGTTTGTGCAGCCAGAGCATATCCTCTGAATTCTTGTTCGATACCGTACAACCGTAGCCAATATCTTTTACACCCATTTCCTTCAGCGTAAGAAGTAGTCTCATAGCGCGATCAAAACTACCGTCGCGACCACGCAAATCGTCATTCTTTTCAGATAAGCCCTCAATACTCACCCGGATACCGATATTCGGAAACTTCTCAGCCATCTTAATGATTCGATCCGTATGCCAGCCCGACGTGGAAATGACGATACGAGAAGACTTTTTGTGCATCACCTCCACAATGTCTTCCAAGTCGCGTCTTACGAAGGGTTCACCACCGGTAATATTCACAAATTTGAAATTCGGTAAGATTTCTAAATCCTTGGCTGTAATTTCACGCGTTTTATCAGTAGGATTCTCCCAAATATCACACATCTTGCAGCGCATCTGGCATCGGTATGTGGTTATTATCGAAACGTCGGTTGGATATGCAGTTGTCATGTTCAGTTTCCTAATACAGATTGGTAAATTTCAAGTAATCCAGCATTATGCCGGGATAGGGAAAACTCGGCGACTACACGCTTGCGAGCCTCTTCCCCCATTTGTTTTCTGAGTGTTGGCGAAGCCATCAACTTGTCGAGTGTTAGGGCCAACTCGTCTGAATTACCTGCGTCGAATAGCATTCCCGTCTTGTTATGTTCAACCAGCTCCGGGATGCCCCCCATGCGGCTACCTACTACGGGTTTGCCATAAGCCATCGCCTCAAGCACCGACATCGGACAGTTTTCATACCAGTCTGAAGGCACTACAACGACAGCGGCCCGGTCTATCATCTCTTTCAGTGCATCACCAGCGAGATACCCGACAAAAATACTAGAATTATATTGCGCTCTTAAGACATCGCCCAATGGCCCGGTACCGGCAACCACAAGGCGCCACCCCATGGCGGATTTAGAATGTGCTTTCAGTAGCGTTTCAACGCCTTTTTCTCGTACCAGCCTACCCAGGAATAGCACGTAGCCATCATCTGCCCCGCTGCCACAAACCTCTTCCGTATCGATTCCGTTATACAGCAGCTTGATACGCTCCTCCGACACACGATGCGCGATGGATTCCTGCATGAAACGACAAGGAGCGATAAACGTATCCACGTTCTCATAGCTGCCCATAAAGCGCTGCACCACAGCCTCAGCGTAAAGCAGTGCGCTTTTGCCCAGAGAGCCATCCGCGCAACGATTACGCAAGACATGTGAAAAATCACCGTCGAGACAATCCGAGCAAGGTTTATTGTCGCTCAGACGGTTGTATGAAGGACATACGGGTTTGTAATCGTGCAAAGTCAGCACCACCGGCACCCCTTGTTTCTTGGCCGCACCGATAATCGAAGGCGTCAACTGGTGATAGATATTGTGGCAGTGCACCAAATCAGGCTTGGTTTCCTTAATCAAACGGCTGATATTTCTAACTGCCTCCGGCGAGTGTATCAAAGACAACGCATCCGCTACCTTTGCCAGCTTTCCTGCTCCGCCACCATTGTAGCTGCGACTGCCTATGAAATGCATTTCATAGGCACTTGGCAGATTGCGCGCATCCAGCATCGAAAAGTCCACCACCTCATGCCCTCTACGAAGCAGGAAATCGCGCTCCTGAAACATCACCGTTTCTGAACCGCCATTGCGGAAAAAGAACTTGTTGGCTATCAACACCTTCATAAAAACTACTCCTAAAGTTCACCGCACATAACAACACCCAAATTTAGTCAACCAAGTACTCTGGAAATAACATTCAAATTGGATGCTCAGACTTTGCAAATTATTCATAAATCATTCGTCCGATTAATGCACCTGCAAAACTTCATCCAAGGACCTTCGAGCCGAGTAAGCAACCTTGAAATAGTCCGGCAGGGTACCCACTGCAATCATCATCATAACCTGCTCTTCTGGCTTGATACCGGTTACCTTGCGCAAGGCAATATCATCACCGCGCTCCTTGGACCAATTCAGGCAGCAAGTTCCATAGCCCAAGGAATGAAATGCAAGACAAACCGACATACTGAACATCCCGCCGTCAATCCATGCCTGATAGCGCTCGGCCACATCGACAAATCGGGTCAGGTCACAGGTCACAACCAGTACTGTGGAGGCCTGTTCGCCAAAACCACGGCTACCGCTCTGGATCGCCAGCAAGCGATCCATATCCACTTTTTCCGAATACGCATGCACCTTCCAGGCCTGCCGGTTACACACTGAAGGCGTCTTTTGCGCAATGCTGATCGCCTCTACAACATCCACCTCGGGAATGGAGCCCTCAGAGAAATTCCGAACGCTGTAGCGCGAGTTGAAAAAATCCTTGAACCCAGAGGCACGCCTTGCTTCCAGCTCGGTACGACTGACTGAAATAGTGCCCCCTTCACGGCAAGTCTCCAGCACATCGCGACCCACTTTCGACAGGCCCGCGATCCGCGCTTTCAGCACTGTCATATCCACGCCTGCTGCTTCATTGAATGCCACATAAGCATCCAGCACCCCCAACGCAGTGGTAGCCGGAGCAATGAATCCATACCTCGCAATAAAGGGTTCGACAGCAACCAGCAAGCGCGCCACCACCTCCTGTCCAAAGTTTGGCCGGGGCACCGCGTAACTCAACCCCTTTTCAAGCTGGTGATACGCCATGGTGATACGTGCGGCCTGCTCTCCCTGATACTGACGGCTCTTGTTGATCCCGGAATAGATAAAATATCGTCGAGTGTCATACCAGACATTCGGTAGCAAGTGAAAAGCAAAAAACACATTGCGTAACCACCGATGCGTGAACGCCGGAGTCAGACGCCATATCATTTTCTTGAAAGGCATCATGGCTTATGCTCCATTTTCAGCTCGGCCTCCTTAAGTGCCTTGTCGAGAAAATGCATGGAAGTTTCTTTCAAGGCACTCAGCAGCTGGCACACAGCTTCATAATCGATCGCCTCATCAAGATGCGATGCCAATTGCCCCAGATCTTTGTTGATGCGGCCTTCTAGCCCGAGCTGATGCAGCAAAAAGCCAAGCTTGCTAGAATTGCTGCCCCATCGATTTTCACCTCGAATGAGCGATACGAAAGGCTTATGATTTTTAATTGAAAAAATTGTGCCATGAAAAGTATCCGTCACTATGTAAGTGGCATGCCTAAAAATCGACAGCAACTCGAACGGCGTAACAACAAGATTCTCTTCACACCAGTGATGGTAAAAACCCACCGACACGACCCTAAGCCCCTTATTTTTTGCAAAGGCCAGTATATTTTCTACGTCCACAGGCGCATCAAGTCGACCATCATACGCATAGACCAGGACATATCCCAGCGCAATCGGGGCTGCTGGAATCTCACTTTCAAAATCGTAAAGAAGAGTTGGATCGATCACATAACTAGGCGTCTGCTTGGCATATTGTGCCACCATCTCGTAAGTATTTTGGTCGCGCACGCCCAGGTAATCAAATTTTGCAAAACCTTCAGAGATTTCGGCTCCCATATTGTCAGCTTCGACATCTTTCACCGACGCATATCCGGCAGAAGCTGCATAGGAAATAATTGAACCAGCCTGGATGCCATGCCCGAAAAGTGTTGGCACATACCCGAAAGAGTGGTTCTGCGTGTAATTAAAAACCTCATCACTACCTATAATCATCAAATCGCAAGCATAGTCGTAGTTCATCCCTGGACTTATCCCCAGCTTATTCCATGCATGATTCTGATAGCATTGACGGAGTTTACGGCGAAACAGTCGCTCTTCGACATATTTTTTCGGCGATGTGAGAATATACGGTACTTTGGCGAGCCTGTCTGCCATCCGCACTTTCTTCACCTTTTCGCCTAAGTGTCTCGGCAATCCCGGTTTAAAATCGCAAAAAGTAACGCGATGTCCCAACGACTCCACAACTTTTTTCAGTGCGTAAGCCTGCATGAACGAACCATAATTAACGACTCGCTGCATGGAAATAATCTTAATATTCATATTCTTTTAACCTTTTTTGCCTTTTTATGACGTTTAATATTTTTTAACTTGTTGCTAAGCTTTTTAGGAAGCACTTTATCTTTTCCCATCAAGTCACTAATAAAAGCGCTCAGGTCATGCCTATGCAATTTCCAAGCCCCAAGCAGAAACAAAATTTCTGCCATAGTCATAGAAACCAGCCAGTGCAATCCTTTGTAACGCAAAGCATTGCCTATTAATGATGCCACCAGCATCAGCATAAAAAGTCGCACAGTGGCACGCCATGCATGGGCGATAGAGAAGCCCTCAACAGCCAGTTGGCGTTTCACCCACAGATTGGAAAAAACGAGCGCGACCGCATTTATTAGCGGAAAACCGACAGCTCCTAGATAGGGAAAGAGAAGAATCGCTGGAAGAATCGATAGTGAGAGCATAATATTTGAAGGAAACAAAATTGCATAGCGCTCCACCATCTGAACCAGCATTTCGAGGATGAGACGGTGTGTTTCCAACGCTAGCACCACCAGCAAAGCCGCCAGAACCCACAACGCCTCCATGCCATATTTACCGCCAGAAACCCAGATCAGCGCCTCGTCCCCACCTACGGCAAGCGCAGAAAAAATCCCCCCAATCAGCACCATATTGATCAGGATCACACGCTCCCAAGTTGAGGCAGCAGCGTTAAAATCCCGTGTTTCACTGAAGCGCGCCACCACTATCGGACGAATCATTCCTATCAGCAACTGGGCCGGCAGGTATCGCTTGATGTACTCATAAAACGATTGCGCAAACCCAAAACTCGCCATCACCGAGCTACTAAAAAGATGTCCGCCCACCAACCGATTGGTATTGCTGCCAAACGGCAAACCAACAATATGCTGCGTGTATCCTGAGCGCGCGAAATAGACAATCTTTCGCAGGTTCTTCTTGAACCAAGTGCCATCATCCGTCGGACTGTCTTCTTCCTGAGCCGTATACCAGATAACGCGAACGACTCCTGCCAACATCGCTAGCATCGCTAGTAGGTCGCTCAAAACTTCGACCCAAATAACATTCAGCAGCGTCGCATAGTTGATATGCATGAGGTAAACCATCCCCACAAGCCGCACAACTGAGGACAGGGAAAAGTTAAATTGAACGATTCCCTGATGTAGGGTTGACTCCAGAATCTGAGACAAAAAATGATTAGTGGTGCGAAAAATCACTACCAGCAAAAACACACGGAAGGCTTCAACAAAATTATCAAGACCAATGATGGGAGCAATCGATGCAGAGCAAGCATAGCTCAACCCGGTCGCCAGCAGCAGCATCCCGGCTCTCAGCACAAAAGCACCAAGCACAAATTCGCGCAAAGCCATTTTGTAGCGCTTGACATAAAGCTCCGGCACATAACGCAGCAAAGCGTGCGACAAACCTAAGGCAGAAAAAGCACTAAATAATTCCACTAAAGAAACGAGTACCGAGTAATTGGCAAACTCGTGAATAGGCAATAACCGCACCACCAACACCAACGCAAAAAAACCACTAATCGCCGACAACGCTTTGCCCAGCACAAAGTGCCACAACCCGCGCTTGAAGCGTTCTCCACCATAACGATTAGTCATGCGGTTAACCCAAGAATGGACTGATAACGTTGCCAAACCATCTCTGCGATAATGGGATAGGTACGATGGGCCGCCACCCAAGCCGGGCCCTTTGACCCCATAACCTCAGCCTCTTCAGGATGCTCCAGCATCCAGATCATCGCATCGGCGAACTCTTGCACGCCCCAACTCACGCACAATCCGGCACCACTTTCTTCAATAGTTACCGATTGTTCTGGATGATCGTTACACACCACGGGTCTGCCCAGCGCCATATATTCATTTAGCTTGGTAGGTGAAGCAGAATTCAACACTTTGGTCGGGTAAAACGGCGAAACGCAAAACTGGGCAGCTGCGGCGATTTCCCATGCCTGATCGATCGGTAGAAAACCGGTGAAATGAATGACCTGACTGAGCCCAAGTTGCTGGGCCAGTTGTTCGAGGGAAGCGCGTTCCCACGGTATATCGCCATCGCCAACGATTACCAATCGAGCATCGGGACAATGTGCGTGAACCTTGGCAAAAGCTTCGATCAGTACGTTCATGCGACGCACAGCGGCCAGCGTGCCAATGTAAACAATCTGCCCTGGTTGAATTCGGGCCTGACGCGCCTTCGCCAAAGTAAATATCTTGTCTGGCACCCCCATAGGCACCGATGTCATTTTATATTCTGGGACACTATAGGCAACAATATCGCGCTTCATCTGCTCACTCTGGACGAAGACATGGTCACTGAGAGGCATGACAAGACGGTACAGGACCAGCTTACCTATGCGACCGTGCAACCCACAGTATAATCGCCTGAAACCAGCTGAATTTCTGGCTAGCTCCAGATAGTGTTCGGGAAAAGGATATGAGCACCAATACACAAAAGGAACTCCTTTGATCCTTGCTATCAACAGACCAAAAAGAGCCGCAATGTATTTATCCCGCACCTGGATAAGATCAATTTTTTTGCCCAAACAACGCACTAATTGCCAAATGTCACACATCCAGAAAGACAGCTTATTTATAGCCTTCCAGAACAGACCTTCGTTGCCAGAAAAATAAGGTAAATGCGCTTTCTGTTCTCCGAAATTCTCTATAGAACACCCCCCCGGTTTGGCACGGCGCGCATACCACTCGACATCAACCCCCATATTGACCAAAGCATTGCCGAACAATTCGGCGATATCCACCCGGTAGGGAGGAAAATTATCTTCAATTGAATAAAAAATCTTAATGTTATCCATTTTTCAGTTTACCAATATATACACTTACACCAAACTATGTGCGTAAATCATTTTTTCCTACCTCAATTGCTGGTTGTCCAACAAAACTGAACGACAGTTTGGTCACGATACTGGACAGCAATATGCTTAGTAGAATAAAAGCAATTGAACTGATCAAATAAGATGGCAATGTCATAATCGATTTATTTGACCACAACTCTTGCTGGAACGCCGACAGCAATACTATTTGCCGGAATATCCATTAGCACAACTGCATTGGCACCAATCGAAACGTTGTCACTAATTCGAACATTGCCCAAAATCTTCGCTCCCGCAGCGACGAACACTTTATTGCCCAATACTGGTGCCTCCAACGGCTTGTCCCGACCTTTGTTGCCAATAGTCACACCCTGAAGAATAACGCAGTCATCACCAATTACTGCATTCCCGTGGATAATAATGTTGCCAAAATGCTCGATATTTAGCCTCCTGCCTATTCTGGCTTGCGCACCGATGCTGATGCCGAAAAATATTTCGGACATTTTGTTCAGGATCAAATGTACGACATACCAAGGAATTCGTATAATTTTGGATGAATATTTAAGTCTCGCATGTCCAAAGCGGTATATCTGTAGAGCCCAAAACCCTTGAGCTAGTAACCCTTCGCGATAAGTCGACAAATCCTCATTCATTCTTGTAAAAATATTCATAGTATTCTCCGGTATAAATCATTTTCGATTCAGATGATTTAGCTTTAGAGCGGTGTTGTAGCAAATGATATAGCAGACACAGAGTAAGGCGCCAATGTCACAACCGAATTACCTATATTATCGAAGGTGAACTCAATCGGCTGCTCTGTGGGTAATACACGCCTGCCATCCAGATAGTTATTAGCTAGAAGATTACTATCCGATAACCAGACGTGTTTTCCTGATAGTTTCTGGTTCTTGACTGCCTGAATACTCAGAACCACCGTAACAGGCTGTCCGCTACGATTGACCGCCCATATTGCATATCTTCTGCGTTCCGTATCCGCCATCACCACCGTGCGCAGATCGTAGCCGCCATCGTAGTAGCTGTAGTTGGGGCTATTAGTGGTGGTTGGCAAGACTTCTTCAAGCATGCTGTTACGCAGGATACTCAGGGCCCAATACACCGCGCCCGGATGCATCCCGCCCGCTGTCTCCTTATGAAACAGTGGCCACGGGCCATTCGTACCATGCAATGCATGAATGAAAGTGCCTTGCACTTCAGGGATTTGCGCGGCCGCGATGATCATGTCTGCAACACCGATCGCAGCCTCCAGATCGCCGGTACGCGGCCAGCTGTTTTTCCAGTTGAGGTCAACCCAGGCATTTGGCGGCACTCTGGCATGTTCGGTCAACCAAATGGCCGGAGTACGTTGGGGCGCGACATCTCTGGCATCAGCTACCGCTTCGCATATCGCCTTGACTCGGCTGAGAACGGGCTGTCCACCGGGTTTGCCATCGTAATAGACATGCATGGCATATTCATTAACTTGTTCGCCTAGGCCGGTTGCCAGCCTGCGGTTGTATTGCGACGCAGTGATGCCGACATCGCCTTGTGCGGGATATTCCTGCATCAGGACAACAAATTGTGCCTGCGGATCCCCACGCTGAATTTCGCTGGCGACCAATTTGGCTGTTACCGCCAGTTTCTCAGGCAGCCAGCGATATTCGGCGCGGTCCAGTTCGTTGCCCAGTTCCCAACGCAATATGCCGGGCAGGCCATCCTGTCGCTTTTTGGTGAGATATTCGCTTAGTTGACCCGCCTCTATTGCAAGTGTCTGGGGTGAAGTTTCGCCGCTCAAATCACCGTAAATATTGGCGACGTACCATACCTGACCGCTCACATCCCGGACAAAGTTCAAGTATTCATCCAGGCCGAACTTAGCCGGAAATGGCTCCATCCAGCTCACGAATTTCCGTGACGGTCGCCCCGCAAGGTCGCCGACCGTATCTGTCCAGTCCAGTGAGTTGGCGATGGTTCCGCCGGGATACCGATAGACCGCCCCAGGAAAAGCGCGCAGCCAGCCGGCAATATCGGCACGCACCTTGCCAGAAGGTGCATCCCACAAAGACCCTTGAAATTCAACCCACTCCAGGTTAAAGCCGAAAAACTCGGGGGCAAGATGACGTGCGGACTGTTCGGAATCTACCGTGATGGCACTTGACTTCCCACTCTTGACAAAGACTTGGGAAGGACAAGCTTTTATTCCGTCCGCAGTCGAATCACACGCGGCCAATCCCGCAATGGCCAGAAAAATAAGTCTACGCAGTTTCATGATTGTTGTTCTGGAAAGTGAAGGGACATTGCCATCAGATAACCTATCGAAAGCATCAGCATCGCCTGGAAGCTGATGTCAGATACGAAATAATTATTGTGAAACAAGCTGATGGCAACGAGTGGCATGTCCACTTGTGCAGCCCTGATCAGCGGCCAGTGCCTGCTACCATGCCAACGCTTCTCTAGCTTTTCGCCAAGCCGATACGCCATGAAAATGAACAGAAATACGGTGACAGTTCCCAGTAAACCTATCTCCCAAAGCAGGGAAGAAACCCCGGTCAAGCCGATGCCATATCCACGATAACGGGTATTAGCAAGGGTATCAGTGGTAACTGCCGAAGATGTATTGGTAATACCCGGACCATGGCCCAAGACGGCTTTGAGGTAATCGCCACGAGCGACGTTTTCATTCCACCAGAACGAATAGACCGTAGTGCGATTCAACACCAAACTGCCATATCCGCGATTACCGATGTTATAGGCCAGGGAACTTTCCATAAAATCGTCCATCGAAGCGGATTGTTGAGACTTTGCACCCGGCAATATGGAATAGGCCACGAGCAGGCTCGCTATCAGCCCCAGCACCAGCAAACCCGAAGCCGCAGCCTTGACCGGATTTTTCAAGATGCGATCCCGAAACAGCAGGAATAGCCCGACCGGCAAAAGAATGATAAACAGCTTAGCCTCATTAAGTGCCATCGGAATCGTGAAAGCCAGGGAATACAGGGCTGCTCTGGTTAATGAGCTATAGCCCGCACGCCACTGCGCCAGCACAAGCACAATCGCAATTGATGCGAGCAAAGCAAGTGTTGAGCTTCTCCCGCCGCCTGTCATGGAGCCGCCGAAGGTGCCCGCCACGATATCGACAGCTACGATGTTTCTCGCTGCGTCAGCCATGCCGCTTCGCATAGGCACCAATTCGATAAACTGGTGAAACACGAAAGGCAGCTGTATGAGTCCCAGCAGAAGAATAAAGCGCATGAATCTGGACGCCTCGTCCGGCGTGTAGCGAAATACGGCTAGTGCAGCGAGAAGACCAAACATCTGAAAATAATTCTTCAAGCCGACCAGACTGGTATCAATAGAAGACGGATTGGCGAGCACCGTAAGCAGAGCGCATACCACCAGGCCAACTGCAGCAGCCAGAACCCTGCCAGCGGCGGGATCCACTCTTTTCTGCGCTGCAGCATGCGAAGACAACGCCATGACCACCAATGACACCATAATCAATGCAATGGATAGCAGCGCAACCCCCCATCGAATCTGCTGCATGCTGGGAAGATAGAGTTCGGTAAGACCTGTCACCACCGTTCCTCCAATCAGCACGACCCATACGGCCAAGCGTGGCTTGGCAATGATGCCGGTGCCTATAACCATACCCAGGAATAGTATCAGAAGTACAGGGCTGCCAAATGCGACCAGTAATCCGGTAATAAAAGCGACAAAGACGCCGACCAGAACAAAGGCAATTATCAAGCCTTTGTCGATGCCGACACCAAAACGAAGTGGAGATGGTTGAGTTACCATACCGGCACTAGCGCTGAACGACAACTGCGGGCAATCCGGCTAGTGTCAGTCGATCTCTTGCGGGAAGAACTGCAATGAGTGCGCGGGAGAAGTCTTGCTGCACGGCATAACCACCCTCTGCATCCGACGTAATAGATGAAACCCGGAACAAGAGGCCATCGGGGATTTCCCCACGGAAGCCATAACGTAATTGTGCGAGTTTGGTTTCTTTATTGCCACGCGCCACCTGCTTGCCGACTGTGGTCCAATAGGTCAGCGGTTCGGAGCGACTGCCCATGACTGTCAGAATACGTTTAACGCGAATATCTCCGAAATCGGTCTTGACTATGCCGGGCTGCGTCGAAACTACCTGGAAACCCTGCGCCGGATAGCAGACTTCCGGGTAATGCAGTTGTTTGGCATCGCTCTGATCCGCACCATAGGCGATGGACAGCATGATGCGCTCGCCCTTGGCGTTGACGTAAGTGCGAGATAGCGTCTGTGTATAAATTCTGTCGAGTTTTTCCTTTATCTGTGGATTGATAATTTGCCCGCTACGCTGCGCCTCTTCCTGCCAGTCACCAAACTGCCTGGGGATCATGGTTTCCAAATCAATCTGCGCTTGCTGTTCTGCCAACATTTGAATCGGTTTCATAAGTACAGCAGCACCCGCAGCCAGCAGCATCGCCAATAAAATGATAAAGGCTTTAAGCTGGGATGACTGAGTATTCGAAACGGTCAACGGCGAGTGTGCAATATCCATGGCAAGTTTACGCAGTAGGTTCAAGTTTTAGTTGTTCGGCTTCATGGCGCAACCGACTGACGATTGCAAGCATGTCCTGTGTCGCCTGCTTGGCTGCCTGTATGGCATCCAGGAACAAGCTTGGGTCTGTAATGTATTCGTGGATTAGGCGATTGCGCAATCGACGCGCGGCGATAAAGTCTTCCGCGCTTACTATCCAGCCCATGCGTTCGGCGTAAGCCAGCACATCCAGCAGCGACTTGGGGTTTTCTCCCAGCAGTGCCGCGAAACGTGGAATCAGTTTCTCACCCAAAGTATCCTGAAGTCGTCCAAAACGGGCGCCAAAAGCGTCGATTATTTCCGCCAGTTCAGGCCTCATCGGTAGTTGGTTAATCCATTCCAGATTAATCGGCTGTTCAAACAAGTGTTGGTGGGTATAAGCCAAGTGACTGGCTTCACGCTCAACCAATTCAAGCGTCAGCAGGACA
>Ga0208121_100271_pt1 | contig 20298 bp, 20 predicted proteins | sample LakWasMet62_LOW9_2_FD_183894 | JGI IMG/M metagenome (GOLD analysis project Ga0208121, IMG submission 183894) | Freshwater sediment methanotrophic microbial communities from Lake Washington under simulated oxygen tension - Sediment Metagenome... | ecosystem: Environmental > Aquatic > Freshwater >... | reverse complement strand
CCCATCGTCCCATGCGTGATGGCGATGTTATCAATGGATAAACCACGATAGTATCTCGACAGGATCATTTCTCTTAATTGAAAATCTCCGTGCGAAGGATAATAGCAATTGATATTTGGTGTATCGGAAATCTCTCTCAAGGTTTCATAGGGAAAATCACTAAGTTTTGGCTCTCCGATTCTGAGATCAAAATACTCCTGATCATTTTTACGATTTAATGAAATTTTCTTATCCAAACCGAAAGCTTGTGAGGTAATTGTTGTCATCGTCTTGCCTGTTGTGAAAAGAGGTTTGAGTAAAAACCTCCGCGTGAAAGTGGATCACAATTTAGGAGCTTTCCCTAAAAACGGAAAATATATATTAACAATACGATTCATAATCAGCTCTTATATGAAAAACTTCGCTTTATTCATTCTTTTGTTTGCCTCAACCTCACTCCTTGCACGCACTGTTGAGTATCGTCAGGGATCAAAGGCAGGCATTGAATTCACTGTTCCCTACGGGCCATTTGGCTTTTTTTCACACAGTGGAAAAGCAGAACTGGATAGGGCCTCGCTGCTTATCGACTCTGAAAATCTGTCGAGTATGACCGGTGAATTTTCTGTCACACTTGCAGCGATGAACATGAACAATAAAGAAAGAAATTGTCACATGAGGGAAGCTCTCGGACTTAACTATGCTCTTTCTGAATTTCCCTCAAGGCACATTTGCGATGAGAATTTTGAAATTCCAAAAACCGGGAAGAATGCCATTGTTTATCCAGAAATTCTTTTCAGAATACTCTCTATTAAAAATATTTCTCAAATGGATAATGAAGCCACCTTTGAAGTGGAAGGACAATGGACGATTCATGGAGTTAGCAAAAAGCAAATTCTCGCTATCAAATTGAGTCCTGACAAAGAAAAAATGAGGATATCGACGACTGCGAAATTTAATCTGAAGGATTACGGCGTAAAAGTAAAACCAGTGAAAGTCATGCTTCTTCCGATAGAAGTTGTCGATCCTATCACTGTTGAGATTAATCTGCTGATGGATTCATATCCTGCTCTTTAGAATTCGATAATTTTTCCGGCCTCAAATTCGGAGCAATCTTCAAGCATTTTCAAAAAAACTTCCGGTGGTCTCGCCCCTTTAATAATATTGACTCTGTTAAAACGGAAATGAGGAACGGCCGTGATTCCCATGGCACTCGACTGCTCTTCATCTTTACGGACATCCTGACCGAATTTATCGCTTTCCAGAACTGCCAGAAGGGTATCTTGATCCAGCCCGACAGCAAGTCCTGCTTCTCTAAGACATTCGTGGCTATTGATATTTTTTCCCTCTATAAATTTATAAGAGAGAAGAATTTCTTTCAATTCATTCTGAACCTGCAGACTTTTTGATTTAGCAAGGTGAAGCATACGGTGAGCATTGAAAGAATTTGCAGGAATCATTTTATCAAGATGAAAATCCAGCCCGGAAGCCTTCGCGAGATCTGTTATTTCTTTATTCATCTGCAATGCCCATTCGCGATCTCTGCCATATTTTCTGGCAAGCAGTTCTGCATTGTCTTCCCTGGACGAAGGCATGGACACAGGATCCAGTTCAAAACTTTTCCATTCAATAAGAACAGTTTGCTTTTGAGAATACTGGGCCAATGCCACTTCCAGATGGCGTTTACCAATATAACAGAAAGGACAATTGATATCGGACCAGACTTCAACTTTGATCATGCCTTACTCTACGTGGAGAGCAAGGCATGGACAAAGAGAGATGTATTATTTCATCAATAGAAAAAAATTATTTCAGATCTTCACAGGCATACGGATCATTTTCAACAAGCTGCTGCACACTCTTCAACATATTATTACATGAAGGATTAACTTCAGCTTCTTTGCGGTTGATCGGCCCATAATGTGAGCGAAGGACTCGGAGCGTGACCATGGCGTATTCTGCTGCAAAAGCAGGACAGGATTTCAGGAAAGATTGAAAATCAGCTCCGGCCCCTGTGCCAAGATTAGAGAGAGATGAACAGCTTGCACCAACTTTATAAACATCAAGCATACAGCGCGAATCTTTGGTATTCTTGTATTCGGTATAGAGTTTTGAAAGCTCCGGATTAACTCCAATTGAGTCATAACTCGTTTGAAACAACCCTGCTTCGCCGGCGCTAGAAGGCCTGTCTGAACCTGCTGATCTATCCCAGCCTTCACAATATAATCCTGAAGACTCTCTCATTCCTAAACCAATCCCAAGAGTATAAAGTGCGCGGAGAGCTTCAGCTCCCTGTGTATTAATTGCAATGGGAATGTTGGCAAACGTAGAAGCATAATAGGCCAGAGCATCTTTTGTTGTGTTACCAGTGCTTGCTGCGCTCAAGAGCAGGCCAAGGCTTGATTGCGCTTTTTCACGACACAAACTTCTGGCGTATGAGAGTGCCATCCCTTTGATGTATCCACTTGGCGCACGACCTCTATCTCTCCAAGAATATGTCAAACAACTCGAATTGGCCGCGATCTGTTTGATCTGATCGACATAAGCACCTGCAGTCGGCGTGACAGGAGAGGTCGGTGTTGTGGGCGTCGTGGGTGTTGTGGGAGTAGTTGTGGTGTTGTCAGTTGTACTTGAATCATTGGTTGTTCCTTCAGTCGATGACGGATCTGTTGTTGCGACGTCCGGAAGTTTTGCTCCACTGGCAAAAACCTGTGTTGAAACGCAAAGAGAGAGTAATGAAATTAAAACTAATTTCCTTTTGAATTGCTTCATCCTAAAGCTCCTAAATATGGGGGCGGCGACCATCCATGGTCGAAATCAAAATTTTGGAAAAAATTCGCCGTCCAATAAAACAGTAAATATGGACCACTGACCAAGTGATCTGGCTAAGCGAACTTTTTAAAAATTTTCTTGAGCTATTGCAGGAGGTTCAGGAACGCGCTTTTGCTGCGCGAATAAATGCAGGGAAAAACCGAATGCGAGTACAGAACAAATAAGAAATTTATTCTTAAAATGCTTCATCCTAAAGCTCCTAAAAAAACAGTATGAGAAAAACAGTAAGTAAGTTTTGGGACCATCCGTGGTCTCTTACTTTCACCTAAGCAGTTAGAGTGCCAAGTGTGTTAAACGTAACTGTGTGAAATGAATTTTCTGAGTAAATTTCTCAGTGACAATTTGGCAATGACGCAGTTTATTTTTATCACTGAGAAGAAAGTTTTTTTGACAGAGGAGACGACTCGCCTCCTCTGAAAAAATAGTTATAACAAGCTATGCAATAAGTTCTTTAGCAATTTTGATGGCCTCTCTGTGCGAGAACGGGCCAACTTCAATTTCATCTCCGATTACCGAAGAACGCGTTTTAAAAGCGTAAAATTTCCCTTTCACTTCGATTGTCAGTTTCGTAGGCAATGTAAACTTCCCCATCGCTTCAAGCTTATCCAGGCCTGTCTGAGTGAGGTTAATTTTAATTGTCGTTGCTCCGTGACGGTTCACTCTCTCTGCATGAGTGAAGTCTCCTTTTCGGAAGACTTTATCCGATCCAGGTGGTGCCTCATGAGCAAAAACGGTTTCAGTTTGTGATGTAATAACAGTAGCTAAAAATAATGATTTAAAATTCATTCGTTTAATCCTTTTTTAAATATTATGAGTTCAATACTAAAAACAAATGGATTAAACGGGCGGAGATAAACCTGACTTTATTCTCAAAGTGCGCGGATGGAGAAGTAAAATATCCCAAGCAAATAAAACTATGAATAAAAATACTGAGAAACAAATGATCGGTGATTCATTATACGTGACGTGTTTAACACAACCCTGGTGACAAATTGACTTCTTAACGTGTGCATGAACTTCTTTGGCGTAAGACGGAGATACTTGATCATTGTCGATCTCCGGCAACGGAGAATGGACATTGTCGCTCGAACTTACGAACAAACAATAAAAAATTGATAATGTTATCGAAGCGAAAACTCTCATTCACTAATAATGGTATGAATGAGATTTTTGTCAAGGTGGGAAACTATTGCTTACACAACTCATCAAGAGACATACTTTTTTTCTTGTGAAAAATTCCACGCTTCTCCATGTCTTTCGGAAGAGCTTCTGCACTACAACCTTTCACGAGAGAGAAATCTCCATCGATGACGAGTCTTTGCAATGTCAGTCTCTGCATTTTTAAATCGAGATCTGCTTTCAGTTGATTCACTTTAATTTCTGTCAACTGAGACTCTGTTTGAAGCAATGTCTGAAGTGAAATAAATCCTAGTTCATACTGGCGGCGCTGGCCTTCAAAAACTTTCATGCGTGCACTATACGCTGCCTGAGAAAGTTCCTGTTGCTCTTTGACTTCAACTAATTTGCCGGAAAGAACTTCAGCGACTTTCTCATTTTCTTCTTTAAATTGTTCGATTCTAAGAAGAAGTGAATCGATATTGTTATTGGCAATTTTAATATTCACCAGAGTATCTGCACCGATGCTGAAGCCCCCTCCTGCTTTCAAACCATCAAAGGGAGAAGCATTATTCGAACTTGTACCAGCGATACTGGCCGAAGACATGAAGCCAAACATTTTAGCCATTTTTCCGGCCTTAGCGGCCTTGACGATAAAATTCAATTGTATTGATTCAGGAGCAATATCAAGTGACCGCTGAGCAATTTCACCAATAGGTCTTGTTTCATATTCAGATCCAGGAAGTTCTTTTTCTTCCATGACCAACTCTGTCCCAAGAGGAAGAGCAAGCGAAGCTCTCAGGGCAGCTCTTTCTTCAATTAAAAGTTCTGCAATCTTGGAGACGCGAATTTTCGATTCTTCCCATTGAGCAAGGGCCATATTCAGATCTTCAGTTGTCACGTTCCCAAGAATGTCGCTTTGTTTTTTGAGCGTTTTATAAACGCGTTCAAGGACAACACTTTGGTCTACATAAACTTGATGAACTTTCTGATCATTAATCAATGTATAATAGAGAGAAAGTGCATTGGAGAGAACGTTTAGCTGAATCGCTTTATAGGAAGCTTTATCAGCTTCAAAAAGTTCTTTCTCTTGTTTCAACACGAGCCAGTTGGATGGAACTAAAAAAGGAAATAAAATAGTCACCGATGCCAGAAGAAAAGTGGGATTTGCCAGGGCCGGAAGCAATACGCCCAGATTCAAACTAGGCAGCAGCTTTGCTCTTGCCATGCTCACGTTGAGCTTTGAGTTTTCCACATTATTGAGTGCCTGTAGGAGAGAAATGTTTCCGGAGAGCAGCTGTGTTCTCACAGAAGCCGGGTTCACAGTAAACTTCGCTTCAGCTCCAAAAGTCTGCAAACTTAGTATTGAAGTCACAATCAGGGTGGCAATTATTTTTCTCATAACGACTCCTTAAAACTTGGCCTTAAGGTGCAGTCTGAGAAGAGTGACTTTCGTTTGAATTTCACAATCCCATCCAAAATCTTCAGCACTGTTTTCATAGCGGAAGCAGCTCAAGTTTGCGCGTGCCGGAGTCCCTCTTTGGTCAACAGGATCGTGGCCTACAATTGTCCCGGCCTTGTCATCAAGGATAGCATTTGCGAAATTCAATTCGAAATCTGTAAAATCGCAATTTACGTTTACAATGCGAACAGGAGAAAACAATTTATAAAATCTTTGCTCCGGTAGAATATCGCGATTGATGAAACTCATTTTAAAAGGAACATTTGTTTCGCCTGAACGGTAGACTCCCGTGTAACTGAAATCGAGACGTCTCATCTGTTGCAAACGCGTCCCTCCAATTTCAATCGATGAACGGTTGGGAAGAGAAGCATTTTTTGTCAAATCGAGTTCACCGCCAAATTCAGACTGGCCTTGCACTTCAATGCTGCCATTCCACTTTTCATTGGCAATAACGCCAGATAAGCTGAGTTTTCCTGCGACACCGCCTTCCATTGTCACTGGAATAGTGACTTGAAAATCGCCGGTGATATTGTCGTAATAACCATTATCAAAAACAATTTCCGCGTTTGCGACACTTCGATAGCTTAATGTACCGCTGACGATAGCTCTTTGTTCGCTGGATTGAATATCTGTCTTTGCCTGAATTTTTAAAATGACAGCGCCTAGATTAGTGCCGTCGAGTTTTGAAATCACTGAACCTGTATACGTACCAGAAACTGACGAAATTCTTGAAAGATTCTGCACCAATTGATCGCGCTTATAATCTTCCATGTTCTTATCTTTTGAACAGCCGGCCACCAAAAGACCCAGACTCGAGATAAGCATTAAAAAAACGCACTTTTTCATAGACGACTCCTGAGAATAACTCTCTTTCAATACAGAAGGGTTTCTCCCTTGGTAAGGCTCACTGAAATATTTACCTGGCCATTTAATGGTCAGCTAAAAGTGAAAAATTCTTCTGTAATATTTCCAGGCCATGGATAACAGCTAAAGCCTCGCTTTCCGGTAAAGAAGAGAGCTTTTCGCTAATACGCGTCCGTGCGTTTGTTTTAATAATTTTGTGTAACTTCTGGCCTTCGGCCGTCAGAGACAAGGAGGTTTGCCTCCGGTCATTTTTGTTTATAGCTTTTTTCACCAGTCCTTCATTGACCAGGAAATCCAACATTCTCGAAATAGCGGCTTCACTCACTCCAAGCAATTCTCCAAGCTCTTTGTTGCTGCAAAGGCCGCGATTGATCGCGGCGAGAACGCGAAACTGGGGAACAGTTAATCGCTCACCTCTTCCCTTTCGCATTTCTTCGCGCAGATATTGTACCGTCTTCGGCATAATATCCATCATGAGTTCAGCGAGTTGTTCTGAGTGTTTTTTATTCAAAATTAATCCCTAAATGAACGCTTGATAAATAGAGCTCATGCCCCCCGGCCTTGCCCCATTGCCCTTTTAATCCAAGATCTACTTCAAACTTATTTTTAATTGGCACAATAAAATCAAATTTTAAAATCCCTGTGGCACCAAAATTTGTAAATGAATTTCCAAAAACGCTTTGCTCGCCCAAAATCATCACTGGAGCAATTCCTATCCCTGTTGAAAAGTAGAGCGAATGTTTAAGCGAAATGGCCAGATCCACATTTTGAATTAAATCCAATTGAAACAGATTTATTTTTTGTGCAAATACAGATGACTTTCTTTTAAAGCGCATCCATTCGCCGTCAATTTCAAAATGTCCTCGATAATAAAAAACATTGTTTGCAGTTTTTCTACCTAAGGCTACTCCGGCAAGTTCCTGTTTGAATTCCTGTGCATTGGGAATGAGTGAAGGAATTTTATAGGTTACCCCACAGAATGTGAGACCGGCATAATAAAGGCGATCGGCGCGCAATTCTTTTTTTCTCTCAGGCAATGGTGCCTGATCTCCAATGAGGATTTCCGGCCTTGTCTGAGGAACAGAATATATTTTTTCTATTTCAACTGGTTTTGTTTCTTTTGTTTTCTTCACTGTTTTTGCAGCAAAAGCACTGGTGGAAAAAAAGATTGCGGCCACGATAAGCATTTTCATTATTTGTCTCCTTCTCTCGAGAGAAAATCGACGAGTTTATCAAGAGACTGCCCTGAAGCCACAAAGTAATTAGAATAAGAAACGATGCTTTGATATTTTAATTTATCGAGATTATTTTTTGCCTGCAAAGCCGCTTGCTGAACAGTGAGGAATTGCAGGAAATCAATTTGTGATAATCGATATAAACGTCCGCCCTCTTCCTGAGTCTGCTCTGCAAGTTTTACAGCTGATTCCGAGGACACCAGCGAAGCTTCAACCGTTTCAAGTTCCTGCAGGCTCGAAACCTGCTTTAGGCTGAGATTGTTTTCAAGATCTTTGCGGGCAATGCGCAGCTGAGAATCCTGCGAGGCTATGATGGCCCTTTCCTGATTTGATGAAAATCCGGAAAACAGTGGAATAGTCAGTTGAAGTGAAATTGCCCAGCTGTTGGAATAATCGGAAAATAGATCAGCTTTTTTATAATTGTTGTATAAATAATCACTAACCAGCTTAATGTTTGGAAAATGTTTTCCCAAAACAACATCGCGATTGTAATCAAGCTGAGTTAATTGAAGCTGATTGAGTTCATATTCTGGCAGTCTGAAACTGGAAAGATCTATCATTTGCTGAACATCTTTCAAGCGCAGGGATTTAAGTGCCCCTTTGATTTTCAAATCGGGATGTTCTTTTTCTCCCATGTAAGCAATCAATTGCTGGCCCGCCACTGTGTATTGATTTTTAGCTTGCTCTAGTTGAGGCTGAATAAGCGCGAGTTGAGTTTTGACCTGGAGAATATCAAGCATTTGTCCACGGCCTTTTTCATAACGGCTCTGTGATGTCGCAAGTGATTTTTGAATGATATCCTGATTCTTCAGTAAATTAGTCAGCGCCTGCTGATTAAGAATAAAACGATAAAAAGCTTCTATAATATTTTGAGTGAGGTTTCTCTCTTCAATTTCTACATTGGTCTGTTGAATTTTCTTATCGTAATCCGATGATTTCACCGCAGAAAATAAACCTTTTCCGTAAAGTGTCTGAGACAATTTCAAATCACTTCCGTAAGTATTATAGGGATCGCCGCCGAATTTGGGATTACCTGTGTAGACAGCGTCTTTCTGATAGTTGCCGTTTAAAATCCAGTTAACTGTTGGATAGAGAGAGCTCGCGGCCAGGTATTTTTGTGAATCGTACTGATTCAGCTTTTCTTTTGCTGCCAGGATGCGGGGATTTTTTTCTTTGGCAATTCTGATGACATCTTTCAAATCAAGCACGGAAGCCTGAGAACTCATCACGCTAAAAGAAAATAAAAAAACAATAAATGAGAGATGCATGATTATTCTTCCTTAATTTTTTTCTTTTTGCTTTCAAGTGGCGACATAATTAAATAAAGCGCCGGCACAACAAACAATGTCAGAATCGTTGAAACAATCGTTCCTCCGATAATGGAAAGTCCCATCGGAAGTCTCGTTTCTGAACCGATACCATGGCCAAAAATCAATGGTGTCGCAGCTGCTACCGTAGCAGCTGAGGTCATCAGAATCGGACGCAAGCGTACTGGACAAGCGTCAAGCAATGATTCAAAAACATTTTTCTTTGAATGAGCGCGGACCTGATTGGTAAATTCCACCAGCATGATCGAGTTCTTTTTAGAAATACCCATAAGAACAATCAGACCAATAAAGCTGAACAAGTTAACAGAAGCTCCAAACAGCCACAGGGCCACAAGCGCTCCTGATACGGAAAACGGAAGTGCCACAAGAACCGGAAATGGATGGATGAAAGAATCAAACTGAACCGCCAGAATGAGAAACGCAACCAGAATACCGATTCCTAAAGCAGAACTTAAACTTTTAAATGAGCTCGAAAATCCTGCCGCCGATCCTTCAAGCGCAAATGAATAGCCAGTTGGAAGTATTTTATCGGAAATCGCTTTTGCCCTATCGAGAGCTTTTGATTGTGAAACTCCAGGAGCAAGGTTACCGAAAACCGATATTGATCTCTGACGATTTACGCGTGAAATAGTTTGAATGGCCTTTCCTTCTTCAATTGTAACCAGCTCACTCAAAGGAACTAAATTCCCCACATTGTTTCTGACGAAGAATTTTTTGAAATCTTCTTTGGCCTTTACCTGTTCATCTTTAAATTTAAAACGGATGTCATAGCGTTTGCCATCCATGGTAAACAGACCTTGTCTTAAACTTCCGATACCAGCAGAAAGAATCTGTCCGACATCTTCAACACTCACGCCTCTTTCGGCCATGGCTTCACGGTTTGGACGGAGAATGAGTTCCGGAATACCTTTTTTAAAATCTGTATCCAGATCAACACCTAATTTTTCTTCTTCAAGTTTAGCAATCAACTCTTTTGATTTTTGATCAAGAACATCCAGGTTTGACCCACGAAGGTTTACTGCAATCGGGTTTTGACGTCCTGAAGAAAGGTTTCGGGCAGAGTTATCTCTCATCGTCACCCGCACACCTTTCAATTCTTTCAACTCTTTTCTGAGCTGATCCATGATTACTGTATGTCCAACAGATCGCTGATCTCTTGGTTTTAAAATAATCGGAATAAACATCTGATTCACACCGGAAGAAGAGCCCCCTCCAGACCCAACAGAGACCAGATAGCCCATGATATTTTTATTTTTCTTCAGATACTCTTCAATCTTCGCGCCTTGCTCTGCTGTAGCTTCCAGCGAAGTTCCAGGTTTTGTCTGCGCTGTCATGATAATTAAATTCTGGTCTTGTTGAGGAACAAATTCCTGACGAACTTTCATAACAAGGAATAGTGATAAAATGAAAAAAGCAAGAGAAGCAAGGACCGTCGTCCATTTCCAGTTAAGTGTTTTAGCAAGAATTCCACGATAGAAATGTTCCACTTTCTCGAATGTGGTATCGAGATACCTTTCAAACCTGGAAACTTCCGGTTCTGACGAAAGAAGAGCGGCCGCACGCATCGGTGTAATTGTGACTGCTTCAAGCAATGAAAGCAGAACGCATGCACACATGGTCACACCAAACTGAAAAAAGAATTTCCCTATAATTCCTTCCATAAAAACAACTGGAAGAAAGACGGCGACAACTGCTAGGGTTGCCGCACTGGCAGCAGGTAAAACTTCTTTAGAACCTTCAGAAGCCGCTGTCACAGAATCCTTACCCATGCGGTAGTGTCGTACAATATTTTCTAAAAGCATGATCGCATCATCTACAACAATGGAAATAGACAAAGTTAATGCAAGCAAAGTGAAAAGGTTAAGAGTGAAGCCTGAAAAATACATGATCGTAAAAGTTCCTACGATAGAAGTAGGAATGGAAAATAAAATATTGATCGCTGCCTGAAGGCTTCCAAGAAAAAGAAAACAGATGATGATGGTAATAATGGCGGCAACCCACAATTTTTCAATTGTCAGATCGACTGTCGCTTTAGTCGACTTAGTGTAGTCCACGATAACCTGATACTGATAGCCTTTCGGAAAACTTCCTTTAATCTGCTCTAGTTTTTTTCTTACGTTTTCTGCAACATCAACTTCATTAGTCCCGCGCTGTTTTCTGATTTGCAGACCAATAGCTTCCTGACCATTGACTCTTGCAATTCTTCTTATATCTGAAAGACCGTCAACCACTTCAGCAACATCTTTGATATAGAGTTTGCGGCCGTAAACTCTCTCACCGCCTCCACGCTTCAGGATGCGGATATTTTTTACTTCTTCAATTGTGGAAGCTTCGCCAAGCCAGCGCACGCGCAACTCACGCAATTTCTCGACAAACTGGCCTGCCGCACTTTCGACGTGCTGGGACTTCAAAGCGTTCACCACGTCAGTAATTGTGAGGTCAAATTGATTAAGCTTTTGTGTATCAATCCAGACTCGAAGATTTCGATCAGCGAAACCACCGACAGTAACTTCTCCTACACCTGGAAGAAAGCGCAGTTGATCCAACAAGTAACTGTCAGACCAGGCAAGCATATCTTTTAAATCTGCCTTACCTGAAATTGAAACAATCAGAATCGGATCTTCTTCCGGGTTCTGCTTTTTTACAATCGGTGGATCAATATTCGGCGGAAGTCTCAGCTGGCTCAGGGCCGTCTGCACTTCCTGTAAAGCTACGTCCACATTCCGGTTCATATCAAATTCAAGAGTCACTTGACCCGAACCTTGTTTGGCCGAAGCGCGCATCTCTTTAATACCTTCAATCGAAAGAAGTCTTTCTTCGATAGGAGTAATCAGTTCCGACTCTACAACCTCTGGTGCAGCACCATTATAAGTAAAAGAGACGCTGATGATCGGAAAGTCGATATCCGGAAGCTGACTAATCCCCATTCTGTTCAGGGAAATGGCTCCGAAGACAATTAAGGCAAACATGAGAACCCAAGCAAAAACCGGGCGTTTTATAGAGAGATCAATTAAGTTCATAGATAGTCTCAAAAAATGTTAGTTGCCACATCTTACAAAATAATCCTTAACATTGTTAAGGATTTTCTTAAAACACTGTGCCCCGTATTTTTGACAACTCCTGGACAAAAAACTTGAGCTAACCCTTGAATAATTCCAAAATTAGTTTTCGCTTTGCTGGAGCCTTACAATGCGGTTACTAGTATGGGGTCTGAAATGAAGTTACCGGTCTGTTCCTTGGTATTGATAAGTTTTGTTTTGTCATCCTGCTTAAAACAACAGGAGTCCATCACACCCATTGCGCCAGCAATGACGATCGCTGAAATTCAGCGCGAAGCTTTGATGAAGACGGCCGAAGAGGCCGGACACGCCGAGCTTTCCGCCGATGCAAAAGCGACGCTCGAGATGTCTACTGATCCTCATATCTTTTATCTGAATGTGAAATACAAGATCAACAACATTGATGTTTTTCAGGCAGCTAATATGCCTAACAGCTTTGAGCAATTGGGACATTCCTTTTTGCAGACAATGGCGAAAGTTGTTCTTGCTGTGAGCGGTCCCCGGCAAATCGATATCAATGATATTGACCTGACAATACCTGCTTCACTTGATCTCGATCGCTCGGTTGTAAAATCCATTCAGATAAAAAAAATTTTTCTGACCTACAATAAAGATCTCGATCACAATTCTGATTACGCAGCTAATTTTTCTTTTATTGATTCACTGGAGCTTTCACGTGAAGTCACTATTCCTAAATTAGGAAAGGCCAATACACTTTTCCTCAGTTACAGAAAGGCGCGGAATTTCTGCATGTACAAATGCATTCAATTCGACATCCTTGAAGACAACCTGATCGATTTATTAAAACCGAACACAAACATCAAATTAAAACCAAATCTTTCAATTGCGAGTTTGCCGGCGATCAATGAACTGGCGCTGGATGGAGAAATCCAGCTGAGAATCGGGTTATTGCTTCCGTTTTAAAAAAAGAAACGGAACTCAGCATCTACCCGGTCGTATTTGGGAATATTTTTTCCAGCGAAAATACTTTGTCCTGCGAGTGTTACACCAAAAGGGAGAAAAAATTTTTTCTGATTATAAAGTCCGATCGTTGAAAAATTAAAATTGATCCGGGCAACATGTGAGATTTTTTCAGTATCTGTTTCGAGAATATGATCTGCCGTTGGGTTTTGACTGCGGTAATCTGTTTTTTCAGTATACTCCACTCCGTAGACGAGCCCTGTTGAGAATTCATCATTCCAGCTGTAATTGAGTTGTGTGTTCCCTGCATATTTATTGCCCAGCTTGATTCTCGCCTCACCTTTATTTTTGGTGACAGGAAATGTAGAGGAATCTGGCTGTCGAACAATCGCATGATAGGGAAACTGATAAGTAAGTCTGGACCAGAGATCGAGACTCCAGTTGGGATCAAAAGCAAAACCTCCACCGAATTCATAAAAAGCATCCCATTGACCATCGCCGAAAGAAATATCCTGCAAAATATCAGGATTATCTTTTCTTCCAGTCGGTGCGACTGCGCCCATGCTGATGAGGGCCCCTGCATTTCTCCACTTGCGCAACTGATACAGAAAACCCAGTTCTGCATCACCAAAGGCATTGGCATTCCAGCGGCCGAGAGGTTGATAATTATAATAATTGACGAAGAGAGATTGAATGAGACGAACATCAACATCAGGAAGATTTTGCAGAATCACTGAGGCATTTGTTCCCGCAGTGGTTTGCCCTTTGGCAGTTCTGTTGATTTGCAAATCAACTTCCGCTGTATAAAAAGGCACAAAACCATAAAAGGTCAGTTTGTCAGTGACGCCATAACCGCCGCCTAAGCCCTGCGCATGCACTTTGGATTTTGCACTTCCTTCAAAAGTTCCGAGACTAAAAGCTGCGTAATCCGCAGGTGAAGAAACTTTTAAGTTATCGAGATAAGCATCAACTGCTCCGTTCACTCCTCTGATGGCCTCCGCATTAATATTGGCGTTCACGTTATATCCTTTAAAATCCCCCGATCCGTTATAACTGCCGGTAATGGTCCCGGTTTGAACAAAGCGCCAGGTAAAATTGCGAACACCCTTGGGAAGAACGTCATAGTATGCAGCGTGAAGTGCTGAAGACAATAGGAAAAAGAGAGCGAGGAGCTGTGGTACAACCCTTGCAATTTTATTCGTGGCCCTATTGAATTTAACCATAAAAAGCATTGATAAAACCTATTTCTTTCGAGAGACTCATAATGGGAGAAGCTGATTAATAGGATGAAACTTAAAATTCTTTCATACAATATACACAAAGGTTTTGACTGGAGAAATCAAAATTACTTTTTGCATGAAATGAAAGATTTTATCAGATCCTCCCACGCCGATATCGTCTTTCTTCAAGAGGTTGTCGGCAAAAACGAAAAATATAAAGAGCGCGGCTACATAGACGAACAGTTCGAATTCCTCGCTGAAGAAATCTGGCCGCATTATTCTTACGGTCATAATGCCGTTTACGATCACGGTCATCACGGCAATCTTATCTTGAGCAAATTCCCCATTGAACAATTCGACAATATTGATCTTTCCACCAACCGTTTTGAAAAACGGGGGCTTTTGCTTTGTAAAATTCAATTGCCTGAAGAAAGATCGAAAGTTCCTTATTTCTATGCGGCTTGTTCCCACCTGAACTTACTTCATGGCGGTCGCCTTCTTCAATATGAAAAAATAAAAGAAGAAGTGAGAAATAGAATCGGAGACGATGTACCTTTCATCATCGCCGGAGATTTCAATGACTGGAATAAAAAATGTGCGCACGTGTTCGAAGATGATTTGCAGATGCAGGAAGTGCATAAAACCCTGCACGGCACGTTTGCCAGAACTTTTCCAGCGGCGTTCCCTATGCTCACTCTGGATAGAATCTATGTGCGCAATGCTCAGGTAAAAAAAGTTAAAATTCTGGGACCGACTCAACAGGAAACCATGCTGAAGCATCTCTCGGACCACCTTCCTTACTATTGTGAGGTTGATCTGCATGGACCATAACTTTTTTCAACTTTCACAAAATAACGATGTCCATTTTCTGCTCGATGGTCCGGGATACTACGACGAATATCTTTCTCTTATCAGAAATGCGAAAGAAGTCATTCAACTTCAGACATATATTTTCTGGATGGATGAATTTGGCTCAAGAGTCCAGCAGGAGTTAATCAAAGCTGCTGAAAGAAAAGTAGAAGTTTTTGTTCTGGTCGACAGCGTGGGCTCGCGCCTTCTCTCGCTGGAAGCAGAACAGGAAATGGTGAAGGCCGGAATTCACTTTCAAAGATTCAACTCTCTTCGGTTTGACTGGCTCTATCGATGGGGCCGCAGACTCCATCATAAAGTTTTAATTGTTGATGACGAAGCAGCTTTAATTGGCGGCATCAACGTGGCCAATACATGTGTTGAAGAATCTCATTGCCCACAGCTCGACTTTGCCGTTTTGATCAGAGGGCCGGTTCTTCCCAGACTCTCACTATACTGTCAGATGGTTTTCAAATCATCTTCGTTTCAGAAGATAAACTTTCCGAAGATAACTCCACCAGCTCACGGTTATCCAGAAGGCGTCGCTTTAAAAATCTTGATTAATGACTGGGTCTTTCGTCGTTGGCAGATAACGAAGCATTACACCAAGCTGACGAAGAAAGCGAAAAACGAAATTACGATTATCAATTCGTATTTTTTTCCGCGCAAGACTTTTATGAAACAACTGGTGGACGCCAGAAAACGTGGCGTGCGGGTTCGTTTGATACTTCCAAAATATTCAGACTGGCCTAGCTACATTCTCGCTTCTGAATATCTCTACGGCTATTTTCTTAAGAATGATGTTGAAATTTATCAATGGACGAAATCGATTCTTCACGGAAAACTCGCGACGATTGACGATCATTGGGCGACTATCGGTTCGTTTAACCTTAACTACACAAGTTATCAGCAAAACCTTGAAATGAACGTAAACGTTTATTCAGAAGGTTTCACGGCAGAATTAAAAGCAAAAATCGAGGACATCATTGCCAATGGATGCGTGAAGCTCGACGCTAAAACATTTACTATCAGCTCTCCGCTGAGTCTACGCTTCAAGCGTCTCTTCTATTATTTAATTCTTGCCCTCGTGGCCAACTTTTCAATCGGTCTCATTTATCAGGAAGACAATAATAAAGAAAATCGTTTTTATAATCTGTTGAGGATTGTCGGAGCTCTCTTCTTTTTGACTCTGGGATTTATAGGGGCCATCTTACCGGTTGTTCCTGGTTTTCCTTTTTTCATCATTGCTTTTCTTTTGGTGTACAAGCAGATTCTCATGAACAACAAGCGCGAAGCTATGTAAAAAAAAAGGCGATCCTTTCGAATCGCCTTTCCACATCTGTCCTGAATTTTTTAGAACCAATATTTAAGAGCAACCGCTGAGATCAGTGAATCTGGCGATTTATTTGTCCAGATATACTTCGCGTTTGCACCAAGAGAGATAAAATCGTGCGAGCGGTTTGATGTTAATGGAATATCAAATCCCGCGAGTGGTCCACCACCGAATCTCCATGTGCCATCTGTAATAACAGGTCCTGCTCCGGCACCAACGAAGAAATCTTTAATAAAGGGAATGTCCCCACCAAATCTTGTCGATGCTTTTAAAAGCGCCATTGAACGTCTGGCATCATCTGCGCGATCCAGTTTTGTCGTCGTCCCTTCAACGCCCACGCTCCAGACGCTGGTAGGTTGGTAACCTATATCGAGACCATACTCTGCACTTGAATTAACATCACTTCCGGATGGTGAGTTAACCCCACCTAATAAACCGACGTGCAATTTATTATAGCGTTCTCCAAGAGTTTCACTCGGGCCCATTGTTCCTGTGACAGTGTTGTCTGCATTCATGGAACCAGCACTGGTCGAGGAGTTGTATTGGTTTCCGGAGTTGTATTGACTCCCGGAGTTTTCTTGAGTTCCAGTTGCACTCATAGAACTTGATGTTTCATCTGAATATTGATCAGAGTTCACAGAAGGTTCAGTTGTTCTTGTGCTGCTCATAGAGCTTGACGTTTCATCTGTATAAGATGAATCATCTGGTAAAGAGTCGGATGTTCCCGTGTTGTAGTGTTCAGGGTAAGTTGCAGTCGTATCATTATACTGGTTTATGTCATCTGCAAAAACGCTCAGGGATCCCGACAGAAGTGCTATTGCAAATAATGATTTAATCATAGTTAACTCCCATGGTTTGCCTTTTAATTCAAAGATTAAAAGGATTCATTATTAAAAGTGCAATCTGAGTACCATTAAAAGTAATAGAATATTTCATCGTGCGCGTCCTATTTTGCCCTTACCTCTCCCGTCATTCCGTAAGAAAAATCGCGAATTATATTTGGCATAGTTAATGCTCATTTAAAAACACAAAAAACCATGGAGAGATTTTTATGGATGATACAAGATGTTTAAACTGCGGAGAGAATATAGAAAAAGATTATATTCTTTTTATCAATGGTACGGAGTATACGTTTGACAGCTTTGAGTGCGCAGTAAACTTCATGGCCCCACGATGCACAAATTGCAATTCGGTGATCATGGGTCAAGGTGTGCACCTTGAAGGTGAAATATTCTGCACTCACGATTGCGCATCCTCAGAACATTTTAAAACGGTCGTTCCATGACCTATAATGATGTTCTGAACTTCTGGTTTCAACAACTGACACCGGAACAACACTTCATCAAAAACGATTCTCTCGATCTGAAAATGGTCGAGAAATTTATTATCATTCATTCGGAAGCAGTGGCAGGCGAATTATCCGGCTGGAGAGATGAACCTGAAGGGCGGCTCGCTGAAATCATTTTGATCGATCAGTTTTCACGCAATATTTACCGTGATGAACCCAAAGCTTACACTAATGATTCAATGGCGCTGGCGCTTGCTCAGGAGGCGATCCGTCTGGGCATTCAAAAGAATTTTTCAGCGGATTACAAACAATTCCTTTATATGCCTTTCATGCATTCTGAATCAAAAGTAATACATGAAACGGCCGTCAAACTTTTCTCAGAACCCGGTCTTGAATCAAGTCTCCCTTATGAAATCGAGCATAAAAAAATAATAGACCAGTTTGGACGATATCCGGAACGCAATGCTATTCTTGGAAGAACCAATACTCCTGAAGAAAATGACTATCTTCTGGAAAAAAATTCTTTCATCTGGAGCAGCAAAGTTTATGAGGAGTCAACCACCATTCGGCATTAATACTAATCTGAGGAGAAGAATGAACTTTATACTGGAAGTGTTTGCTTATATGCTTCTTCTTGCTTCTCGCACTCTTTATTCCAGAACTGAAGTTCCGTTGCCTAAACCTGAACTCAATTATCATGTAGTCAATTCATCAGAAGTCATTGGATGGCCAAAGGAAAAAACGCCGTCTGCCCCCGGTTCATTTATCGTAAAAAAATTTGCTGAAGAATTAAAAAATCCGAGAATGGTTTTTGAAACTCCTGATCATCAGTTGCTTGTCGCCGAATCAAAAGCGAACCGGATCAGCTTGCTGGAAGACAAGAACAAAGATGGTTTTTTTGAATCTAAACAGATTGTTCTTAAGAATTTACGACGTCCCTTTGGAATGATGGTTCTTGACGAAAAACTCTATGTGGCGAATGAAGATTCCGTCTGGACATATCCCTATACTAAAAACATTTCTCAACTCAATGAAGCTGCAGGAAAAAAAATTCTCGATCTTCCGTCCGGTGGAGGTCATTGGACCAGAAATATTATTGCTTCCAAAAAAGGGAAAAAAATTTATATCGCTGTCGGTTCTGCTTCTAATATTGCTGAAGACGGAATGGATGCTGAAAAAAACCGGGCCGCTATTCTCGAAGCAAATCCTGATGGAACTGAGTTGAAAATCTTTGCCAGTGGTTTAAGAAATCCAGTGGGACTGGGCTGGGCCCCGGGCACTGAAGATTTGTGGACTACAGTCAACGAAAGAGATCTCATCGGTGAAGATCTTGTTCCGGACTTCTTCACGAAAGTGCGCGCGAATGGATTTTATGGATGGCCTTATTCATACATCGGATCGAACATCGATCCGCGAATAAAAGAACAAAGGCCGGACCTGGTAAAAAATGCGCTGGTTCCGGATGTGAGATTGCAGGCCCACTCAGCGAACCTGGGATTTGCCTTCTACGAAAAAAGAGCTTTTCCTTCGCATTATCACGATGGGGCCTTCATTGCCCAGCACGGCTCCTGGAACAGAAAAAAACTTGCCGGCTACAGAGTCATTTTTATTCCATTTAAAAATGGAAGACCTTCAGGAGCTCCGGAAGACTTTCTTACCGGATTTATTGCCAATGAAAAGAAGAGCGAAGTTTATGGAAGACCTGTCGGTATCACAGTGATGGACGACGGTTCATTGCTCGTTGCAGACGATGGAGCAGATGTCATCTGGAGAATAAGTTATAAGAAATAACGAAGGAAAACTTTATGGCCAACGTTTCAGAAACAAACATTGCTCTCTTTTGCGACTTTGAGAATATTGCACTTGGTGTCCGAGATGCAAAGTACTCAACGTTTGACATCAGTAAAGTGCTGGAACGTTTACTGGTCAAAGGAAGCATCGTTGTCAAAAAAGCTTATTGTGATTGGGAACGCTATAAAGAATTTAAGGCCGTCATGCATGAAGCTGCTTTCGAGCTCATCGAAATTCCTCATGTCAGACAGTCCGGGAAAAATTCGGCCGATATCCGAATGGTCGTTGATGCTCTCGATCTTTGCTACACAAAAGAGCACGTCGATACTTTTGTAATTATCAGCGGCGATTCTGACTTCTCCCCGCTAGTTTCCAAGCTTCGCGAAAACAACAAAACAGTGGTCGGTGTCGGAGTGAAGGATTCAACTTCAAATTTACTTCGCGATAACTGCGATGAATTTATTTATTATGACGATCTCGTCCGTCAGGAAAAATCTCACAAAAGAAAATCACACAAGAAGGTTCAGACTTCTCGCCCTACAAACAAGAGACAGGAAGCGCTGGATTTTATCATTGAAACTCTTGAAGCTCTTCGCGCAGAAAGAGGTGAAGAAAAATTCTGGGGCTCAATGGTGAAACAAACAATGAAACGAAGAAGCCCCGGCTTTAACGAAACTTACTACGGGTACGGATCTTTTCGCGAGCTGGTCGATGACGGTGTAAAACAAGGCTTGATCATAGTTCATCGGGATGAAAAAACGGGCCAGTATACAATCAGTCTCCCTTCCGATGAAGAAAGCTAATTAAAAGAAATCGTCCACTTTATCGTTGGTGTCCGAATTCATTTTCTGAGCGAACTCTTTATATACCGTTAAAAACCTTCTTTCACCCATCAAATACAAATCTCTCGAATGGATATAACAAAGCGTGAGCGAGATGCGTTTATCCTTTGCATAGAGCTGATGTTTAAAATCTTCAGCGTGATTGCCGTTTAAAAACGAACGGCTCTCCTTACATGTCGAAC
>Ga0208121_100261_pt1 | contig 21045 bp, 22 predicted proteins | sample LakWasMet62_LOW9_2_FD_183894 | JGI IMG/M metagenome (GOLD analysis project Ga0208121, IMG submission 183894) | Freshwater sediment methanotrophic microbial communities from Lake Washington under simulated oxygen tension - Sediment Metagenome... | ecosystem: Environmental > Aquatic > Freshwater >... | reverse complement strand
AGCTGACTCTACAAAGCTTTAAAACAAGTCAAAGTGCCCCTTTACATGTTTTCGATATTAAGCGCTTTCTTGTAGCAATAAACAAGGTCCTGCAGAATTATAACCATAAAAATTATATGGTTTATTTAGCTTCTAGTGAGCAAAACGTATGCGTAATAAAACACTTACTCCATCGCACAAGATGAAAAAGCTGAGTATACTTAAATACATAAAATGCTTTATTTTATGGTGCACTGCCAGCAATTAAAGTGATACAGGAAAGGCAATCTGATGTTTTTAAAAGGTAATCAAAAAGAATCCCTGCAATTGCGACTATGGTTTCTAATCCCTTTAACAAGCATTATGCTGGTAACTCTGCTACTCAATATCCTGCTGACACAACAGCACTCAACCAAGGATATCAACCAGAACGTTGATGCAGTTGCCCAGCATGCTGAAAATCTCTATCGGGAAGGCATCAACAACTCGGCCAGTATGCTGGGGGCTGTCATGGAGGTCCTAGCTACCGACCAAGAATTGCGGCTGGCACTGGCACACCATGACCGCGCAAAATTACTGCAACGCGCCACACCGCTATTCGGCGAGTTAAGAAAAAAGTTCGCTATTACCCATTTATATTTTTCTGACAGCAATAGAGTCAATATATTACGCGCTCATCAACCGGCACGCTTTGGCGACATCATCAATCGTGAAACCACACTGCAAGCACAGCGTAACAAGCAAACAAGTTACGGAGTTGAATTAGGGCCATTAGGCACTTTCACTTTACGTCTGGTGACACCATGGTTTGATGCTGATGGACATTTACTTGGTTTTGTGGAACTGGGAATGGAGATCGATCATATACTGCGAGTAGTTCAGCATATTGATAGGGTGAAAATATTTTTATTAATTGATAAGCAATTTATCAACCGCAAGGAGTGGGAAGATGGAATGCGTATGCTGGGGCGCTTGCCTGACTGGGAGAATCTTTCTGAACTGGTTGTGAATAACCAGGCCGCCGAAGAAATACCCGTTAAGTTAGCGCATGATCTGCAACAGCATATGCAAACTGAACAAATATTCATGGAGCCTATCATGACGGGAGCATCTACCTATCAAGGAACATTCCGCCCACTTAAAGATGTAACCGGACGCAACGTGGGGCGAATGGCGATATTGCTGGATATTTCCAAAGCGCTGGAAGAGGCACACAAAATATCACACAGAAGTATGTTAATGGGTGGAATTGGCTTTTTAAGCCTGTTCATTCTTTTCTACTGGTTACTTGGCTTTGTAGGTAAACAACTAGAACAGCAAAGCCAGCACCTGCGTGAAATGGCTGAGCATGATGGCCTGACCGGCCTTTACAACCACCGTATGTATTACCGTCGAATGGATGAGGAGTTTATGCGCAGCGGACGAACCGGGCGACCTATTTCTTTGCTGATGCTGGATATAGATCACTTTAAACTCGTGAATGACCAACATGGTCATCTGGCCGGGGATATGGTACTCAAGGCGCTTAGCGAACTGGTGGCACACTCGTGTCGCATGCTTGATATTGCCTGCCGTTATGGTGGCGAAGAAATTACTGTGATTCTCCCGGAAACTGATAAGACCGGTGCGCTGGAAATTGCAGAGCGTTTACGCAAAGCAGTTGAAGCTTATCCATTTGAAATAGGAGACGACAAAGAGATACACATTACCGTCAGTATCGGTGTATCCACCTCGTCTGAATTGATTAAATCCTCAAGAAAAATAACTGATAGTGCCGACCATGCACTATATCTGGCTAAGGAGCGGGGCCGCAATCAAGTAGTGTATTTAGATCAACAATACAGCGCCAACTAATTCAAATTAATGTTTAGGCGTGGATTTTCTACCAGGAGCCGCAGGTGGAATATACCCGGACACTCGACACAATATACCTTCGATTGCGATACCATCTTCAAAATTTGTAACGTTACAGCTAGATATCGCCTTGGTTAATTCAAGCGCAGTAATTGAGCTACGAACCTGAATAAGCGATACGCCAATATCTTTGGCAATATCTCTATCACACCGCTGGCCGTGTTTTTTTATATTTTCGAGTACTAATGCGTTATACATTTAAAACTCCTTAACTACTTCAAAAAAATCGGCTTACATGACCAAAATCATGCAAGCCGATTTTCTAGTGGTTCTTATGTGTCAAACTCAGCACCATTGAATGGTAAACTCGCGGTGCTAACCCCTAAAAACATTTATAAAACAAGCTATAAGCTAAGTTAACTAGCATGCATTGTAACATTTTACAATACATGCAGCCCGTATATTTATATCGCCATGTTTTGGCATTTAAACACTGAACCTGTTACATCAAAAAATTCTGTAATCAGTTCCGCTCTCTCTATAGCTATCCTACTAAATAGCCCGTCATTCCCACATATGACTTTGCAAGTGTTCCCTCCAGCACTTAGCAAATCGGAGCGCCTGCGGTGCGTACCAGCCATTTCTTTCGGTTTGCTTCAGTTGCATTTATTTAGCATTAATATTTTAAATCACCACAAAGTCACTCGCATTCAGCGCATTGATGTTCGTTAAAGTCACAAACTGCACTAACGCCGTTACACCAGAACCATCCATATCGTAATACAGTACTTTAATACCCTAAAACAAGAACCTCGCGCTAAGACCGGCAACAATCCCTGAAAACACAACACCGAGGGCAATCACGAGGCGGATTCGCAAACTGAAAACGCTGCCGAGCATGGCCAGTGAAGGTAAACTGATCGCTGGCAACGTCATAATTAGCGCTGCGGCAGGACCTGCACCCATACCTAACGCGAGCATCGCTTGCACAATCGGCACTTCCCCCGCGGTAGGAATAACAAACAGCATGCCAGCAAGCGCCATCGCAACGATCCAAATTATGCTGTCGTCGGCGCCAAATACCGGAAATAACCAAGCTCTGGCAGCACCAAGTAATAGAACAAGAACGAGATATTCAGGTAAAAGCCTGATTCCTAGAGTCATAAATTCCCGCAACCAGCGTACTAAAATATTGTCTGATGAGGTATCAACCTCGGCGGGAAAACTCTGACTTAGCGAACCAGCTTCACTGGCATCACCATAACGCTCTGCAAGATAGGCAATTCCCAGCACCATTGCAATACCAAACACAACCCTGAACAGAGCCCAGCCCCACCCTAGCACAAATCCCATAAACACCAGAGTTGCAGGATTCAGTATAGGATTTGAGAGCCACCAAGACACTACACTTCCGACAGATGCGCGGCTTTGCCGCATACCTGCCGCTACTGGGGCAGCACAACAGGTGCACATCATGCAGGGAATAGCCAAAACGCCACCTCGAATGACGCTTATAAAGCCTAAACGACCCAATAATTCGCTCACCCATTGGGATGGAAGCAGCACCTTGATCCCTGAACCAAGTAGTAGACCGAGAATCATCGCCTTCCAGATCGACTTGCCATATGCAATGGCATACTCCACTGCTGCATTCCATGATGCGGCCGGCGCAGAACCAGCCTTTCCAGAAATAATTGAATCACCGATTGAGTGTTGGCTCTGGGCAATAAAAACCTTGGCGTAGTAGGGAATCCATTTTACATAAGCGAAACCGATAATGGCCACAAGGACAAAAATCATTGCCAAAACTAAAATAGATAATGGTTTCTTATTCACACTGGCTTGCATGGATACTTCTTTCGCATTGACTAAAATCTGCTTATTGATTACTTAGCAGAGCGCTCTCGACCATCCAAAATTGGCCCGTAAGCGGCAGTAATACTATAAAAGAAAAAGGCCAACATCGCTGTCAGCCTTATCTATACTGGTGGCCCCTCTGTGAGTCGAACACAGTACCAACGGATTATGAGTCCGCTGCTCTAACCAAGCATGAGCTAAGGGGCCGAAACTGTTAAAGTCGCTATTTTAAACTATAACGGCTTAATCTTGACCCGTTTCCAAGAAGCTTCTTAATCTTTCTGAACGAGTAGGATGACGCAATTTACGCAATGCCTTGGCCTCAATCTGACGAATACGCTCACGTGTCACATCAAACTGTTTACCCACTTCTTCCAGCGTATGGTCAGTATTCATTTCAATACCAAAACGCATACGCAGTACTTTTGCCTCACGCGGTGTTAGTGATTCCAACACCTCACTGGTTGCATCACGCAAGCTGGCATAAACCGCTGCATCTACTGGCGCTAAAGTCGTGCTGTCTTCAATAAAGTCGCCTAAATGTGAATCTTCATCGTCACCGATTGGGGTTTCCATTGAAATTGGCTCTTTACTGATTTTCAGGATTTTACGAATCTTGTCTTCAGGCATTTCCATTTTTTCTGCCAGCAGAGCCGGATCTGGCTCTACTCCAGTTTCTTGCAGAATCTGGCGACTGATACGATTCATTTTGTTGATCGTTTCAATCATGTGCACAGGGATACGGATAGTACGTGCCTGGTCGGCAATGCTGCGGGTAATTGCCTGACGGATCCACCATGTTGCATAGGTAGAGAATTTGAAACCACGACGATATTCAAACTTATCAACCGCTTTCATCAAGCCGATATTGCCTTCCTGAATCAGATCCAGAAATTGCAGGCCGCGGTTGGTGTATTTTTTAGCAATGGAAATCACCAAACGCAGGTTAGCTTCGATCATTTCGCGTTTGGCACGACGGGCACGTGCCTCGCCGGTTGTCATTTGCTTATTGATTTCTTTAAGCTCTTTGGTTGGAATACCAACTTTATTTTCCAGATCAATAATGCGTTGTTGCTGATCCAGAATCGAGTGATTAAAACGCGCAAGTTTTTCTACGTACGGCTTATCCGCTTTAAGTTCTTCAGCCAGCCAGGCAAGATTGCTCTCATTACCCGGGAACGACTTAATAAAATGTGGTCGTGGCATGCCGGATTTTTCTACGCAGAAATCCAGCACTTTGCGCTCATGACCGCGCACTGTTTCCACTAGATCACGTACTTGATCACAAAGCGATTCAACCTGTTTTGGTGAAAAGCGGAACGCAGTAAGTTCTACTAAAATATCAGCGAGTAGCGCCTGATACTCAGCATCTTGGGAGCCTCTCACTGGAAGAATCTCCATCATTTTCTGATGTGCTGTACGCACTACCGCAAAGCGTGTGAGTAGTTCTTCTTTAAGTTTGGCTAAAGCCTCAGCTGAAATTGCAGCAGCTTTTGCGCCGTCAGCATCTTCATCTTCATCGTCGTCATCAACTTCAGGCTCGGCCTCATCTTCAGCTTCGGCTGTCATGCCATCGTCCAAGCCAATATCAGCATCAATTAAACCATCGACTAAATCATCAACGCTGAGTTCGTCTTTTTCTACTTTAGCAACCAGCTCCAGCAAAGCGCTAACAGTGGTTGGGCAGGCCGCAATCGCTTGGACCATGTGTTTTAATCCGTCTTCAATACGGCGTGCAATCTCGATTTCGCTTTCGCGTGTAAGCAGATCAACCGTACCCATCTCGCGCATATACATACGCACCGGGTCAGTTGTACGGCCAAAATCTGAGTCTACTGTAGCAAGTGCTTGCTCAGCCTCTTCTACCGCATCGTCATCTGTCACGGCTGGAGGCGCGTCGGACATTAACAGCACTTCAGCATCAGGCGCTTCTTCATACACCTGAATACCCATGTCATTGATCATGCCAATGATGCCGTCAATCTGCTCAGATCCCTGCACATCGTCAGGTAAGTGATCGTTAATTTCGGCATAAGTGAGGTAACCACGCTCTTTGCCTAAAACGATCAAGCTTTTAAGACGGGTGCGGCGCTCTTCTGCGCTTACCTCTTGCATATCCGCGCTAATAAACTCTTCTGTTTCTTTTTCAGCTGTTTGATCGCTCTTTTTTGGTCTTGCCATGACTTACCTCTAAAATTAGCTTCTGCCATGCACTTAAATTAGCTGCATAACGATAAGATTACCGAACCGCGTATTATACCAGAATTAAGCCCTATTTTGGCTGGGTTTATTGCCTACAGATTTCAACAAAGCAATTTCGTCTTCCGTTAACGCACTTAGTGGTTTTTCACCGATCCGCGCCAACAAAATACTGGACTGCTTATGTGAATAAATGTCCTGTAACTGCCGCCTTGTACCCACCAACGCTTTTTCAATATCAAGCGTTTCATCCAGCATAGTTAATTCGCGCTCCAATTCACGCAACACTTTGGCCTCAACTTTGCCCTCAAGTTCGCGTAACAACACTACTGGTTTAGAATGGGGGTGCAATAAACAAGTTTCAATAGCCTGCCTAAGTAATATATCCTCTTCAGCCTGCCCAACCAGCCATTCCAAGTCCGATCCAGATGCAAGTGCAGGTTGCATCAGCAACATCAAACAAAAACTTCTTTGCAAAGAAGTTGTAGTACGAATCAGCTTCGGCCTGGCCTGCGCAGGTGGTTTATTTACATTGGGCAGTTTAAGCAGACTGTGCATTTCCTCAGTGGATAACTGTGCCAATTCAGCAACTTTTTTACGCAGGTACATCGCGCTGCGTGGCGCGCTGATCTGCTGCAAAATTGGCTCCGCTTCATTCAAAAACCGTACACGGTCTTCCTGACTCTGCAATGGGTTATTTTCGCTCAGGTGCTGCAAAATATATTGCGAGAGCGGCATTGCGGCTTTAATTTCAGCCTCAAATTTTTCTTTGCCAAATTCGCGCACATAAGAATCCGGGTCATGCTCTTTGGGCAGAAATAAAAATGTCAGTTTTAAACCATCAGTAAGCGCAGGCAAGGCATTCATGGCAGCGCGCCATGCCGCGGTGCGCCCTGCATTATCACCATCAAAACAAAATACGACTTCATCAGCCTGACGCATCAGTTTGGTAATATGAAATGGCGTAGTTGCCGTGCCTAGTGCCGCAACTGCATATTCAATGCCGTATTGTGCCAAAGCCACCACATCCATATACCCCTCAACCACCAAAGCACGGCCTGCATCGCGTATTGCACGGCGCGCCAAAAACAAGCCATACAACTCATGGCCTTTCTGAAACAAAGGCGTTTCTGGCGAATTGTAATATTTAGGGGTGTCTTCCGGATTAATCACGCGACCGCCAAAGCCAATCACCTGGCCTTTTTGGTCGTGAATCGGAAACATAATGCGATCACGAAAGCGATCATAACGGCGACCTTGTTCGTTTTCAACCACCAAGCCGGCAGTGATCAAAGCTTCACTTTCATAATTCGAAAAAACACTTTGCAGGTTCTGCCAGCCCGCCGGGGCATAACCAATCTGAAATTTAGCCGCGATCTGACCACTAAGACCGCGGTTTTTTAAATAATCAATCGCACGCTGTGATTTTTTAAGCTCGGCCTTATAAAAATTGGCAGCCTGCTGCAGCGACTCCTGCAACCCAACCACCACTTTGACCGCAGGCCTATCAGCATCGCGCGATTCCTGCGGCACAGTCAGCCCCACAGATTTGGCAAGCTCATGAACTGATTCCACAAAATCCAAACCCTGATATTCCATCATAAAGCCAATAGCAGTGCCATGTGCGCCACAGCCGAAACAATGATAGAACTGTTTGGTAGGGCTTACGGTAAAACTGGGGGATTTTTCATTATGAAACGGGCAGCAGGCAGAATAATTGGCACCGGCTTTTTTGAGCGGCACACTTCTATCTACCACATCAACAATATCAACGCGGTTCAGGAGTTCTTGAATAAAGCTTTCGGGGATCAAAATTATCTGCTTTTACCAAAAATAACGACGTTGATTTAATTACCGAATGGTAATTCTAGCCCAAGATTACAACTCAAGTAAGCTCAAAACAAATAGTAAGCTCAAAACAAAAAAGGAGCTTGCGCTCCTTATGATGTTTGCTTGCAGCTTTACCGATTAGCCTAAACGGGTTTTAATCAACCCGGATATTTTACCCATATCGGCACGGCCAGCTACCAGCGGTTTAATCGCTGCCATAACCTTGCTCATATCTTTAATACCAGCAGCACCAGTTTCTACTACGACTTTTTCCAAGATGCCTTTAATTTCATCTTCAGTCAATTGCTGAGGCAAATAGGTTTGCAGCACTGAGACTTCAAACTTTTCTACATCGGCCAAGTCAGTTCGATTAGCTGATTCATACGCAGCAATAGAATCACGACGCTGCTTAAGCATTTTCTCAATTACAGCAATCACATTGCTGTTATCAAGCTCAATACGCTCATCAACTTCGCGCTGCTTAATCGCAGCCTGCAATAAACGTATCGTGCCCAAACGCGCGCTATCTTTAGCGCGCATAGCGGTTTTCATGTCCTCAGATATCTGAGCTTTTAATGACATGTGATAACTTTACTTAAAGTTCTTAGTAAAGTTTTGCTGGCAATGTTTGTTTCATCAAGCGACGATATTGGCGCTTAACAGCAGCAGCAGCTTTACGTTTACGTTCCCAAGTTGGCTTTTCGTAAAACTCGCGTGCGCGAAGGTCATTCAACAAACCAGTTTTTTCAATTAGGCGTTTAAAACGACGCAATGCAACGTCAAACGGCTCATTCTCTTTTACACGTACACTAGACATTCGGTCTCTCTTATCTGCAACTATATTAGTGGGTCACCCAAGCTCGCCTGCAAACAGGACTTATAAACTCGAGAAAAGTCCGCCATTTTAATCGTATAATTGCTTTTGTTCAATTACTTTTATGTAATTGTGGTGTAAAAGTTGTTTTAAATTGAAATGGATACAAAAAATGTTAGTGCTAGGCGTTGAATCTTCGTGCGATGAAACCGGTATTGCCCTATACGATACCGAACAGGGACTTTTGGCGCATGCCTTGCATTCGCAGGTGGAAATGCACGCTGAATATGGCGGCGTAGTGCCTGAACTCGCTTCTCGCGACCACATTCGCCGTGTGCTGCCGCTCACGGAAATCACCTTAAAAGATGCCGGCAAAACATTGCATGACATCGATGCCATCGCCTACACCCAAGGCCCCGGTCTTTCAGGCGCACTACTGGTAGGCACCAGCTTTGCTGAATCACTCGCGTTTAGTTTGCAAATACCCACCATTAACGTACACCACCTTGAAGGCCACCTGCTTGCGCCATTGCTGGAAGACAACCCGCCGCAGTTTCCATTTGTCGCACTGCTGGTATCCGGCGGGCATAGCCAACTGATGCGTGTGGATGGCATTGGCAAATATGAATTACTGGGCGACACACTGGACGACGCGGCAGGCGAAGCTTTTGACAAAACAGCAAAATTATTAGGCTTAGGCTACCCAGGTGGCCCTGCTTTATCAAAACTGGCACAGACCGGCAAGCCAAACTTCAAACTACCCAGACCATTACTGAATAGCGGTGATTTGAACTTTAGCTTTAGCGGCCTGAAAACTTCAGTGCTAACACTCGTTAACCGGCATCAGCCTTTAGATGAAACCACCAGAGCAGACATTGCTTACGAGTTTCAGGAAGCAGTAACTGAAGTTTTAACCACCAAATGCATGAGCGCACTGCGTGAAACAGGTTTGGATAATCTGATTGTTTCAGGTGGCGTGGGCGCAAATGCCAAATTACGTGAAAAACTCAATGCCGCTACCAAACGTAAATTATGCAAAGTAAGCTATCCGCGACTGGAGTTCTGCACCGATAACGGCGCCATGATCGCCTTTGCCGGGGCAATGCGTTTAAGCGCCATGCACAAAGACGGCAGCAAAAATTACAGCTTTAGCGTAAAACCGCGCTGGAATTTAAGCGAGCTGCAGGCGCCTTAAACGCTTACTTCTTTTTACCGAAACCTGACTCAGTGCCTGCCAGCAATTTTTGAATATTGCTACGGTGACGCCATACCAGGAAAATCGACATCACCAGCACGGTAAGCACGTAATCTGAAACCCCGACCAAGTTATCTGCATGGGCTAATAAAAACCATGCGTACACTGGCGCCAGTACTGCCGCTACAATCGCAGCCAATGATGAATAGCGCGATACTGCAAAAACAACAATCCACGTAACAAGTGCCGCTAAAGCCAGCATTGGAGAAATAGCCAACATCACGCCTAACGCAGTTGCCACGCCCTTACCACCCTTAAAGCCATGATAAATCGGGTACAAGTGCCCAAAAAATACCGCCAGGCCTACAGCACTTATCAGCCACATGGTCATCCCAGACTGCAATGCCAGCCAAACCGGGAACCAGCCCTTGAAAGCATCTCCCAGCAAAGTGAGCAACGCCGCTGACTTTTTACCGCTACGCGCAACATTAGTGGCGCCAATGTTGCCACTACCCACCGAGCGCGGGTCAGGCAAGCCATAAAGCTTGCTGATTAAAATACCAAATGCAATTGAACCCAGCAGATATGCTGCAACAATCCAAATTGCAGGAATAAAAGTTACTGGAATAAAACCTAACTCATTCATAATAAGATGCTCTAAAATCTGACCAATCACATTCTAAACTATACAAAAATACTGGGCATCATATTTTATGGACATCATATTTTTAAGCGAAGTCAAAGTACAAACCAAACTCGGCGTACCCGAGTGGGAACGCATGGTTGAACAAACCATTATTCTGGATATTGAAATTGGCTACGATTTAAGCAAAGCCTGCAAAAGCGACGATGTTGCCGACACCATAGACTATGGTTTAGTAGTAAACCTAGTGCGTGAAACACTCAAGAAAAACAGTTTTCAACTTGTTGAAGCCTTAGCCGAACATGTTTGCCAATTGATTTTGGCTGAATTTAGCGCGTTGAGCGTGAAAGTTAAAGTGGCTAAGCCTGCGATATTGCCGGGGTTGAAGGCATTAGGGGTAATTATTCAGAGAGACTTAAATGACGAGCTTTGAAAAAAATTTAAAGAATATATTTTCAATTGACGACACTACTCTATTAGTGGCCTTCTTACCTGTCTTAGGATATTGCGTAGCATATATTTTTGAGTTAGGTTACCTTAGCTATTTTGATATTCCTTCTCACTTTATACAAATTGATTTAGTTGGAACGCTTAAAACTACAGCCATTATTGTTTTTAGTCTGTATTTAGTTGTATCTATTTATGGATTAGCATTCGACCTTAAAAAAAATTCCCACCCATTTTGGCAAGTAGTAGGTGATGCCATAATCAATGTTTCACTACTTGGAATTGTAATTTATCTTAACATTGGCACAGACATGAGATTTGTTTGGATTTTAATCGGCCTTTTCTTACTTTCTATATTGCTTGAACTTATTCCGCCTTTATTCAATAAAAATTTTTCCAGTTATTGGCAAAGAGTTATGCATAATTTAGCCCCTAATATTGGTTCAACTGCATCTAGTAGTAAATCAAAAAGCATTTTTAAAGAGTTAATTTTTAGAGGCTTCATGGTTTTTTTAGTTTTTATGTTCATCATTGGTCTTGGTCTAAGACACGCAAAAAATGAAACTCAATTTTGGACTATTAAGTATCAACCAGATGTGGTTGTAATACGAGTTTATGGAGATACTATATTGGCTAAAAGTGTAGATTTGAATACTCATGAAACTAACGATGGAATTGAAGTCTTCAAAATTGATTCCACACCTCTATCAATTACAAAGTCTTCGATAAATTTTTTAATAACAAAAACAGATAAAAAATTCTCAAATCAATTTACAAATAAATAATTACTCACCTTTCACCTTGCCGAGCAACGCAGACTTAAAGGGAGTTTTCAGCAACCGACTGTTTGAGCCAGAAGACCCTTACGGTCTCCGATTGCTACCCTTTATGGCGAGTAGCGCAGGGTAGCCGCAGGCCGTGGTGTGGGGTGCCGTTTTCTTTGATTACTTTTGGCGCCAAGGTCGCGACGAAGGAGCGGGCACTTGGCGGACATGCCCTTTACGGGTATGGACAAGTAAAGTAACTAGCTGTCGGGCTACCCCCGACAAAGCAGGCTGAAAACCTCACCACTTTACCCCCCTCCCTAACCCTCCCCCTTAAAGTGTGAGGGAATAAATGTATTCGGATTCCCGCCTGCGGGAGAGGGAGTTAGCCTCTAGGATGATGCTGCGAATGTAGCTTCTTCAACCGCTCCCGCGCCACATACGTATAAATCTGCGTAGTAGAAATATCCGAGTGCCCCAGCAGCATCTGCACCACCCGCAAATCCGCTCCATGATTCAATAGATGCGTTGCAAACGCATGTCGCAGCACGTGTGGTGACATATGCTTGGCAATACCTGCCAACAAAGCATAGCGCTTGATCAGATACCAGAACGCCTGCCGCGTCATAGCTTCACCGCGATTGGTCACAAACAAGGCATCGCTCAACCGCTTTTGCAGAATCTCCGGCCTCGCTTCACGCAGATAACGCGAGATCCAATCGGCCGCTTCTTCCCCCATCGGTACCAAACGCGTTTTGCTACCCTTACCTGTCACACGCACTACACTATCGCTCACGCTAACCTCTGTGGTTTTGATGGAAACCAGCTCAGATACACGTAAGCCACAGGCATATAGCAGCTCCAGCATCGCTCTATCACGTAAGCCCGCTGGCTCGTTTAAATTGGGAGCATTGAGCAGTGCAAGCACTTCATCTTCATTCAGGCTTTTGGGCAGGCTGCGTGGCAGCTTGGGAGATTCTATCTGCAGCGTGGGGTCAACACTAATCTTATTCTCACGCAGGCAATAACGGTAATATCTGCGTAGGCTTGCAATCAGGCGACCAATGCTGCGCGGCTTACTCTGTGGAAATCTCACTGCCAGGTATTGCTGGATATCCGCTTGGTCAACCGTTAACAGTTGCTTACCCTGAGCCAAAACCCAAATGGCAAATGTTGTTAAATCCAGCCGGTAACTTTCAAGGGTGTTTTTAGACAGGCCATCTTCTAGCCATAAATGATCTATAAATGTATCAAGCTCCATAGCATCACCAGATGCAAGCGCTTGCTCGCTCACAAGCTCACACCTTCGTGCTGCAGCAACCATTGTTTAATCGTCAGGCCATTTGCCTTACCCTGCATAAAGCCGCCAATGCCATGCTTAGCAACCACCCGATGACAAGGGACTATTAATGGCAGACTATTCGCCCCGCATGCATTAGCAACTGCCCGGGGGCCTGAGCCAACCTGCTGCGCAAGTTGGCTGTATGTAAGCGTTTTCCCGAGCGGAATTGCACTAATTGCATTCCAGACGCGCCGCTGAAATTCCGTGCCTTGCTGGGTCAATGGCAAGTTAAATTTTGTGATTGGTTGTTGCAGATAATCAACGATTTGCTGACAGATATTAATAACCAAAGGGTTGCTGGACTGTTTGTCAATTTGAATTAAGCCACTCGGCGGCACAGCCAGCAATTCAATCGCAAGCTGGCCACTATGTGCAGTTATAGCTACCGCACCAAATGGCGTACTAATAAGGGCTTCATCATTACTTGTCATGCCTCGATGTTAAACCAAACTACAGCTTACGCAAATGTTTCAGGCAATAAAAAACCCCAACGATTTGCATCTGCTGGGGTTTATTTGAATCCGCTTTGAATTAAGCGTTTTCTGTTGGCGCCATAACTTCTCTGTCACGTGAAACCAATTTTTCTTTAATACGTGCAGATTTACCTGAACGCTCACGCAAGTAGTACAGTTTCGCACGGCGTACATCACCGCGACGTTTAACTTCGATGCTAGCGATCAATGGTGAGTAAGTTTGGAATGTACGCTCAACGCCTTCACCTGAAGAGATTTTACGCACGATGAATGATGAGTTCAAACCACGGTTACGTTTAGCAATTACTACGCCTTCGTATGACTGCACACGTTTACGTGTACCTTCAACTACGTTCACGCCAACCACTACTGTGTCACCTGGAGCAAAAGAAGGAATAATTTTGCCTAAACGAGCAATTTCTTCTTCTTCCAGCATTTTAATAATATCTGCCATTTTGTTTATCCCTTACGGGTTCCTTTTAATTATGAAGAAACTTGTTCCTGCTAACTAATCCTGCTGTAGCAGCCGTGCTTCCTCTTTCGTCAACGGCCTTTCGGCCAATAAATCGGGACGTTGATCCCGAGTTCTCTGCAATGACATTTTCAAACGCCACTGCTTGATCTTTGCGTGATTGCCTGACATCAGCACTTCAGGCACTCTCACGTTTTTATATTCTTCCGGTCTGGTGTAGTGCGGACAATCCAGCAAACCATCCACAAATGAATCTTCAATCGCAGAATCGCTGTCACCCAAGGCACCTGGCAACTGACGGATGATTGCATCCATCAACACCATTGCAGGCAACTCACCGCCACTTAATACATAATCGCCGATGGAGATTTCTTCATCGACCTCAGCATCTATCAAACGCTGATCTACACCTTCATAACGGCTGGCCAATAACACCAAGCCAGGCTTTTTGCTTAACTGCATCACTTTGTCATGCGTTAGCGGCTTACCTGCCGGTGAAACATGTATTACCCAAGGCTCAACACTATCAGCCACTTGCACCGCCTTAGCTGCGCCAATTGCTTTTTCCAGCGGCTCTATCAACATTACCATGCCAGGGCCACCGCCATAAGGCCTGTCATCGACAGTCTTATGATTGTCAGTCGTAAAATCACGTGGATTCCAATACTGCACTGCATAAATCTTTTGCTGTAACGCCCTACTGGTAATGCCATATTTCGTAACAGCATCAAACATTTCAGGAAACAACGTTACGATATCAAACTTGAACGCCATGATTTAATGACCCGACTAAAAGTCCGGATCCCAATCAACCAACATGGTTTTTGCTGTTAAATCCACTTCCAGCACAACTGATGCAACAAAAGGCAGCAATCTCTCAAGCGGTTTTGCCTTTGCGTCAGTTTTGCCTGCATCTTGCATGACCTCATCTGAACGCACCGCTATCACATCATTAGCACCGGTTTCAAACACATCACTGATTACACCAAAATCTACACCTTGCAGATTCTTTACACGCACACCGATTAAGTCTGACCAGTAATACTCGTCTTCATCCGGCTCTGGCAATTGCTCTCTTGGCACCGCAATCTGCTTACCTTTGCAGGCAAAAGCTGCATCGCGGTCGTTAATACCTTCAAGCTTTACCAAGATAACGTCGTTATGGACTTTTGCGGTTTCAACTTCCAGCTCGCGCCAGTCGTTACCCTTACCTAGCCACCAAGTATCGTAATCAAACAGACCGTCAAACGCTTCTGTGTCCGGTATAACTTTTAACCAGCCAAAAACGCCGTAGGGCGCTACAACGCGCCCCATGACTACCATTGCATCATTAGCCAAAATTAAGTCCTATTCCGGCTTAACTTAATAACTCGCAATGCCTGAATTAAATTCAGGCAGCAAATCATTAAGCGTCAGCAGCTGGAGCTTCTGTTTCAGCTGGTGCTTCTGCAGCTGCAGCTTCTTTAGCAGCTTCAGCTTCTGCAGCGGCTTTAGCGTCGGCTTCAGCCTTAGCAGCGTCAGCAGCAGCTTTTACTTTTGCAGCTTCTTCAGCAGCAATTTTAGCTTTCTTGGCTTCTACTTTGGCAGCATCTTTAGCTTTAGCAGCGATTGCAGCTTCAGGGCCTTTGGCGTGGAACTTAACCAAGCGTGCAACTGTGTCTGACAACTGCGCACCATTGTTTTGCCAGTGAGTAATACGGGCCAAATCAATACGCAAGCCTTCAGCATTAGCACTAGCAGATGGGTTGTAAAAACCAACGCGCTCAATAAAGCGACCATCGCGACGGTTACGTGAATCAGCCACAACTACGTTGTAGAAAGGAGTTTTTTTCGCGCCACCACGAGCTAAACGAATAATAACCATAATCTTTGTTCTCTTTTGAATAATTTAAAGCAGAAAGGCGCGGATTTTACGTTATATCCGAACCTTTTGGCAAGCTATTTATCTATCAATTTCATTATTAATGTATCTATTTGTTTTTGTAACTAATTACGCAACAAATACAGCGCTGTCAAAAACCTATTTTTAATCTAAACGTACTATCAATCTAAACGTGTTTTTTATAACGGGTTGGGTCCGGCAATCCGGCCGCCATAAAACCTTCGCGCCGCAAACGGCATGAATCGCATAAGCCGCACGCCTCCCCATGATTATCAGCCTGATAGCATGAAACCGTCATGGCATAATCCACCCCTAATTGTGTACCCAGCTGCACAATCTGAGCTTTCGTCATGTCAATCAGCGGAGCATGCACGGTAATGGTTTTACCTTCCACTGCACTCTTGGTCGCCAGGTTTGCCATATTCTGGAATGCCTTAACGTACTCTCCACGACAATCCGGATAGCCGGAATAATCCAGTGCATTGACACCGATAAAAATATCCTGCGCGCCCAGCACTTCTGCCCACGCCAAAGAGAGTGACAGCATAATAGTATTACGTGCCGGCACATAAGTAATCGGAATGCCTTCCGAGGCTTTCTCCGGCACCGCGATTGCGTCGTCCGTTAATGCAGAACCGCCAAATAGCGATAAATCAAGTTGCGCCGTTTTATGTGCAGTAGCGCCCATCACTGCGGCTATATTTTTGGCCGCGTTCAATTCCGCAATATGACGCTGGTGATAATCCAGACTCAGGCAATAACATTCATAACCCTGACTGCGAGCATAAGCCAGCACCGTGGCAGAATCCAATCCGCCTGAAAGCAATACGACGGCTTTGGCGCCAACGCGGCGAGGCGCACCCTCAGCAGGCATGCCACTTGCGGGCAAATTAACTTGATTATTCATATCTGATCAGAACTATTCATTATTTAGATTAAACCCCGGGCTTCTCGCCCCATAAAATCTTGTGTAACTGTAGCTGCATACGCACCGGCAGCTTATCTTGCAATACCCAATCCGCCAAATCAGTCGGGCTAATCTGGCTATATACGGGAGAAAATAGCACTGGGCATTTATCGGTAATATGATACTTAATTAAAATTCCCTTTGCCCATTCATAGTCGGCACGACTGCATAGCACAAACTTAACCTCATCTGTTTGCTTCAGATAATCCAGATTGCCCCAGACGTTATTTGCAACTTCACCTGAATCCGGTGTTTTAACATCCAGAATCACTGAAACACGCTTATCTACAGCACTAATATCAATCGCACCGCCGGTTTCCAGCGAGACGCTGTAACCTGCATCACACAACTCTTTAAGCAGTACCAGACAGCCCTTTTGCGCCAATGGCTCACCGCCAGTAACAGTGACATATTGCGTGCCGAATTCAGCCACTTTAGCCAAAATATCACTGATTTCAACATTACTGCCGCCGCTGAACGCATAAGCAGTATCGCAATACACGCAGCGCATCGGGCAGCCGGTAAGGCGCACGAACACTGTAGGCAAGCCTACGCGACTGGATTCACCTTGCAGTGAATAAAAGATTTCGTGAATTTTAAGTTTCATTTAATATTTGGTACGCTGTATTTGCACACTATAAAAAAATAGCGCCAATTAATTGGCGCTATTTTAACTTAAAACAGGCAATACTCTAAATCAAGAAAAACTTAAGTGAATGTTTTTTCTAAGGATTACTTAATCGACTCTAATACTTTTAAACGCTTTTGCGCTGTCGGTGTAACTTCACTATCAGGGAATTTCTTCACCAGTTCGCGTAGTGTTTTTTTGGCTGCGACTACCTGCCCTAACTGAATCTGACTATTCGCTATATTCAACATCGCATCAGGTGCTTTTGCAGTTTCAGGATGTGTATCAAGCAACTTCTGTTGGGTAGCAATCGCTGACTTGTAGTTTTTTAACGCAAACTGTGAATATCCAAGCCCGTACATTGCATCTGCAGCTAATGGACTATTCGGATAATCTTTTAAAAACTTATCATACGCATTAAAGGCTTCTTTATGCTTGGACTCTTTTGACAAAGCATTGGCAGCATCCAGCTGTTTCTGCTCATCAGAGCCCTTTTCCGCTACAGCAGGTGTAGCTGCCTCGGCTGCTACTGGCGCAGACGGACTTTCCAGTTTGCGCAGGCGGGCATCTGTGTCTGTATACAAATCTTTTTGGCGCTGCTGGGCTAAGTCAAGATTATGTGTCGCCAATTCCAGATCACCTTTTAATCTTGAAATCTCCTGTTTCAGGCTTTCCACCTGAGACTGCATATCAACCAAACCATTTTTGGCAATCGACTCTAAGGAAGTGAGTCGCTGTTCCAAAGCATGCTGATCTTTTTTCAACTCAGCCAATGCAGACTGAGTAGCCTGATTCTGACTTTGCATGGATTTCTCAAGCTCAAGTATCTTCTTGCGCGCCTCGGTGTCATCAAACAACGCCGCATGGCTACTATATGAAAATAATTGTGCCGTTAAAAACAGGCTGGCCAGAATCAGTTTTCTCATCGTATTTATTCTACTGCTTTAAATTACTCGCCATCGTAGACAATATCTACGCGACGGTTCAATTGATGACAAGCTTCATCTTTACAATTAGGTGTCGCTTTTTCTTCGCCATAACTTACGGTTTCGATTTGCTTATCTTGCGCACTCAGCAAGTTCAATGATTTTTTCACTGATACTGAACGGCGTTGACCCAATGAAAGATTGTACTCACGAGTACCACGCTCATCTGCATTGCCTTGCAACACAACTTTTGCAGTGCCGTGCTCAGCCAGATACTTGGCATGCGCCTCAACCAATGGACGGAACTCTTCTTTAACCGTATCTTTATCAAAATCAAAATAGATACTGCGTTTAGAAAGAATATTATTAGGATCAGTTAAAGGATTGCCACTAACTGCAGCGTCTTTAACACCTGAAGTATCCGCACTCGTATCTGCAGGCGCAGCTGGAGCTGTAGCCGCTTGCGGACTTTTATCTTCTACTGCGGCTGGCTTGTCAGCCATAGGTGTACTTTTACAAGCTGACAAAACAACTGCCAGCAACAAGCTACCCACAAGCCTTGTATTTAAGATGCTTTTATTCATTTTATTCTCCTCAAATTAAGTTGCAAACTCGCAACAATTAGTCAGTAACATTCAACAACTACTTTATGCACTACTAATTCAGCAATGGCCCCCATGATGGTTCACGTATATCACCGCCCGACTCACTCAAGCGCTGCTTAACTCGCCCATCTGAAGACACCGCGGCCAAAGCGCCGCGATCACCCACTCGGGTAGCGTATAGTATAACACGTCCATTAGGTGCAAAACTCGGCGATTCATCCTGACCGCCTTCACTCAGTATCTGCACCTGACCACTGGCCAAATCCTGCAATGAAATACTGTATTTACCACCATCCTTACGCACTGTAGTCAACGATTTACCATCTGGTGAAAAATGCGGACTCAAGTTGTGATCGCCTTGAAAAGTGACGCGCTGCGCTTCTCCACCTAAAGCAGATACCTTGTAAATTTGCGGGTTACCGCCACGATCTGAAGTAAAATATATCCACTTGCCATCCGGTGACCAGTTTGGCTCGGTATCAATAGCACTGCTTTTAGTAACCTGTTTTAAACCGGTACCATCAGCATTAATGGTGTATAGCTGTGAGTTGGCTGAATGGCTTAATACAATCGCCAGTTTTCTACCATCTGGCGACCAGGTTGGCGCACTGTTGTTACCCTTAAAATTAGCTAAAGTTAAACGCTGGCCGGTAGTTAATGACTGCACAAAAATAATCGGCTTTTTCTTTTCAAATGATACGTAAGCGATTTTGCTACCGTCAGGTGACCATGCCGGAGAGATAATCGGCTCGCTGGAAGAAACTACCGTTTGCGGATTAACGCCATCTGCATCAGCAACCTGCAGAGAATAGCGCCCTTTTGCTTTATTGATATAAGCAATACGGCTGGCAAAAATAGGGCCTTCACCGGTTAGTTTCTGGTAAATCACGTCGGCAATTTTATGTGCAGTTAACCGCAACTGGCTAGGCGCAATATTGTATTCCATGCTTACAAGCTGGGTTTGCTTCAACGCATCGGCCAAACCAAATGTCACCTTGAGGCGATTACCAGGCAGTACGCTAATATTACCAACTGTAATTGCCTGCGCTTGCAGCACTGTCCACTCGGCATATTTAATCTGTGAAACTTCAGCTGGGCGACTGGCTACACCACCGGTCTCCAACACACGAAACAGGCCGCTACGCCGTAAGTCTGCGGCAATAATATCGCCAATTTTTTCCTGACTTGGTGCAGTTGCCTGAGCAAAAGGCACAATTGCAATTGGAATCTGCTGTGCGCTACCGCCGCTGATTTCAATCTCTAAAGCTGCATGTGCGGATATCGCTATGAATGCTAAAACAGCAACAATGACGGGCTGGAATAATTTAAAAAGTTTTTTCATATGCTGGCACTGGATTGAACCTATTAAAGTTAGCAAATTTTACTGCAATAAAATAAAGATGTGATTTTTAATTATCGTTAGGCCTGAAGGTAAGCTTGAGGTTTCTGAACTGGGAAAACAAGGTCGCATCCTGAGGCAATGGCAACGGCTCTGACGCCCTGATTGCGCGCTCCACAGCATCATCACAAGCTGGGTTGCCGCTGGATTTAACCAGCCTGGGAGAACTACTCAGCTCTCCGGTAGGCATCAAACTGATTTCAAATTTTAATTCCGGGTTGCCATCTCCGCACAGGGTTTTATTCACATGACTACGAATCTTTGCCTGTATTTTCGCTTTAAATTCATCCACCACTCCGGCACTTGCCGCAGATTTTGCTGAAGCCGCCTTCTGCTCACCTACTGCTTTGTCTTCATTCAAAAGTTCTTGCTGCAACTTTTTGATGGCATCCTTATTGGCATTAGGCGAAACTTTAGGCTGATTTTTCAAATCTTCCTGACGCATTTGCTCCAATAACTTTTTACGTGCGTCCTCTGCTTTTGTATCTGGTTTGGGCGGCTCTTTTTTTACCGGTTTTTTCTCAATGGCAATTTCCACTTGCGGCTCAGGCTTTACCTCAGGTTTAACTACCGGCTCCGGTTCTGGAATCACCTTTTCCATCGGAACCGGCTCTGGTATAGGTTCAGGCAAAGGCGCTGATATTTGCTCTGGGCTGGGAATGCTATCCCACAATTCGACTTGAGCAATACTAACCGGATGCGTAGTTTTCCAATTAAACGAAACCAGCAATGCGCCTAGCAGCAATACATGCACAAGCACAGCAAGCAC
>Ga0208121_100260_pt1 | contig 21050 bp, 20 predicted proteins | sample LakWasMet62_LOW9_2_FD_183894 | JGI IMG/M metagenome (GOLD analysis project Ga0208121, IMG submission 183894) | Freshwater sediment methanotrophic microbial communities from Lake Washington under simulated oxygen tension - Sediment Metagenome... | ecosystem: Environmental > Aquatic > Freshwater >... | reverse complement strand
GGGCAAAAGAAAGTGGCCGCAATACGATTTGTTTTTATGATTTAGCAAATGGAAATAACTTACATTCATAGCGCTTACGACCAACCGTCAAGAGCTATTAAGGTAGTTATCAAGAGTATTTGGGGTGCCCGAGACGATGGGACTGGGCACTGGATTGAATATATTCAACTCGGTTAAATAGCAAAAATTACCGCCATTAGCAGGCATTCAAAGAATTGATTATTGATTCGCTATCTTCTTACTACTTAAGTATATAAAAGACATTACCGCTGCATTGAATTTTTCATGATTTCTTTTAACATATCCTGCATGTTTTCAGGGCTTGGATTGCTCATGGATTTAACTTGAACCAGATCCAGTTTAGCGCGCGGATAGTCAGTTTTAGACGCCTGTTCCAGCCAATAGATTGATTTGTTAATGTCCCGATTGACACCTTTCGCCTGATAGTACATCTCCCCCAATTCCACCTGCGCCATCGGGAAATCTGCCTCAGCCGCTTTTGTGAGCCACTCCAGGCTCTTGGTATTATTTGAATCAGCACGGAGCGTTCTATTGCTACCGGTATCGGTGATTTTTCTAATGCCTTCACGGTAAGCGATACCTAGCGTGGTCATGGCAACCACGTTGCCAGTTTTTGCTTTATGCGTAAGTAGTGGTATTTCATCCTGAGTGAGATGTTTTACCCGTTGCATCACTTCCCAGTCTAATTGCGACCAATCTGATGCGGACAGCTGTTGATAAAAATCATTATTGGAGTTTTTAATTCCTGATTCCATTCCACGCGATGAAACGGTTGTTGACGCTGCAGGATGTTTTATTTTTTTTGCCGCCACCATCTGCACGCCTGCAGGAGGAATAAAGTAGAAATTATCGACCAATGATGATTCATACCAGGGTTGCTGGTCATCGTAGGTTTTTTTGCGCACAACATCGGCAACCTGCTTAAAAACAGCCTCTACTGTCATGCCAGGCTTACTCATCTCATCAGCAAGCGTTGAAGTGTAAAGACTATGCGCACTATCCTGTCCATCTGCCGCCAGTTGTCCGGGAGCGGTGGAGTAAGCGATCAGCGTTCCTTTAGGGGTATTTGTTTTCGCCAAGCCCATATTGGAAAAATTGCGGTATTTGGATGGCGCTACCGGCTGGAATGGATTATTACGGCAGGCATCCAGCACTACGATATTGACGGAGGAACGAGCGTTATTTAATCCATCCAGCATGGCCTTGAGCGGATAAGCTTTCGTTTGTACGCCGCGTTCACTGGTCATCGTCATGTCCGTTGGTATCAGGTAATTTGAGCCACCGATTTGCACGCCGTGGCCGGCATAATAGATTAAAGCAACTGAGCCGGTTGGTAACTGTTCATAGAAGCGTCTTACTTCTGCATAAAAATTATGGCGATTGAGGTCGCTTAGTTGTTTGATGGAAAACCCCAGTTGCTTTAACGTGGTAGCCATCAACTCAGCGTCCCTGGGCGGGTTTGTGAGCGAATTGCTGACATAGTTGCTGTTGCTGATGATTAATGCCTGTAATGGCATGGTCGCATTTTCTGCGGCTTGTACCGGCATCGTCAATGCCAATAGCAAACACAGGCATTTAAGCACCACCCCCCATATACGGGTTAAAGGTCTGGAACGCATTATCGACCCTTGTTAGCCTGAGTAATGACTGCATCGTCCAGCAGACCTGAATCCAGCAGCGTGCGCTTAATCTGTTCAGTTTTTTCTGGCTCGTCTAAAACAACCCACAACTCGCCGGTTTCAGATGGCCCCGCCACAACACGGCAACCGGTTTGTCTCAGTAAAACTGCCAGTTCGGTGAAGTTAGCTTGAGGGTTCACAGTGATTTTTAGATTCGGAGCAACCTGTACCTGATTTGATAGTCCACGGTATTGAACTTCTGGTGCAGATAGCTGATATTGTGTCAGCAGAATGGACTGTATAACAACGACAGAGGCAACGATTGCAAAGGCTGGTGTAAGCCCCCAACTTTGACAGCTTAAACGGATACGTTCAATCAAGCTTGGGCGCTTCTGAAGTAAATGATAGGCATCGAGCAACTCAGCCAAGCCAGCATTATCCGCACGGTTTGCGCCCGTTTCTTTGACTACAGATTGCAAAGCTTTAGCAAAACTCACTTCATTTTGCATGTGTGCATGACTCGCAAGATATTGCTGCATAAATGCTGTGTCATCAGCGCCTAAGGTTTGGTTGATGTAAAAAGGCAGCAACTCCTCAAAGCGCATGCGTTCAGAATCAATATGTGCCATGCGACATCCCCTTACCTAACGCACGCTCTACGCACTCTTTAATTTTAATTCTGGCATGAAACAGTCGCGTTTTAATCGTATTAACCGGGCTGCTCTGAAGCTGCGCGATGGTTTCTAATTTTTCCTCCGCGTAATAGGCAAAGTGCATAGCCTCTTGCTGCACGCTGGGTAATCTATCGATACACGCTCTCAACACTTCACTCAATTCTTCCTGTTCCAGCATATTTAATATATTTCCGTTTTCATCGGGAATCTGCTGTATCACATCATCATCCATTTCCTGTTCCTCTGGGCGTCGGCCACGCTTGCGCCACCAGTCGCTGGCCTTATGACGGGCAATAGCACATAACCAAGTTGAAAACTTGGACGTACCGTCATAACTTTGCGGTTTGCCACACATGGCCATAAAAGTATCGTGAAGAATTTCTTCAGCGGCAGTCTCATCCGACACCTGATGCCGAATAAATGCAAACAAACTACGCTGGTAGTGTAAATAAATCCTCTTGACTGCTTGATCGTCCGATTGGGCAATACGGTTCAATAAATTAATGATTTCTTGCTGAGGCAGTTCGTTCATGATGTTTAGTATTGTTTTTAATTTGTTTAATTATGGCACACCGAGCTTAAAACACGCGCATGTACTAAATGTGATAAATAAATTGAACCTATTGACTGAACGTGACGATTAAAGGGGTAACAAATTGAATGTGAGTGTTGCTAATGATGATTGCGGTCAAGTTAAATGGGTGTAAATAAGTATTAATTGAAACCTGAAGGGGGATTGACCATTGTTTATTTTTGCTATTAGTATACTAACGTCAGCATTAGGGAAATGCTGAATTACATTCCTTAGACTGTTTCTCTATGTCTAATCGAGCAAATAAAAACTAAAAATAATGGGCTTTTCATGAAAAACTTAATCACACATAGCTATCGCATCTCGATTGCGTCACCGCAATTTCACAGCTTGCACTCCATTTTATTTTTGGCAATTTTATAAATAAATTCGTGTTGGTTGTATTCAACTTATGCTTTAAAGGTTGAGTACTGGCAACTTGAAAGATTTCTTTTTGTAAAAAAAGAAATGGCACAGCACAACCATATCGTTGTTCTTGTTCTTAGGTTGGGTTGCTTGATACAAAAAATAACAACTATTTTGAGCTATTACATGAAAAAAATGACATTTAAAATGCGTCCAGTAGCTATTGCTTTGATTTCAGTCCTGTCTTTACAGGGATGTGCGCAGTTAGATACGGCAAAAAAAACGATGAAGGAAACCTTTGCTAGCGATGATCCATGCGGTAACAATGCTCGAAATATAGGTACTGCTATAGGCGCCATCATAGGAGCTGTTGCTGGTAACCAAATTGCGGACAATAAAACTATAGGCACTATTGGAGGGACCGTTATAGGAGGAGCTATAGGTTGGTTTATTGGAGCAGAAGTAGATAAACGGCAGTGCGAGCTTTCTAAAATTGGGCAAAAATACAATTTGGATATGCAGGTTACGCCACTCGCTATTAGTGCTGTAGCGGAACCAACAGCAACACAATCAAAAACCGAAGCAACAGCCAATGACGCTACCAAGCCCACTCCAACCGTGCAAAATGTAGGACTGTCTGTTTCAGTAACAGATGCAGATGGTAAGCCTCAGTTTAATAGTGGATCAGGTGAGCTTCAAGCATATGCGAGAGTACATTTTAGTGAAATTGCCAAACTATATTCCGCACGTGATCAAGCTGAAATTCTAGGCGGAGGTAAAACTGATGAAGAGAAAAAGGTTATTTTTGATCAATTAAGCAAAAGGCGCATTTTACTTATTGGCCATACTGATGATACTGGAAACTCCAAGGCTAATGCCGAGTTGTCAGAAAAACGTGCCAAGGCTGTGGCTAAGTTATTTAAAGAAAATGGTGTTAATGAAAACCAGCTTTTCTACCAAGGTGCTGGAGAAACCATGCCGATTGACGACAATGCTACCCCAGAAGGGCGTGCTAAAAACCGTAGGGTAGAAATTGTTGATTTAACAAATGATGAAGAATTTAAAATTTATCTTCAAAATAGACATGTCAAAACTGAATATTATCGACCTGTTGACCCTACCAATAACGTGCAGGTTCAGTCTGAGGCTAAACCTCAGAAAACTCAAGCTAGCAAGTCTAAGAAAACTAAGGTTAGTAATTCTCAACAAACTCAGACTAACAAGTCCCAACCAACTGAAGTCAGTAAACCTAAGCAAATTCAGGCTAACATGCCTCAAGAACAGCCTAGAACTTCTGCTTGGATAGACTTTGGCGGGTCACCCATTACCAATCAAAATACTACGGTTAATATAGGTAAGATTGAGAAGGTTAAACCCAAGTTTTCACTAATTAGCGAAGCAGAAGCAAGTGACATTCAGCATATTAGTACTTGCAATCTGGATCGACCTCGTAATTCTGGTCAAGTGAAATCACTCAAGGATAGTAAAGAGTATAAAGTCTATGAACATTTACCAGGTCTCTATGGAGGTTCTTGGAGTGGCAAAGTAAATGGTCATTTAGTTGCATTAACGAAAGTTGCAGTTTTACGAGATGACAACAGTCTTGCCAAAAACCCAGACTTGATTATCTACAAGGATTTTAAAGGGGACAAGGATAAGCCTTTTTACCAAAGCACCCCCGAAGTAAATGTATATAAAGGAGACCAAGCATTGCTTTACCGCGTATTTGATAGTGGGGCGATTAAATGTATAGATGTTGTGGTGCCAAACAACAGTCCAAAATCCGCTCCAAATTCTACAATTTTTTATAGTAAGAACAAAATATTACATTCAACTTCATTTAGTCTGATAACAAAATAAATAATTTCGGGGGTCACTATGTTTACATCTATTGGCGATTTTGCAACAGCAAATGCCAAAATTATCTGGCTGTTTATTTCAATAGCATTAGCTATATTTCTATTATCTCAGCCTCGTTTCCGCTTTTGGCTTCATGACCTATGGTACAAATATGTGGGTGTTCGAACTCTGTCAAAAGATACTACTTCTGGTAACAATGGTTGGAGGCGATCTGAAGATGCTCTTTGTTCTTCATATAAAAAATATATTGTTTTTCTAGAAAAAAATACTTTCGCTCAGCGGGTTGAGTATTTGCGTAAGTCTTCAGATGATGGACAAACGCCTATTCCTGTTTGGGTTTTACTCTTGCTGTTCGTGCTTGTTGTTGCAGAAAGCTTGGGGTTTTCATACATGCTTGGTAGCGCAATGGCGGCTGAAGGTAGCGAAAATACCATTTTGATGATGATGGCGGGTATCACATTTGTTTTTGGTGTTCTGCTACCTACACTTACACATGCAGCGGGTCATCAATACCGTCGCACTTCATTACTTCGCGAGTGTTTCAACTTATATAAAGGCAGTGGCAGCAATCAGAGCAGTACACGAATTGTAGCGCTTGATGATGATCAATCAATTGATAACGACCAGCCGTCATTTGTTCAAATAGCCAACCGTGTTGCTAAACGCCCTGGCGACAGAGGTAGTTACTTTATGGTAATTACCGCCTTCCTCGTTATTACAGGCATCGCCGTTGGGTCGACTTATATGAGATATAGTCAGTATCAACATACGAAAACTATAGAAACAATGGAGGGTACCCCATCATTTTCTGACCCATCTGATCCATTTAAACTACCTGCAGAAGTCGCACAACCTCAAGCAGAGGCTGACGCTAAGGGCACTACAGAGGTAGATGCTAGTGCTGATCACGAGAAAATGTCCGCTTTTATAATGCTGGCAATTATTTTTGTACTTACCCAAGTTATTGGTATTGGTGCTGGATATAAATATGGATTTGTTGGTAGAAAATCTTCAGATGCATATAAAGAAATTGATGGATTCTCTAGTTACAAAGCATATCAGGCGCATTACCGCCCATATAAAGATTTAGTAAATGCACGTCTGAAAGCATTGCAGCAATTGATGGAAGAGCATTCGCCTAATAAGCTTACTCTGACAAAAACCTTTCAAGACTACCTAGATGAGCACTCATCCAATGATGATGAGTCAGTCCAGACTAAACCTGAGCCGAAAAATGATACGCCTGGAGAAAGTGCAGCAATTACTGCTGAACAGGCAAAAGTTGATATTGAGGCAATTACTAATCCAGATGAAAGAACAAACTACTTCCGTAATTTACCAGCCAATATTAAAGAAGTGCTGTTACCTTGGGTTAAAGAGCTTAAGGAAAAAGAAGCTAAAGCTAAGGTTAAAGATGTTGAAGAGTTTTCTTTTTAAGGTTGATTTGACAGGGTTTAAATAATGAATAAAACAGCGGTAATAAAAAATTTAATCATTGCCACCTGCATGGCATCAATGACTGCACATGCAGGCGCTAACAATGAAATTCCAAGTTGTTATGCAGCAAATAAACTTGCTGCACCAGCAGCACCGAGTCAGGAGTTATTTGTTCTGGTTGATCAAACAACATCTTTTGATAACAATCTACAAGGCTCGATTAGGGAAAACGTGGGGCGCCTTATTAAACCAGGTACCGCTTATGTAATTGCTAACTTCTCCTCTTTTAGCCAGGGTCGCTATGCTGAAGTAATCTCGGCTGGCACCTTAGAGCCATTGATTGATAAAAAAGCACGGGATGATATAAGCGTTAAATTATTACGCACCTTTGATTCTTGCATGCAAAAACAAAATCAATATGGCCTAAAACTTGCCGCCAACTCTCTGAATAAAGCTTTAAACGGGACTAGTTCCGATCTGGCTAAATCAGATGTTTTGGCCAGTTTAAAAGAACTAGCTGGCAGAGTAAAAAAATCTGAGGCCAAAGTAAAAATTGTATTGCTAGCTTCAGACATGTTGGAGAATTCTTCCGTCACTAGTTTTTATGCCAAGCAGGCAGTGCGCCAAATTAATCCGGAAAAAGAGCTGAAACTTGTAGAAGATAATAAGATGTTCGGCGATTTTGGTGGTGCCAAGATTTATGTGATTGGTGCTGGCTTGCTTGCAGAAGATGCCAAAAAACCAAAGGGCGTTTATCGTTCACCGCAAACCATGCAAGCACTTAGTACATTCTGGAAAACTTGGTTTCAAAAGTCTAATGCAGAAGTTGTTGAGTTTGGTCAGCCAGCTTTATTGAATCCAATTCAGTAACAAGGCAACTCCAATAAATTATCTTTTTAAAATGGGAGCTCATCAATGTCAGAGAAAAAATTCTTCCTGCGTTTTTAATGCCGCTTGATAATAGTGGGCATCAAAACCTGGTAAATTAGCCTTAGGAAGCAGAGCCCGTGAACTTATTGCTGATTTCAAACCAAAAATGGTTCGTTAATTAAGGGGCGTGGTTATATGGATATAATAAAAGAGTTTTTCCCCACCTCTCCATACATAGCATGGAGCATTGTTAGTGTATTAGCCGCTATGATAGTTATTGTCGCACTTTGGGAGAAAGTATCATGGTGGTGGTTTAATACATGGATGAGCTTTCCGCTAATTGGGCGAATTGCCAGATTAGCAAAAGACTTTAATATGGATTCAGTTGATAGATCATGGTTCAAAGCAGAGAAAGCGCTTTGTCGTGATTACAAAAAATTTATCCGCATTCAAGATGAGCACGATTTCAACAACAATATTGACTACCTTACAAAGGCTGGAGATAACGGCCGAACTTCGATGCCTTCCTGGATTTGGATGTTAACAGTGGCACTGGTTTTTGCTGGATTTATGGGTTTTAGTTACGTGTTCTCTGGTTTTTTAACTCAAGGCATAAGTGAAACAATACAGCAATACTATGCTGTTGGCTTTACATTCATCATCTCAGTGTTATTGGTGGTAATGACCCACTTTTCAGGGCATGAGTTGTATGTTTCGAATAAGATTAAACATGCTCGCCGTGAGTGGACAGAAGATGGCCGTAAACATGAATTCAGAACGAGAGCTATTCCGCTCGACCAACAACAATCAATAGACGATGATCAGCCTAGCTATACTCAGTTAGCAAATCGTGTTGGAACTCATGTAAGTTATACGATTACTATTGTAACAGTTGCTTTTGTCTTGTCAGTTACGGCGCTTGCGGCAGTTGCGCCACTGACAACGTCTGTACGTGGTCAGGTATCAGAAAAAGAATTGCATCAAGGGGTCGTTGGTGCAAGCAATAAAGCCGAGTTAAACGTAGAACTTAGCGTTGATAGATTGGACACAACAATTAAAGAGGGAGTGAACCCAGTTCTTCCAGATGCTGATGTAACAGCAAATCAAGCCATTAAAGACAAAGCGGTAATGGATGAAGTAAGCATAAATAGGCATAGCGGATGGGGAATATTTGTAGTTTTGGCATTTTTTTTCATGTTTAGCTATAAGCGGGGCTTTGCTGGTCGACATAGTGAGGCAGCATTTAGAGCTATTGGCAAAGGACGTTATTCATCATATTCAGAAATGCGTGATCACTACAATGAAGTTGTTGATATTGCTCAGTCTAAGTTAGAAGCGCTGCAACAAAAGCTAGAGGATAACTCTGCATATCAAGTCACGTCGTCAGGTAAACATACTACAAACACCTTTAGGCAATTCATGGAAATGGAACGTCAAGAAGATTTTCCAGATTAGGCAAGTGAGAATATACGAACCACAAAAGTTGAAGATCGCCAAACTCATAATGCAACACCAATAGTACAAGTGGCAGCGGCTATATCGCTTACCGTTAATGAGGCTTAAAAGTGTCTACTGCATCTTGGTCGATTCACTTATATACAAAATGTGAGAAATAAAAATGAACCAATTAGCCGAACATGACGATTAAAGGGGTAGCAAATTTAATTTGAGTGTTGCTAATGATGATTCCGACTAAGTTTAAGGTTTATTCAAAGGGGGTAAATAAGTTTTAATTGATACCCCAACGGGGGGATTGACCATTGTTTATTTTTGCTATTAGTATGACATTGTCAGCATTGGGGAAATGCTGAATTACATTCCTTAGACAGTCTCTCTATGTCTAATCGAGCAAATAAAAACTAAAAATAATGGGCTTTTCATGAAAAACTTAAATCGTTGTCCTGGCCGGATTTCGGCTGTTTCACCCTCTAAATTGGCTGTTTGGTCATGCGTTTATTTCCAGTAGCTTAAAAATAGTGACGGAATAAATCTTAACTGGCACCTCAATTTTCCTGAACTCAGGAATTGAATCTAATTTGCCTGCACTTCCACCTTTATTTTTTATCGGTTGGATAAGTACGTCCGGAAAGCATTCTATGCTCATCTAGCAAAGGCCGTGGTGCAGATTTTTTTATTGATGTGGTGTTAAATTTTTTATAAAAAATAAGGAATGTAAATATGTATCTATCCAGAGTTGCCGCTTTACTTGTTCTGCTGTTGAGCAATGCTGCCATAGCTGAACCTAATTGGGGGAAAATTCTCGTCGACGCGCTTGGCACAACGATTAAAAACTCAGCTGAAAAACAGGAAACTGGAGATTCAGCTACGAACAATCCCCAAGCTAATGGGGGGGCATCTGCTTCATCAGCACCAACATCATATGGTAAGGATTTTCCCGCTGCAAGTGATGATGAGCTATTTGCTGAGTCAACTCTAGATTTCCGTTTTAATCCAGCAGCAGGGGATGAGTATGTAATTGATAAAGTGGTTTCTGGAACTGAGGTTAGTCGAGATGAATGGAGGAAACTTATCAATGGGTCAGCAGGTGGCAAGTTTAGACCATATTACGATGCGTATCATGCTACTAAAGATACGTTTAAGAAAGAATCTGTTTTAGATGAGTACATTAATAACTTTGCCATACCGCGCGCCAACATCATTAAAGATAAGATCTCTCGAAATGAACCATTTGTGCTAGATGGACGTAAAAGTTTGGATAATGGGCGCTGTGACATTGAACATTATGATTACAATAAAAAAGCATTTCCAATTCGTTGTACTTACATGAGAAACGTTGGATTAATTCGTTATGGATCTTCTCAAAGACCAAAGCACTCAATTTACATAAATCAGAAAGATTACAGTGATTTTATAAATTTTAAAGATCAGGAAACGGACAGGGCAGTTGAAAATGCATTGAGCAATCCAAGCAAGTTCAAACTAGCTGTTGATATGTATGTTGTCGTTCCTCAATCTTTTAAGTTTGTAGGGCCAAGTACAATTACCACTAAAAATTCTCCTTATAGAACAACATATAAATTTGTGCCTGAGAGTATCCCAGTTGAGCCTGTATATTATCGATTTACGATTTTTGAAGTTGGTAAGGGCATTTTAGTAACCCAAACTTTAACTACTAGTAAAGATGCCGATAAGATCACTGATAACATCAAATTCCACTGCCCGCAATGCAGACAATATCTATTCAATAAATAGTAAATGAAAATTCTGAGTTTTATAAAGTGAATTAATGCAATGCAGGTGTAGTAAATGAAGTCGGTTCAACGAGGAAATATCTTCAGTCACCGACTTCAAAATGGGTGGTTGTAATTTTATAACATAGTAATAACAATAATTAAGGGGTTAAAAATGGCAATAAGAGGCAGAGTTATTCGAGATACAAGTAGTGGCGTAGGATTGATTTCCGCAAATGGCAATCAATACGAATTTACGCTAGAGGGTGTCTGGAAGTCTGATTATTCTCCAAAACAAGATATGGTTGTTGAGATTGATCTTGATGACGCCGGCAAAGTAATTTTGGCTAAAGCTGTCAGCGAGGCAGACTTGGCAAAAGAACAGGCAGAAAAAGCTGCAAAGCTATTGAAAGAAAAAGGACTGGCTGCTTTTGATGGTATTGCTGCGCGTGTTGGCAAGAATGTATTAATTGCTACCGCGCTAGTAGCCTTTTCCTGGTTTTTCCTGCATGTTTTAACTATTCAAGTTTCTTCCTCATTTAAAAACGGCATTACATTTTGGGAGTTGCTTGGAATTGTCAATGCATCAGGTGGAGTTGACGCTTTGCAATCTACTTCCAGTATGGATAAAGGTTTATGGGGATTCCTTGCGGTAGTAGCCATTGTTGGTCCATTTATATATCAGTTTTGGAAAAAACCAGAGGCACATCTTGGAAATTGCCTTCCACTGTTGACCATGCTCTTTGCGGGGGTGGCAATTTACTTTAATGTTCAGGACGGCATTTCAGCTGCTGGCAATGCAGGAGGATTCATTGGAGGCCAAATGGGTGAGTATGCCGCAAAAATGGCTTCTGAAATGATCAATCAAATATTGAAAGCTATTCATGTTGGCATAGGTGGCTACGTGTCTTTTGTAGCAAGCATCTATCTTGCATTTATTGGCGTTACCAAATACCTGGCAGCAAAAGCATAATTTACTATCAAGAGAATACAAAATGAATAATATGAATAAAAAGATCAGCTTAATTTCCCTTTTAATCCCATTACTGTCGCTAACTGCTTGTTCAGATAATGATGCGAAGGATAATTCATCAAACAACACTGCGCCGACTCTGGCAGACGCAATGTCTGATCAGGGTAAAGCGCAGGCTGCTGCTAACGCATTACCGCAAGGTGATAAAAGTACTCCTGACAACGCATACAGCGAGATTACCAGTGGGGAGCAAATTGCCTTTATCTATTATGGTTTAGCTAAAATGCCGGTTGACTATGCAAAAGTTGCAGAAATCTACCCTGATTACAGATATAGCAATGACGAATTTAAAAAGCAAGATATCCTAAATGCTCTAAAACCTAGAATAGACCAGGAAATTGCAAAGGGTAAAACCACTCAGTATTACAAAATTAAGTGGGATAACTTCAGTGTTAATCAGTATGACTTCAATGCAAAAGGTTTCCCACAAAATGAAATCAGCCCTGGCACGACGTTTGGCTGGAGTGGTGATTCAAATTATCGGATTGCTTTTACTAACCCTGATGATTTTAAGTTGCTTAAGGTTGAGGATGAAACAAAAGCACGCGTTATTGCCGATAAAAAAAGCAAGTATCAAAGTATGCATCTTGTAGCTTATGGCTACGTTCAAGAGGCTGATCTGATAGATAAAACGGTTAAATTGCAGATTCAAAAAGTTGTTCTAACAGACAAAAATGGAACTGAATTAATGTCGCAAACTCGTTAATGGGGCACATGCTTGAGGGTGCGTAACTAAGTTCTAGTGGATTATTTAAACAGAATATGACACACCCTTGAGCAGACTGATTTCGGGCAGTAGTGAGTTCATACTAAATTTATGGAATAAGATGGATACTTTTAAGTTTGAAGTTGATGAGCATTTAAGACCATCCGTCGAAAGAAAGTTGACAGGCACCACTCAAATAGATGCCGAGATATCCGCACGTGCTTTACCCAAGAAACCAATAGAAATAAAACTATCAATTATTTTATTGCGTCTGTATCGCAAACTCGCTCCAAGAGCTATACGTTGCAGGTGTGTATTTGATCCTAGCTGCTCTCATTACAGTGAGTTGGCACTAAGACAACACGGGTTTTTAAAGGGCATTAAATTAACGTGCAAGCGTTTAGCCAGATGCAAATCTGGTGCAGGGGGTATTGATTTTTTACACTTAAAACAAGGGGATTAGTTTATGCAATATAAAATTGAATCAATAGGGGCACAATTTTCAAACAAAGCAATCGAAGCGCTTGAAAGTCGATTTGATGCCAAAGCAAACGAAGGTTATAAATTTCACTCTGTATTCCATGTATCACAGCCAGGCTGCTTAGGCCTTGGGCAAGGCACTACAACATACTTAGCTGTTTACGTTAAAGAGTAAACTGAAGCGTTAAGACTAACAATCGACAATAAAGGGGTATTAAATGAAAGACGCTCTATTTTTTGACCATATGCTGACACCAAAGATCATTACATTTGTCTATTGGCTATTGCTTCTTGCAGCTGTGGTGGCTGGCTTGGGGTCAATGTTTGGTGGTTATGGTGGATTGACAGCAGGTAAGTTTTTTATGGGATTGCTTTACGCGCTCGGCGGGGCCATTGCCGCAAGAATTTGGTGTGAACTATTAATTGTCTTGTTCAAAATGAACGAGGCTCTGCAAGAGTTGCGCCAGAAGTAGTGATAAAACCTAACAATAATTGAAATTGACCGTAAATTTAAATAAGGCGGATTAAAGTTCGAATTGCAATTCTGAATAATGTTGGTTAAAAGGCTGTGATGCAATAGCATCGCAGCCTAACTCAACATCGACCAACCTGTCAGTAACCTGATCCCCGTTTTACCTACAATTACCCTATTGCAGCATAATCGTCATGAGTAGCCATCCTGCTACATCCGGCCTAGATCAAGTCGAAGATTGGTTTTATGTTGCTCAATCCGTCGCTGGTAAGTCGCGAGCAAGCCTTCATTCATACCATCATTCTCCCAAAGGTCTTTAAAATAGCTTGATTTCATTGCCTGCGGATAGTGGTTAACGAAGCTATAAAATCCTCTTGGAAAATGGTGTTCTTGGAAGTAGTAATACTGATAGCTAAAAAATACCATGCAGAATAGGATGTAAGGATAGAAAATAAACTTGAACAGCGTTTTCATACCACTCTCCCATAATGCATCATGACTGTGATGAAGTCCGAGTGAGCTTCGAGTATGTACTGAACCAACTCCCAAAAGAAGTTCGTTGGGTTCGAATATATATAAGCACTCACCACCAGGGTGGGAATACCAAACACTATCATCTGAAGAAGCCGCTTAAATCCTGCCCCGGATTTTGCGGCCGCTTTGGGGGCGATATACTTACCTGTAGTGCCTGTGTTGGTCGTTCGAGCAAGAGCGGCAGCATTAGCTTCTTGTTGTGCAAGATACCCTGCGGAAATATAGTCTCCTTTTGCAGAAGCATCCCATTGATTGGCATACCATTGACCATCTACACCATAAGGCATAATCAGCTCCTCTTAATTATAAAAACGGTTATAGGCGTATTCAAAATACTCTTTAATTCTTTCTAATCATCAATCTTATCATGGCAAATCAACCAGTTGTGCTGAAATGTCACTACGACTCCCAACTTAGGTTCTATGTCCATCTTGGCCAGACGCTCGGTATAGTGACTAGAGACCTAGTGAGAGCTGCGATTCGAGTGATGGATCAGCGATTGAGTACGTTTTAGTTTTAGAGCCAGAATCATGACCTATGTGATTTGAACACCTGACCATCTCTAACGTTACTCATCCTAATTTTTTTGATCAATTCGTAGTTTTTGTTAAGGTCGCTACAGCCTGCGGACGCTGGCCTTGCGGATATTTAACTCTTTTCCCGTTATTTAATTGGTAACTTGTCGAAATATATTTCATATGCAGGGTTTGTTCTTCAGTTCGAGTAATCGTCAGTTCACCATTCGTACAATTTTCTGGTCTATTGGTAATCACTTCTTCAAATGACGCGGTGCTGGCATCAACATTTTTCATTGTCCAGTAACCACCGCAATTTAAAGACGGGTAGCTGACTCTGAATTGATTATTAGCCACGTCGAGCTTCATCGTCCAGGAGCTCCCATTCTCACCTTTTCCCTGGCCTGTCCAAGATCCTTCTAGCCAAGCCCCATCTTTTGGGGTAACTGACTTTTCTGAAGTGGCAGTTGCTGCATTACGTTGAAAAGCATTGTGTTCTGCTCGTGATATCTGATTAGGCAGCACGTACCAGAGTACACATATTAGCAAGGCTGCCGGTAAGACTACCAGCCAATTCCCCAGATTACTGCGACCGGATTTTTTTGCTGTTGCTGCCAGCCATTTTCCATGGTCGGTCTGACTCATGCTATTACTGAATTGTGTTGCAATAGTGTGGTGGAAGAACAGCCACCCTAATGCCACTGTTATTGCTCCTGATATAAAAGCCCAGCCAGATCCGGCGAATGCCCAAGCTAGCAGATTAACGCCGAGTGTAGCCAAAAGCAGCTTCCACCAGAACTTTTTCGCCAGTCGTAAATAAATATGGCGCAATGAAGCCAAGATACTGCGATTAATTCTTGCTGCAAACTCTGGTGACATCATGTGGGCAATTGAATCAGTATTCTTTACGCTGAGTTCAGCATCCAGTGCGTCTGCATTCACTTCAGATGCAACAACGTTTTTCATAGCCTCCAGAAGATGATCTATCCGCGTTGCAGACAATCCATCATCCGAACATTCCAACAACGTTTTTTCCAGCAAAGTAAGATCTTGCTCGACCAGATGCTCAATTACGCCATCAATCGATAGCCAGCGAAGATCGGAACCATAGGCCACGAGTTTAAACAGGCTATCACCACAATTAACATTAAGTTTGATTAACTCAAACTGGCCGTCGTAATTAACGCTGACATTATTGGATGGCGTTCCTTCAATGATTGCGCTGCGATAGACGAATAACTCTGAAATTGGCGGTAAGCCATGCACACCTTCTTTATTTGCAGCAGTAGCTGCGTTTTCATGACAAGTATCTGGCATGCTCAGGGCATATGAAGGGTTGACGTTTACATCTACCCAAGAGGCTGTGCCAGCTTCTTTTGATCCTGCACAAGTACTGCATATAAGATCACCGAGCCCAGAACATGTACGACAGGTAATTTTCCCTGTAGCTGAGCACGTTTCGCAGCGAATTTGTGCTGTACCTGAACATTTTATACATTGTGTTTTACCATACATGCAACCGTAGGCAGTGCACGAAACGTAAACTGTTCGGTTGGTCGTTCTATATTCCGTATATGAGCCGTTCCAGAATGACTCTATGATAGGTTTCTATTTTTGAAACCTGACCGGTACCGCTGCAGTATATGCAATTGACTTTGCCCCCGTAACATCCGTAACCGTCACAACGCACATATAGCCCGCCGTGGCAGTTCCAGCAAGTTTCCTTACAGGTACCATAACAGTTATAACACTGAACCCTGCCTTTACCGCTGCAGCCTCCACATTCAAACAGCGCCCAATGCTTTCTGGCATAAGGCAACATCGTGCCCGGTTGGATCAAGTTATATTTAGTCTCAGGCTTTTCAGTAGTTTCTTTTATTTGTTTGGCTGCAAGTTCCAGTCGCTCCGACTGTTCATCTTCTGCGGCCTGTGTAGGGTTTTCGGCTCTGGATTTTTCAGACGCATCTTGAGATAAAAAGAACCCTGTAATATTTTCTGTGGTAACGTTTGCTTTAAGCTGGTAATCCACCTGAATACCGTAGGGCTGATGAACTTCTTCATCACTCGCTAACTGCACCTCTTCTGGCTCAAATCGCGTTTTGTCACGGATAAGTCCGCGAATATTATTAAAAACTTTTGTTGAAGAGGATTCAGGAAATTCCTGCGTGCTTTCAGAATTGTCGATAGTCATTGTTCTTATTTTCTAATATTTTTCATATTGTGCTACGCGAATGCTGTGACTAAAAAGTTCTTTAACGATGTTGTGGGGTGTTTCTAAACCCCGTAAGCCATGTTGGCTGCTTCACCATTTTTATCGTCAGCAATAGTTAATTCCATTTAATGGCATAACTAATTATTATTATGCTTTCTCTACAGATAAGACAAAACGCCATTGATCGCCTGATTTCCGATACATCGCAGAGTGGGCTTCTACCTGACCTAATTCACTTAATAAATTAGTTAATTTTGTGATTACTTTACGGCAGCCAATATTACTTATCGTAACCAGCAATTTGCCACCTTTTTTCAAGAATGGTGCTACTTTATCAATAAACTCTATAACGGCTTCGCCTTGATAATCAATCGCAATTTCGTTGTATTCTTTTTTATCTAAAGGCATCGGTTCACAATGGAGCAATGGCGCATTAAATATAATGAAATCAAACTGTTCATTTGGGATTTTATCGAGCAGATGAGACTTTACTACTTCTACTTTATGCCCAACACCTAAATGTTTTACATTATCCTGAGTACAGCTAATTGCAATATCACTAATGTCAGAAGCCACTACTCGCGCAGCGCCTAATTTCGCAGCAACACAAGATAGCGCACCTGATCCACATCCAACTTCAAGCAGGCTTGCCTCAGGCTTAAGCAAACCAAAAAGAGCGTCTCCAATGAAATGGGTTGAAGACCCATCAATCGGGTGATATACCCCATCCGTAGATTTAATCGGGTGCCCATAAAAAATTGAAACATCCTCTTTTTTCTGTTTCTCAATGAACTCCAAGTGTGATTCCATCACGCTTTCCATATCTGCAAGCCAATACTTATCATCTAGCCACCACCAATTCTCTCGCAATTCATTCCCCTTAAAATCTAATGAAAACCACAATATTATTATTGTTTAATATGCAATCATACTTCATCTATTCCGTTCATCGTCATAGCAAGATGTAGCGGCAGATAGATTTTTTTAAAAACCTGCAAATTAGCTTAAAGTTAAGAAAAAGTATTGATATAAAAAGGCGGGTACTGTCGAACCGCTTGAATCATATGGTATGCAGCTAAAAACTGATGTTTGGCATAAAACTCTGAATCATTCAAATTGGCCGAATGAAAAAGTTTCTCCATCGCCATTGCTGCCTCACCATTAGGCTCTAGTAGAAGAATATTTATTAATTGAACAAAGTCTTCCAAATGCCCCTTGCTGAGTATTTCATCTATTTGTGCACCGGTGAGTACATTATTTTCTTTTTGAATAAATCGAACGGATTCCATAAGACTTTCTTTAAACAGTATTGTGAGCTAAGTCGTTCTTAATAATTATGTTGCGCTTAGAAACTATGGGGTGCAGGGCAATTTTTTGTTGAAGAAATTATCCTTATGCTCTTTGCCTGCCATATCTATGCCTTGCTACAGGCACGCCTTCTTCATTGGTTTCATATAACGTAAAGCCTTCATCCTTAAATATGGCGGCTCTCATATCCTCATCCATGTCTTCAATAAACAGAGTCATACCATCTTTTGTGATTTCCAAGAGATTTACATCATCTTTGATGTCTATTAATGGGCGCTCTCTGTATATGGAATTGGCCTGAACAATAAAAACAACTTCACCATTTTTTGTTAATAAAACAAAATATTCTATTGGCTGCCTTGAGTCATGGCTTGCTGCAGCATTCTGGCTTATTGGAGTATTCTGGTTTATTGCAACATGCTGGCTTAGAATTTTTGTAGTATCCGTTAACTCAATGCCACACATTCCGCAAAATTTATCTGTTTCATCCAATCGATTTCCGCATGCTGTACAAACCATTCTACTCAACATATGACACTTCCTTATTTGTTATTCTTTGTGAATATATTTCCATAAACTGCTTAGCAGGGAATGTACGTTTAGGATTTTTATTCGAGCAAATTTCTTTTATGAGGTAAATCCAATGCTTCTTGTATTAGCGTTTGATCTTGGTTTCGATATATGGCTAGCTCTTAAACGAATAATTGCCGGTTTACTTTCCGGAGTAAACGTTCTGAGCGCGTTTAGCATGGCATCTTCTAAAGTGCGTTTAAGCTCACGACCTGACTTTGCCGCTTCCGCCAGTTGGCTCACCACATCATCATCTAAGGTATGAGAAAAAATGACGTTATAGCCGGACTGTGCGAGAAGTTCCGAGTAGGTTGTCTGCACCATGGCCTGTCTGCCTTCAAAATCCAGTTCCGGTATATTTAATATGATGAAGCGACTAAGCAAGGGGGGCGTTAATCCATCAATACTATTAGCAGTTGCAATGACAGAGCTGTGGCTGACATCCATAGGGATGTTTAGAAATTCATCTTTGAAGCATTTTGCTGTGTCTGACTCAAGTAAAAGTAGCAGCGCATCTAGCGGGTTGCCTCTTTCAGAAACGCCAGCCTTATCTATTTCATCTAACATGAAAACAGGATTAGCGTAGTCTGATGCTGCCATCGTGGATGCAATGATTCCAGCATCAGATGAATTCCAATATTTACTTAGTCCTAACATTTTGATGTTATCAGACGTGCCCGCTAATGAAATGTCGCAGAACGGCAATTTAAGTGCTTCGGTAACTTTGCGCATAAATCGTGTTTTACCTGTGCCTGGTGGGCCAATTAAAAGCATTGGAGGTAACTTGGCTGGTAACCCAAGTAAATATTGCGCATGTAGATGTTTCAATATGATATCTGCCGCTTCTGACATATTGGGCTGTTTACTGCGCAGTTTTGTAATTTCTTCAATTGATGCATCCAGGGGTGGGCGCAACGCTTTCAGATATGAAATTCCTTCTAGATCCCGTAGTCGGTTGCTAACATGATCTTCAAGTTTCTGTGATGATAGTTTTTTATATTCATTGAACGAAACTACCCTTACCTGTTTTTGAGACGCAATCAGATGCCTCGACAACAGATTGATGTGCATCTTATTGCTAGATTTTTTTGGTTCACTGTCCGGCTTTATCGCTGGCAAATAGTCAATTTGCGGCAAATCAAAATTTGAGTCGTTTTTTTCAGAAAAAGCTGATGTGATATCTGGAACAGGTTCTTTGCTGATGCTTTTAGGCCGTGTACGTTCCATCTGCGATCTCATTAATTAGATATATCCAATTAATCGCTAGATGTATTTCTTAGGTTCAATTTTATTTGTAAAAATTATTTGGAGTGAACCTGCGGGTTTGACGGTCTGAAATTTTATTCTGAGCGATTAATAATTTCTGTTATAAGCCACTCAATATTAAATGTGGCCATCGGCAAAATAGCTTCGTGATCTAGTACTTCCAATATCTCGTTATTGCGCAATAAAATACTTTTTACATGCGTTTGCAACTCAGGTTCTAGCACTCCCAAATCAATATATTTCACGCCAAACTCCCCGTATGGCTGTGGCTCAAGATGATTAATCGTCCAGACGGCCTTATCGCGTTGTTTTGCTGAAATTTTCTTTGGTATGGGTGGCGCATGTTTGACATCAGATACGTCAGTAATCTGAACATGTTTTTTTCTTACTTCAATAATGAGATTCGGGTTAAATCTGGCATTTTCCTGATTGCCTTCAATGCCACTACGGTTATAGCCTCTGGGATTCGTGATCACACACGTCCCATTAATGCTGTAATTAAAGGAGTCGTGTGTATGACCATGGCACCAAAGCTCAACTTTATTGCCATCCATCAGATGATCTAAACGTGAAGAAAAGCAAGCGCTCAACAGGTCATTTTGATAACGTGGCGCAACAGATTTCCAACAGGGACCATGATGTGTCACAACAATAGTAGGGCCATCAAACGATTCATTGAGCTTACTTTTAAGCCATTGCAGACTCTCTTTGTGTATCGCAATACTATCAGCAGGATTGAAATCCCATTCACCATTTCGAATGCGTCTAAAGTCATTTAAATATTGTTGTGCATGAAGCAGGCAACTCTTATGTTGATCACTCCCAAAGAGCTCAAAATCCGTCCAAAGTGTGCAGCCTAGGAAGCGGGTTCCTTGTATGATGACTTTATCATTTTCAAGTAAATGAATACCAAGCTCAGCAGCTGCAGCCCGGATTTTAGCTATGTTCTGATGTATCTCTTGACCGTAGTGTTCGTGGTTACCAAGAATCATCACGATTTGTTGATCTGGAAACATGCTGCGCGCCATATACATACCATAATCTTTTTTCCAGATATCACCGGCTAAGACTACAACGTCAGCGGAGTATGCGGCAGGTGCTGGTTGATACTGGGAAAGTTCCAGGTGTAAATCCGAGAGCAGGTGTATTTTCATGTTAATTTAATTATTGGATATTTTATGACATAAGCAAGTTTAGAAAATGTGAGAATAATACCGACCTAGGAGCAACCTTAATAAACTAATTTGGAACTGATAGTATGAAAGGATTCATTCAGCCATTGGTGGTGCACCACCAATACGATTGATTGAATCGTAATTTAATCTCTATTTTTGTGTGGCTAATT
>Ga0208121_100248_pt1 | contig 21931 bp, 9 predicted proteins | sample LakWasMet62_LOW9_2_FD_183894 | JGI IMG/M metagenome (GOLD analysis project Ga0208121, IMG submission 183894) | Freshwater sediment methanotrophic microbial communities from Lake Washington under simulated oxygen tension - Sediment Metagenome... | ecosystem: Environmental > Aquatic > Freshwater >... | reverse complement strand
GTATTGATCGCGATTCACCATCTGGTAGTAGACGGCGTGTCCTGGCGGATCTTGCTGGAAGATTTGGCGAGCGTTTGCCTGCAATTGATGTTTGGGCAGGCGCCTGCATTACCGGCAAAAACCAGCTCATTCAAATGCTGGTCGGAACAGCTCGTCAGGCAGGCAGGCGAGGCTGATACGGCCTATTGGCTGAAGACGCGTTGGCAATGCTGTAGCCCGGACAACGAAAAGATGTTGCCGGTAGACGAAGCCAACGGCAGCAACCTGATTGCCGTGGAAAATGAAGTCACGGTCGCCTTGACCGAAGCGGAAACCCGCGCGTTGTTACAGGACGCGCCCGGCGCTTACCGCGCCAACATAGACGAATTGTTATTGACCGCGCTGACGCTGACCTTGTGCGAGTGGATGCGCAGCGATTCGGTATTGGTCGATTTGGAAGGCCACGGCCGCGAGGACATCGCAGGCGACCTGGATGTTTCCCGAACCGTGGGTTGGTTTACCACGGTTTACCCGGCGTTGTTAAGCCTCCCCAGCAATTGTCCGGTAGGCGATGCGCTGAAATCGATCAAGGAGCAACTGCGGGCCATTCCGATGAAGGGCATCGGCTACGGCTTGCTGCGCTATCTGTCGCCGGACGATGAGATTAAGGCGCAACTGGCCGCCCAACCCCAAGCGCAGATCATTTTCAACTACCTCGGCCAAATCGACACAGTCATGGCAGCCGATGCGCCGTTCGTGCTGACCTGTGAAGCGACCGGCGATAACTGCGACCCGGCAGGAATGCGGGCGCATGAATTGGCCGTGATCGGCAGTATTGCAGGCGGACGGCTTCATCTAAGCTGGCGCTACAGCCGGGAACGCTATCGCAAAGCCACCATTGAAACCTTGGCCGACCATTATGTGCAGCATCTTAAAGCGCTGATAGCGCATTGCGTATTGCCCGATGCGGGCGCGTACACGCCGTCGGATTTTCCGTTGGCCGCCCTGGCGCAATCCGATCTGGATGCCTTGGCCTTGAAGCCCCGACAGATTGAAGACGTCTACCCGTTAGCGCCGCTGCAACACGGCTTGATGTTCCACAGCTTGATTGCCGCCGAATCCAGCGTTTACTGCATCCAAATCGGCTGCCGTTTGACGGGGGAACTCAATGTCCCTGCCTTCAAACAAGTTTGGCAACAGCTGGTCGATCATCATCCGATCCTGCGCACCCGCTTCCATTTCGAGCATCGGGATCACCCCTTGCAAATCGTGGAAAAGAACCTGCAACTGCCGATTACCGAAGTCGATTGGCGGGGCCAACCGGCTTTGCAACAGGCGCAACGCTGGCAACAACTACAGGCCGACGATCTGGCCGGCGGCTTCGATTTTAGCCAAGCGCCGCTGATGCGTGTGAGCTTGGTTCAATGTTCGGATCAGGCCTATTACCTGCTATGGAGTTACCATCACATATTATTGGACGGCTGGAGCGGGCCGTTGCTGGTGAAAGAGCTGTTTGCCGCGTATGAGTCGATACAGCGCGGGAGTGCGCCATTGTCACCGGCCGTGCGGCCTTACCGCGACTATATCGCCTGGCTGCAAGATCGGGACATGGCCGCAGCCGAAGCGTACTGGCGATCCGAACTTAGCGGCTTTAGCGCCCCGACGCCGCTGCTTGCGGATAAACCGGCGGACGGCAGCGGTCAACACCTAATGAGCGACTATGCCAAACTTGGGCTGACGCTATCGACGGAACAGACCGATAGCTTACTGGCTTTCGCAAAACAGCAGCACCTGACCGTGAATACGCTGGTGCAAGCCGCGTGGGGATTATTGCTCAGCCGTTACAGCGGCGAGAACGATATTGTGTTCGGCACTACCGTGTCCGGGCGTCCCGCCGACTTAATCGGCGTCGAGACCATGGTCGGCCTGTTCATCAATAGCTTGCCCCTGCGGATCAGGATCAGGCCCGACAGCACCGTACTCGACTGGCTGCAAGCATTGTTTGCGCAAAACCAGGACATGCGCCGTTACGAATATACGCCGTTAACGCAAGTCCAAGGCTGGTCTGAAGTGGCGCGCGGCACGCCTTTGTTTGAAAGTTTGCTGGTGTTCGAGAACTATCCGATCAACCAGGCATTGGCCGAACAGGCCGACGGCTTGACTGTCGACGAAATCGGCGTTGTCGACCAAAGCAATTACCCGCTGACCGTATCCGCATTTCCCGGATCGGAATTGGGCCTGGAAATAACTTATGCCGCAGACCGGTTCGAAGCCGAAACGATTGGACGGATGCTGGAGCAGTTGCAGCGCCTGCTGGCAGCGTTCGCCTTGCAACCGCAAGCCCGGCTGTCCGAGTTGTCGTTGCTGAGTGCGGCGGATAAACGGCAGATTCTGGTCGAGTGGAATGCGACGGAAGCCGACTATCCGAAACATCGGTTCATCCATCAGCTGTTCGAAGCGCAGGCTGCAAAAACGCCGGATGCCGTTGCGGTGATGTTCGGGGGACAAGCGCTAAGGATTCAACAAGAAATAACTTTATCTTATGGTTCCCACGCTCTGCGTGGTAACCCAGGCAGGGACGCTCCAGCGTCCCGAACCGCAGAGCGGTTCGAACTGCGTTCCCACGCAGAGCGTGGGAACGATGATGTTCTAAAATTAAGCTATGCCGAACTAAACGCCAAAGCCAACCAGCTGGCCCATTACCTGCGATCCAAGGGCGTCGGGCCTGATGTGCTGGTCGGCATTTGCGTTGAGCGTTCGTTGGAGATGGTGATCGGCCTGATGGGCATCCTTAAGGCAGGCGGCGCATATGTGCCGCTCGATCCCGGCTATCCGCAAGACCGGCTGGACTTCATGTTGCACGATGTCAATGCGCCGATAGTGCTTACCCAGGAAACATGCCGGGAAAAAATCGCGGCCTTTACAGCGACGGTGCTGTGCCTGGATAGCGAATGGGACAAGGTGGCAAGCTTCGGTGACGCCAATCCCGATATTGTGCTTAGGCCGGAAAACCTGGCCTATTGCATCTACACCTCCGGCTCAACCGGACAACCGAAAGGCGCGGGCGTACCGCATCAAGGCATACTGAACCGGCTGCAATGGATGCAGCAGCAATACGGACTGGATCATACGGATAAGGTATTGCAAAAGACCCCGTACAGTTTCGATGTGTCGGTCTGGGAATTTTTCTGGCCGTTGATGACCGGCGCGAAGCTGATCGTCGCCAGGCCGGAACAACACAAGGACAGCCTGGCGCTGATCGATACCATTACCGCACAGCAAGTCACGACGATTCACTTCGTGCCGTCGATGCTGCAAGTCTTTATCGACACGCCGGGCGTGGAAAACTGCACGTCGTTAAAACGGGTCATTTGCAGCGGCGAAGCCTTGCCTGCCGATTTGGTGCAACGCTTCTTGCAAAAACTCCCGGCTGAACTGCACAACCTTTACGGCCCTACCGAAGCGTCGGTGGACGTCAGTTATTGGGCCTGCTTGCCGGGCAGCGCTGAAACGGCGATACCGATAGGCCGCCCGATAGCCAACATTTCGCTCTACATCCTAGACCGGCAGCTTAACCCGGTATTGCCGGGTACGCCGGGAGAACTGCATATCGGCGGCATCGGTTTGGGCCGGGGCTATCTCAATCGTCCTGAATTGACGGCGGAAAAATTCATCCCCAACCCTTACGGCCCGGCCGGCAGCAGGATCTACAAAACCGGCGATTTGGCCCGTTACAGGCCGGACGGCGTTATCGACTATTTGGGGCGCAACGACTTCCAGGTCAAGATTCGCGGCTTCCGCATCGAATTGGGCGAGATTGAAAACCGGCTGAACGCTTATGCCGGCGTGCGGGAAGCCGTGGTCATCGCCCGAGAAGATGGTGGCGATAAGCGGCTGGTGGCGTATTTGACCCAAGACGGCGGCAGCGAATTATCGATTGCCGAGCTTCGCGCCGACTTGGCCGAGAGTTTGCCCGATTACATGCTGCCTTCCGCCTTTGTCGTTTTGCCGGTGTTGCCGTTGAGCGCCAACGGCAAGCTGGATCGCGCCGCGTTGCCCAAGCCTGACGCGGATGCGGTGATCGCGCATCGCTACGAAGCGCCGCAAGGCCCGATAGAAATCGCGCTGTCCGGTATTTGGCAGGAGTTGTTGGCGTTGGAACGGGTAGGTCGCAACGATCATTTCTTCGAGTTGGGCGGCCATTCGCTGATGGCGTTGACGCTGGTCGAACGCTTACGCCGCGAAGATTGGGCATTGGAGCCGCGGGCGGTATTCACCTGTCCGATATTGTCCGATCTGGCGGCGGCGATAGCCGATAGCCAAGACAACGGCCCGGCTTTTGAAATACCGCCCAATTTAATACCCGATGGTTTCGGGCAGTCGTTAAACATCCCGGTTATTGAGGAGTTTCGATTATGAGTTTGCAGGAAGTTTTTGCAACGATGCAGGAAAAAAATATCGTCGTCAGCGAGCTGGACGGCGAACTCGTCATCCGCGCACCGCAAGGGGCGATGGATCAGGCATTAATGGACAGACTTAAAGTCCATAAACAGCGTTTGCTGGCCGCGCTCAGGGACTGCACGGTTATCGAAGGCCATGCGCCGACAGCGCCGAAAATAACCCCGGACATGCTGCCGTTGGTCAGCCTGACCCAGGACGAGATCGACCTGATCGTCGATAGCGTGGCGGAGGGCGCAGCCGGTATCCAGGATATTTATCCGCTGGCGCCGTTGCAGGAAGGCATTTTGTTTCATCATCTGCTGGAAACCCAGGGCGACCCGTATATCACCCGCTCCATCATCGTATTCGACAAGCGCACGCGCCTGGACGCCTTCTTGGACGCATTACAGACGGTGATCAACCGGCACGATATATTGCGCAGTTCGGTGCGCTGGGACGGCTTGCAGCAGCCGGTTCAGGTCGTGCATCGCAATGCGCCGCTGCCGGTTGAGGAACTGGCAGCGGTTGAAAAAGACAAGATACAGCAGCGCTTGCTGGAGCGCACCGATCCACGTCGGCTCAGGATGAGCCTACAGCAAGCGCCGTTGCTGGCGGGTTATGTGGTTCAGGATAGCCGGTCGGATGAATGCTGGTTCGCGCTGCTGAACCATCACATGGTTGACGACAACTACACGCTACAGCTGATTTTGTCGGAAATCCGGCTGTTGCTTAGCGGACAGGCCGAACAACTGCCGCCGATACAGCCGTACCGGAATTTCATCGCCCAAATGCGGGCCGATTCCGCTACGGATCATCAGCGCTATTTTCGTCGGCAACTCGGCGATATTGACGAGCCGACCGCGCCATTCGGCTTGCTTAACGTGCAAGGCAGCGGCGGGCAGGTCAGTGAGGCGGTGCTGTCTTTGGACGAGGATCTGGCGCAACGTATCCGCAACAGCGCCCGGCAACACAGCGTGACGCCGGCCAGCCTGTTTCACCTGGCTTGGGCCTTGGTGCTGGGGCAATGCAGCGACCGTTCCGACGTGGTGTTCGGCACTGTGCTGTCCGGCCGTTTGCAAGGCGGCTCGGGGGCGGATCAAGCGGTGGGCATGTTCATCAATACCTTGCCGATACGGGTTTCGCTACGCGGCCGGACAGTGCGCGAAATACTCGGCATCACCCACCGCAACTTGAACGAATTGCTGATGCATGAACAAGCCTCGCTGGCGCTGGCCCAGCGTTGCAGCGCGGTGCCTGCATCGACGCCGCTGTTTACCGCGCTGATTAATTACCGGCATTCGAACATGATTGTCGCATCGGATCAATCCGCGCTGCTGGAATGGGAGGGCATGCGCGTGATCAGCAGCGAAGAGCGCAGCAATTATCCGTTGACGCTGTCGGTCGACGATCTGGGCCAGGGTTTTGGCTTGACCGTACAATGCATTGGTGGGATCGATCCGGCGCGGATTGCCGAGTATCTGCGTACCGCCGTCGAAGGTTTGGTAACGGCGCTGGAGCAAAATCCGCGGCAGTTGGCGAACACTATTGGCATTATGCCTGAAGCTGAACGCAGGCAAGTGTTGTTCGATTTTAACGCTACCGCAGCGGTTAATGCTGACGAACTAAGGATTTCGCCAAAAATAACGTCCTCTTATGGTTCCCACGCTCCGCGTGGTAACCCAGTGGGGGACGCTCCGGCGTCCCGAACCGCAGAGCGGTTCAAAATGCATTCCCACGCGGAGCGTGGGAACGATAAGATCAGGTTTCGGGAAGTTATTGCCGACCAAACTCTAAGCCTGCATGCGTTGTTCGAAACGCAGGTTAACAAAACGCCGCATGCCGATGCGGTGGCGTTTGCAGGACGGACTTTAAGTTACGCCGAGCTGAACGCCAAAGCCAACCGGCTGGCCCGTTACCTGCGCGCCAAGGGCGTCGGGCCGGAGGTGCCGGTCGGCCTATGCGTCGAGCGGTCGCTGGATATGGCTATCGGCATGATGGGCATCTTGAAGGCCGGCGGCGCTTATGTGCCGCTCGATCCCCAGTATCCCGAACAGCGCATCGCCTATATGCTACAGGATGCGCGGATCGATGTGCTGCTTAGCCATCAAGGCCTGGCAGCGGCATTGCCGCATAACGCAAAAGAAATAATTTGCCTGGATAGCGATTGGCCGGCCATTGCCCAATGCCCGGCTGACAATCCCGAGCCACGCAATCACCCGCTCGATCTGGCCTATATCATTTATACCTCGGGTTCGACCGGCCGGCCCAAAGGTGCGATGGTCTCGCATCGCAATGCCGTGCATTCGACCGGCGCGCGGTTTGCAGGCTATCGGGAACAGGTAACTTGCTATCTGCTGCTGTCGTCGTTCGCGTTCGACAGCTCCGTGGCCGGGTTGTTCTGGACCTTGGGGCAGGGCGGCTGCCTGTGCTTGCCGAGCGATGACGCGGTTAAAGATCCGGCGGCCCTGGTTGAATTGATTGCACTGCATCGGGTTTCGCATCTGCTGGCCTTGCCGTCTTTTTATGCGTTGCTGTTGAACCAGGCCGGAGCCGAACTGCAATCCCTGAAAACGGCCATTGTCGCCGGGGAGGCGTGTTCAACCGAAGTCGTCAAACAACACTACGCGCTGTTGCCGGGTGTGCGTTTATACAACGAATACGGCCCGACCGAAGCCACGGTCTGGAGCAGCGTTTATTGGGCAAGTCCGGACGACCTGGACAGGCCGCTATCGATCGGCCGGCCGATCGGCAACGCCCGATTGTACATTCTGGATCGCAGCGGCAATCCGGTGCCCATCGGCGTGCCGGGCGAGCTGCATATCGGCGGCGAAGGTATTGTCCGCGGCTATTGGCGACGTCCCGAACTGACTGCGGAAAAATTCATCCCCGATCCGTTTCTGTCAAACGGCGGCAGGCTGTATAAAACCGGCGACCTGGCACGGTACCGCCCGGACGGCAATGTCGAGTTTTTAGGCCGCATCGACCATCAGGTCAAAATCCGGGGCTTCAGGATCGAGTTGGGCGAAATCGAAGCCCGGCTGATGGCGTATCCGGAGGTGGATGAAGCGGTTGTTGTCGCTCGGGAAGATCAGCCGGGCAATAAGCAATTGGTCGCCTATGTCGTCTGCAATGCCAATAGTTCGCTTACGGCGGAGCTGTTGCGGGAGAATCTTAAAACCCTGTTGCCGGATTATATGGTGCCGAGCGCGTATGTTTTCCTCAAGGGAATGCCGTTGACGGCAAACGGCAAGGTTGACCGCAACTTACTGCCCGCTCCGGACCGTCATGAAACTCAATATGCGCCGCCGGGTACGCGGGTCGAGGAAGTGCTGGCAAGCCTTTGGGCGGAGCTGTTAAGTATTGGGCGGGTCGGCATTAACGATAACTTTTTTACCTTGGGAGGCGATTCGATATTGAGCATTCAGGCTGTCGGCGCAGCCAGACGCAACGGTATTTACTTTACGCCGCGGCAATTATTCGAGAATCAGACCATTGCCGAGCTTGCCGCTGTCGCCGGCAGTGAAAATAAAATAATGGCTCAGCAGGATTGCGTGACCGGCGAGATTGGACTGACTCCGATTCAACACTGGTTTTTTGAACTTGATTTGGCTTATCCGCATCATTGGAACCAGTCCTTGCTACTCACTGTGGAGCGGCGCTTAGACATCGATATATTGGAACAGGCCCTGCACCGGCTGGTTCAGCATCACGATGCGTTAAGGCTGCGCTTTATGCCTGACCAAAGCGGCGGATGGCGGCAAATCAACCTGGCGGATGAGACGAAAAAAATAGCCGGTTTTATCGATTTAACGGGCTTATCCCAAGAACAACAGCGGCTGCAAATCCAACACAGATCGGCCGAGTTGCAGACGACGCTGAATATTACCGATGGTCCATTATTGACAGCGGCTTTGTTCGAATTAGGCGCAGGCCAGCCGCAGCGGCTGTTGTTTATTGTTCATCACTTGGCTATCGATGGCGTTTCCTGGCGGATTTTGCTTGAGGATATGGATACAGTCTACCGGCAGTTGGAACAGGGCGGAGACGTTTTGTTGCCGGCAAAAACCACTTCCTATAAACAATGGTCGGAACGGCTGCAATCATACGCCAAGACCGGTCACATGCAGGAAGAATTGGATTTTTGGCTATCGCCGGGCCGTTTTGAGGCAAAGCCGCTGCCGATAGATTATCCCGACGGCAGCAAGCGCGAGCAACACTTCAAAACAATCGCGCTCAGTCTTAATGAAGAAAAAACGCAAGCCTTGGTGCAACAAATACCGGCCATGTCCCGGATCGGTATCGATGACATGTTGCTGAGCGCTTTGGCGCAGATCTTATGTCGCTGGAGCGGCGGACAGTCGGTATTACTGGATTTGGACCGATACGGCAGGGAGGATATTTTTGCAGACGTCGACCTGACCCGTACCGTCGGCTGGTTTACCAATGTACATCCGGTGCTGTTAAGCCTGCCGGCAAAGGCCGGCCCTCGCGATCTTGTCGATTCCGTTAAAGCGCAGCTGGGCGGCATTCCGAAAAGCGGGATGGGTTACGGCATTCTGCGCTATCTGGAGGGCGGCGAGCTTGCGCGGCAACTGGAAAATCATCCTCGTTCCCAGGTTTTATTCAACTATTTGGGGCAACTGGACAAGGCGCTTCCGCCCGGCTGTCCGTTCTGGATTGCCGACGAGCCGGTTGGCGCGGCGATCAATAAAAACAACGACAAGCTATACGACATAGAAGTGGTTGCGATGATCGTTGAAAACCGGCTACGGATCAGTTGGATTTACAGCAGCGAACGTTTTGATAAAGCAACGATTGAACAGTTGGTTCGACAGCATGATGCGTTTTTACATGAACTCATTGAATATTTTCTCTTGGCGGCAGATGAGGAGATTTTGGCGTCCGCTCGTCTCCATAGCGGGAATGCAAAATGAAGCTGTATTTCATAACTTTCATTATTTGAGGAAAAACGCATGCTGCACGCCGCTATTAACGCCGGTAGATCGACAGTTTTACAAAAACGGGACGAATTTACCGAAGGCGGGGCTTTGTCGATCCGCCGGGATCGACAAATTAAAGTCCATTCAATCTTTCTTTTTGTTTTGGCTTTGAGTCATGCGGTTTCCGGGTACGCGGAACAAGACGAGAAGGCAAAGGTTTTTAAATTTAACATTCCCGCGGAGGATATGGCTTCGGCATTAATTGCCTTTTCGGAAACCACCGATATGCAATTAATCTATCCGGCGGCATTGGTGAAAAATATTAAGGCTAAGGCGCTTTCCGGCAGCTATAAGCCGGAGCAGGCGCTGCAAAAAATCCTGGCGAATTCGAATATTGTTTACCGGTACGGGGAGCACGGCACTATTTCTTTAGTTGAAGCGCCTAAAGAAGCCGTCTCTTCAAGTTCGGATGTAACGACGCTGAAGCCGATGACCGTCATCGGTAAAGCCGGCTATGACGACAACGATCCATACAACCCCAATTACAATCGCACTAACTCCAGTCTCGCTACCAAAACCGACACCCCGATCATGTTAACGCCGGCATCGATACAAGTGGTGCCTAAAGCGGTAATGAACGATCAGCAGAATATCAATATCCTGGATTCGCTTAATCGAAATGTCAGCGGCGTATCGGCAAGGACCGGGTCGAATCTCGGCTACGATAACTTTATTATTCGCGGCTTCAGCACCAGCCTTGTCGGCGGCGCATACCGTAACGGCTTGCTGCGGCCTTCGAATTATTACGAACCGGCCAATATTGAACAGCTCGAAGTGCTGAAAGGGCCTGCCGCAGCGCTCTATGGCCGTATCGAGCCGGGCGGGATGGTGAATATCACTACCAAAAAACCGTTGAAAACGCCTTATTATGCGTTGCAGCAACAGTTCGGTTCTTACGATCTTTATCGCACTTCGGTCGATGCAACCGGCCCTATCGACGACGCTAAAACGCTTTTGTACAGGTTTAATGCGACCTATCTCGACAAAGGTTCTTTTCGGGATTTGAACAACAGCGACCGGGTTTTTATTGCGCCCACTTTGAGCTGGCGGCCGAACGATAAATTCGAGGCCAATGCAGAGTTGGAATACAAGCACGATACGGTTTTTAACGAAACCGGGGTGCCCGTGTTAAACGGCGCCAACCGGCCGGTTAATTTGCCGTCCAACCGGTCCTTGGAGGATTCGGCCGCTCACCAATCCAAGCTGGACAACATCCTGGTCGGCTTCGACTGGACCTTTCATTTCAATGACGATTGGAAATTGACCAACCGTTTTCTTTGGGAAGATTGGCAGTCCGATCAACTGATCGTGAGCCCGCTCAGTTTACAAGCGAACAATCGAACCTTGAACAGGACCTTATCTTACGGCCGTAGGGCTTTTGAGACTTACACAACCAATCTGGATTTGGCCGGTAAGTTCGACTTGTTGGGTGTCAAGCACGATATTTTGGTCGGCGGCGATTTTTACGATAACTTATGGCCCGGCGACGCTCTATTTCAAGGCGCAACAGCCGCGGTGCCGACTATAGATATTTACAATCCGGTGTATGGGCGCGTCAGTCAGGCGGCGCTCGATAGATTGCCGCAAAACAATTTTCGTGTACGCCATGATCAATGGTTCGGCGCTTACTTCCAGGACCAGATTACACTGTGGGATAAGCTGCATGTATTGGGCGGCGGCCGTTACGACTGGTCGTTAAACGGCACTACGACCTCGGCTGTTTCCGTGCAACAGGCAAAAAACAATTTCAGCGACGTGGAAACGCAGAACTTCAGTCCGCGAGTCGGCTTGCTGTACCAGCCGTGGACATGGGTGTCGGTGTACGGAAATTATACCCAGTCCTTTAACGGCAACCCCGGTCTTTCCGCTACCGGCGCGCAATTCGATCCGCAAATCGGCGAACAATTCGAAGCCGGGTTCAAAACCGAGTTCTTCGATCAGCGCTTATCGACCTCGATGGCTTTTTACCACTTGACCAAAAGCAATACCCTGACGCCCGATCCGAATAACCGCTTGTTCAGTGTTGCGATAGGCGAAGCGCGCAGCCAGGGGCTTGAAGTCGATATTAAAGGCCAAGTGACCGAGCAGTTTAATCTGATTACGACTTATGCCTACACCGATACGCGAATCACTAAGGATAATACCGGTAACGTAGGTAACAAATTAGTGAACGTGCCGGAACACCAGGCCAGCTTATGGGGGACTTACCAGTTTACCGAGCGATTCAAGGTGGGGCTTGGCGAGGTGTTGGTCGGCAGCCGGCAAGGGGATGCGGCCAATACTTTCCAATTGCCGGGCTATGCCAGAACGGATGCGATGGCGGCTTATACCCTGCCTGTCGGCAAAACCCGGTTGACTACGCAGCTCAATATCAACAACCTGCTGAACAAGGATTACTTTAGCGATAGTTCCTCCGGAGGCCGCGTCTCGGTGCTCCTCGGCGAGCCGATTTCGGTAATGGGGTCGTTGAAGTTGGAATATTAGTTGAAGTTTAGCCAGCGTCCGGCGGGAAATAGGCCGATAGGCAGGCCTTCCGGGTTGTTAAAACCCGGAAGGCCTAACCGGCGCACCCCGTCCCGATTGGTTTCATGCTTTCAATGCCCCCCATATCAGCATTCAATTCGACAACAACGAACGATGAAAACCGACATGAATCAGGCCGATTCGACGACTGAACAACGTTCTCCAAATCCACGCCTATCCAGGCTGAAAACCCGGCGCAAAAACTGGCTGGCTGTGCATCTGTGGCTAGGTTTGGCCTTGGGCTTTTTACTTTCGATTTACGGCATCACCGGCAGTATTCTGGTGTTTCATGAAGAAATCGAAGAATGGCTGAATAGCGAAATGTTAATTGTCAAACCGCCGGAATATCCGTCGGAATATCAGCCTTTGGCAACTATTTTCGAGGCCGGGCGTAAGGCCATGCCGGCACAAGCCAAGCCTGTTTTTGCCACTTATCCGCGTAATGCGCAAGCGGCTCTCAAAGTCAAATACGCCGTCGCTACGACGGACGGCGTGCGCGAAATATGGCAGGTTGCCGTCGATCCTTATACGGCGCAGGTAACCGGCAAGTATTTGCTGGAGCGCTCGGACAGCTTTATCCCGAAAACGTTTATCGACTTTGTGTTCAAACTGCATTACGCGCTACTGATTAAGTCGCATGATGTCAGCACGGTGGTGGTAGGGTTGTCCGGCGCTTTATTGATGATTTCGGTGCTAAGCGGCCTGATAGTTTGGTGGCCGTTGACCGGGCGTTGGCGGCAGGCCTTGACTATCAAGCGCAAGGCCAGTGCCGAGCGCCTGCACTACGATTTGCATAAAAGCGCAGGGTTTTATACGGCGCTGATCATGCTGCCGGTGCTGTTTTCCGGGATTTACATGGTATTGCCGCATAATGTGGTGCCGGTGCTGGAACTGTTCTCGCCGGTGACCTATCGGTATTGGTTCCAGTCCACGCCGCCGGCTAACAATGTCCAGGCTATTGGTATGGACGCGGCGGTCGCCATCGCCATGCAACGCTACCCGAGCGGCCGGCCGCATTTGATTTACGGCGCCCCCGGTCCTACCAGAACCTATACGGTGTGTCAGGATGGCGTCGATGCGCCCGGTAGCCTGTTACAACGGCGTTGTCTGGTGATGGATCGCTATAGCGGAAAAATACTGGATGTGGACGATCCGGTCATCGGCACGGCAGGCGAAGTGTTCACACAGTGGCAATGGCCTTTGCACTCAGGGCAGGCGTTCGGCATGACAGGACGGATTCTGGTGTTTTTAACCGGTCTTGCCTGTCCACTGTTATTCGTAACCGGCCTGATCCGCTGGCTGCAAAAGCGACGGGCAGGGAGACGTATTAAACCGGTAAAAATTAATTCAAGCCATAACCATGAAGACTTAAATCGTAATTATTCAGCCGCAGATTAAACGGATAAGGCGAAAGGCACAAAAGGCTGCGGGCGAGAAAACCGGGCGTTAGACAAAGAACGTGCCGATAAGCAGACCTTCCAGGTTTTTAAAATCTGAAAGGTCTAAAACCGGCTAGTCCCAACGAGACGACTGGCTTTATAGGGCGCATTAATATTTCGCGCTAAAGAATGTGATTTTTACTTTATGGAGAAAAATAATGAATAAAACTTCCGGTCCTCCTGTATTCATTCTATCTTGCGAGCGTTCCGGCTCCACCATGCTGAGATATATTATGGATACGCATTCGAAAATAGCGTGTCCCGGCCATTTGTATCTCGGAAACTTGTGCGAAGATTTAAACCGCACCTTATTCGGAACGCTTGCCCAGACGCAGGGCGGCCGGGATGAGGACGCTAAAAGGCAGTACGCGGTCAGCGAAACTGCCAGGATGGTTCTCGATATCATGAATCGTTATACCGAAGCCAAAGCTAAGCAAATCTGGTGCGAGAAGACGCCGATGAATTTGGAATACCTGTCTTTATTGGATGCTCATTTTCCCGATGCCAAATATATCTGCTTGTATCGCAATTGTATGGATGTGGTTAATTCCAGTCTTAATATGAGTAAATTCCGTTTTCTTCCCGAACATATGCCGTATGTGCATAGGAACCCGGAAAACATTATTGCGGCAATGACCGAGAACTGGATAGATAAAACCGGGAGGTTATTGGCGTTCGAAGCGGCGCATCCGGAACGCTGCTATCGAGTGAAATATGAATCCGTGGTCACGCAGTTCGAAGAAACGCTGGCGCCTTTATTCCAGTTCTTGGGCGTTGACTGGGAAGCGGGGCTATTCGATCGAGTCTTTGCCGTTGCGCATGATGCCGGGGAGGGTGACGGCAAGGCCACCTTATCCAGCAAAATCCGGCAGGATTCAATCGGCAAGGGCAAAGAAGTTCCGCGCTCCGGAATTCCGGGCAAATTTCTACCGCTGCTTGATGATTTGCTCGGCAAACTGGGTTATCCGGCATTGGACGATTATTATTCCCAGAGCAATCCGGCCGCCTCCAGCCCTAAGCAAAAGCGCGAAATTTCGGAAGCTGCCGAAATAGCCGAAATATTTGAAGTTCGTTTCATAGATGCGCTTAAAAGAAACAGGAACCGCTATCCCACGCTTCAAGGCATATGGAAAATTATTGTTGCAGAGGCGGCGAATGGCGTTTGGATTATCGATTTATCCGGCCAAGAAGGTGTGATTAAACAGGGCGATTCGAGAGCGGACTATACATTATCGCTTTCCGCGGCCTTGTTGATCGACATTATGAATGGGACGCGAAGCTCTGTCGAAGCGATTAATCAAGGCGCGATCCAGGTAACCGGCGTTAAAGATAACGGGACGCTAACCAATTTAGGCCGTTTGCTTTTTTCTTGAAATTGAAGGAAACGCGGTTCGGTTAAATAAAGACGGGACGAAAATCCCGTCTTGCTCTATTTCGGGTTATTGCGATGCCGTTTGTTGCATATGTATTTGCAAGCTTAACGGGCGCATATCCGTCCAAACTTCCTTGATGTGATCCAGGCATTCCTGTTTGTTGCCGGTTTTTCCGGCCGTCCGCCAGCCGCCCGGTATTTCTTTGTATTCCGGCCAAATCGAATATTGTTCTTCGCGATTGACCACAACCTGATAAACAGTCGTGTCTTCTTCGTCCCAAGCCATTGTTTTTCTCCGTTAATAACTAGCTGTTATAAATGACCATGCCGTTCGTTACGATGGGCTGGTTTCCGTAGAGTAGACGATAGAAGCGGTAAACTACCTCAGTGGTCGTGCTGATCCAATGAATGGGTTTTGAATTGTTTGCGGCAGTGCAGCAGAGCCTTGGCCATATGTTTTTCAATGGCGCTATCGGATATGCCGAGTTTCTCGGCCGTTTCGGCATAGGTCATGCCGTACACCCGGTTCAGGATAAATATCTCTTGAGTGCGTAAAGGCAATTCGTCCAGTATCTGCTTGATCGAGGTCAGCCTTTCATCGATAGATACGAGTTTCTCGGCAGAGGGGAATTCGCTTGGGGAGAGCTGAGTTTGGTCTTTGGTTTGTTGGTAGTTTTCTGTTACTTTTCGATGCTTGATGTGATCGTAAGCAAGGTTTTTGGCAACCCTGAATAGAAAACCGCGCGGATGATCGATCGTTTGTTTTTGCGCTTCGCGGAGAAAAATAATGAAGCTTTCTTGAGCAATGTCGGCCGCAATATCGGGGCAATTGACAATCCTGGTCAAATGAAACTGCAATTCGGATTGATGATTTAAGTAAATGGCTTCTATGTTCAAGTTCAAATCCCTCTTTGTTGTTATTAATGTTTAGCTTGCCGCTACGCCGCGCGAGTATGAAGTCTGCACGGTAAGTTGAGTTGCTGAATAATGTTGTCGTACAGCTGTTGTTATGAGCTTGACAGTTATTGTTTCGACAGCGCGTTTGGAAATGCGCTGTCGCCCCTGTAATGACTAGCAAGAAAGCAACGAATATGCCAAATTTGCGCTTATGCGATTTCAATAACTTAGCTACGAATGGTATGAGTTGATTTGAAAAAGACGGCATATGACGCGTTTTGAGTGCGTTATATAACGTAGTTTTTTTAAATGCTGCTCTTAAGAACGATTGTAACTACTCAGCGTATGCTCAATAGAACGGATAAGACGGGTTAAACGGATAAACACGGATTTTTACTCCGCGACACTGCCTTAAGTTATTAGCAAAATGTCCCGGAGCGAACGCTATGGAAAGAGCATAAAATAAATTGAACAACGGCTTGCAACGGGAGTGCAAGCTTTGCTTGCGCATGCAGGCGGAGCCTGCACTCCGGCTATTGGCAACTTGCCCAAGTTATTTCGTATGCATTCCTATGCTATTGGCAAATGGCATTGCGCCCGGTGTTCGGCAATATTTTTTAGCGGGCGGATGAGGTTAAAACCGGTTTAAGGCGTCCTATTGTTAGGCATGCCCCGGTTTTTTAGCCTGATAGGCGGCATTGAGTTTGTTCTAACGCATTGAACAGTGATATACGCGAGCTTAAAGGAAAATATTTTATGTTAGTTTTTTTGTGCCGCTCTTCCTGGCTGGCAATTGTCGGCGTATTGGTTACAGGTATTATTAGCGGCTTAAGCAGTGCGGCTTTGGTAGCGCTAATTAATTCGACGTTGTCGAGCAGCTTGGATGCCAAGCTTTTGCCGTGGCTGTTTGGCGGCTTATCTATTGCAGTATTGTCCAGCGGTTTTCTGTCGCATTATTTGCTCAACCGGCTCAGCGCAAAAGTTGTCTGCGATCTTCGCATTCAAATCAGCCGCTTGATTCTTGCCGCGCCTTATCCTTATCTGCAAAAACTCGGCAAGTCGGCGTTATTGGCTAACTTGACCGAGGACATCGCAATGATTGCCAATGCCAGCCAATTATTACCGGTGGTGTGCATTAATTTTGCGGTTGTGGCCGGCTGTATGGCTTATCTAAGCTGGCTGTCCTGGCATTTGGCCCTGGTTTTGGGCGGAGTGATCGTATTCGGCGTATTGAGTTCGAGCCTGTTCAGGGCGTGGCCGAGGAAAGCCGTGTTCAAGGCGCGGGAAGAATACGATGTGCTCAGCGGTAATTTCCGCGCTTTAACGGAAGGTGTTCGTGAGTTGAAGTTACACCGGCAACGTAGCGATGCGTTTATGGTGCAGTCGCTGGCGACCAGCGCCGAAGCCTATCGCCGATATTCTTTTCGGGGCGCGGTGGCTTTTTTATGGGTCAACCAGTGGGCGCAGCTTCTGTATTACGTGGCTATAGGATTAATCCTCTATGCTTTCCCGGTTTGGCAGGCTATCGACCGGGAGGTGATCGGCGGTTATGCACTGGTATTTTTGTTCATGATGTCGCCGTTGACCGTACTGACCACCAGTTTGCCGGTTTTCAGCCGTGCCGGTGTGGCCCTGGAAAAAGTCCGGCAACTCGGCGACCAGCTTAAAACCCGGAAGGTACAAGCCGATGCCGGTGATAAACCCGAGCTAGGCGCAAGTTTTTCCGGGCTGTCGCTGCAAGGCGTGACGCACAGTTTCCATCGGGAAAAGGAAAACCGCAATTTCACGCTGGGGCCTATAGACCTGGCGTTTAAGCCGGGGGAAATAGTGTTTTTAATAGGCGGCAACGGTAGCGGCAAGACGACGCTGGCAATGTTGCTGATCGGACTGTACATGCCGGAGCAGGGGCTTATTCGTTGGAACGGGGAAGTTGTCGATAGCGCTAACCGGGATGACTATCTGCAAAACTTTTCGGTGATATTTTCGGATTTTTATTTGTTTGACGAGTTGTATGGCGTCGGTAATGCAAACAATCGGTTTCTTATCGGCGATTATTTGCAACGTCTGCATTTACACCATAAAGTAAAGGTTGAGAACGGGCGATTTTCCTCGGTGGACTTGTCGCAAGGCCAGCGTAAACGTCTGGCGTTAGTGGTCGCTTATCTGGAAGACCGGCCTTTTTATGTTTTTGATGAGTGGGCGGCGGACCAGGACCCGGAATTCAAGCATTTGTTTTATACGGAACTGTTGCCGGCGTTGAAAGCGCGAGGCAAAACAGTATTGGTCATTAGTCATGATGACCGTTATTTTTATTTGGCGGATCGGTGTATTAAGTTGGAAGAGGGGCGGATTATCGCTGTGGACAAGCCGCTAGAGGCGGGCAAACGAACTGAAATAGAATGCTGATTGGATGGACTTTACTTTCGTTTCCACGCTTTACTAACTTCGGGTTCTATATACACCGATCCGTTGCGCTGGTCTCCAAGTTCCTGAGGCTGTGAAAGTATTATTTCATTTGTTATCAATTAGTTGTATTAATATTATCGAGATACAACGTTTTTTGTGAGTTGATCGAGGGCCGGAAAACTGCGGTTAATGCCTATGAACAAGGCGAAATAACGGGCGATGATAATATATTTATGGCCTTGGAGTTTGGTCGGCTAGTGTTTGGGGGCGTCGATATATCAGCGCCAGCCGACAGCCTGCAACCTCGCCATAAATTAAATAGCGCACAAATGAAAATTGCTGGAGAGATAGAGGATTGCTAAATAGTAACATCGAGATATGGTTTGAAGATTTGTCCGTTACGGATGCCGAATATTGGCAGTATTGGGATGTGCTGGACGACAAGGAACGGAGCAGGGCGTTACGGTTTGTGCATAAAATCCATCGCGACCGTTATGTTGTCAGCCATGCTAAGCTGAGGGTTATTTTAGCCTCTTATATCGATACGGCTCCTGGACATATCCGCTTTGCGGAGGAAGAGTTCGGTAAGCCGTATCTGAGCATGGACGGCAAAGAGCCGGACGTTAAATTCAATTTATCCCATTCAGGCGATAAAATGCTGGTAGCGGTAGGCTTGCATGATCGGCTAGGGGTGGATATCGAAGAGTGGAACGAAAGGATCGATTGCGGCTTGGTGGTCAGCAGTTGTTTTGCCGAAGTCGAACGCTGCTTTTGGAACGGATTGCCGGAAGACAGGAAAGACGCGTTTTTCTACCGGTTCTGGACAAGGAAGGAAAGTTTTGTGAAGGCTGTCGGTGTAGGTATCGGGCTGGATGTTTCCAAGGTTGTCTGCTCGACGGTCGATGCAGCACGGTTTTTGTCTGTGCCTGAGGGCTATGGTTGTGCTGGAGATTGGCGGCTGGTCGATTTGGATTTTGGCAGCGGCATCAGCGCCGCGCTGACGGCGCCGGCGAAATGTTATGACCGGATTGAGTTTAGGCGGCTCGAACTTAAGTAAAGACGGGTGCAATCCCGTCTCTTAAATAACTGATGTTAAGTACCCATTTTTTAAATCAATTGAATTACATTTTTTGAAGTCGCTACAGTCATTGATTCTTCTGAACATCTGCTTAACATCAGGGCTCTCTTATGGCGGGACTTTTAAGCAACGACTGGCTTCAGCATCGACGTTTTCCCCACCATAACATCCACCGCTTTTAGCAATCTTTTAAATACCGACTGTTGGAGATAAGGAATGTTATGTTTTTTGCATAACGCCATCACTTGCGGCTGCACTTTTTGATATTGACTTAACGGCATATTCGGCCACAAATGATGCTCGATTTGATAATTCAACCAGCCGTAAAAAAAGTCATTAAAATTAGAGCCGGTCGGATAATTCACTGATCCTAAAATCTGCCGCAGATAAAATTCGCCTTTGCCTTTGGCTTTTTCGTCAAACATCATCACATCATCCCCGGCATGATTCGGGATCATCACCAGAAAACTGTGCATATTGGTAAAAATTTCCGCCAGAATTGAATTAATTAATACGCTGATAACAGCAAAACTTCCCAGCGGTAAAAACAGCAAGGGTAACAATACAAAGCGATAGGCGATGTAAGGCAAAATACTTTGCAGCCAGAATGCCTTGCCCTGTTGGGTATACAGACTCCATGCGCCAACGCGGGTCATCACGGGTTTAGGCTCACCCTGCTGTCTGGCGGAATTTAAGTGTAATTCCTTATGGGTTCTGGGCGTGTAGTAAACCAATTTCCATATCCCGGAAAAAAAACCCACTATCGCATAGCGTTGCCACATCGGCAGGCTGGATTGTCTAAGCCATTCCATATTGTGCTGCGCATTATTGGGGTCGGTCTTTTCACCCAGACTGTAATGATGCAATACGTCATGCTCATGATGCCAGCCCGCGACAGTAAACCAGTCCGGCCAGTCCATAAAGCGTCGCCAACCTTGCGCGAATGTTTTGCTGGTGTAGTTTTTATCGACGCCTTCAACCTTGTCGTAAGCTCTGTGAACAATCGGATGTCCTACTTGCGTCCAGCGCGTGAAACTGCCTTGACTGATTAACAGTGCGGAAATGGGATTGGGGAAAATCCAGGCCGTGCCATAGCCGATGAGGGAACAAATTTTCCCCCAGCGTTCCATTTTTGTTAAGTGCTCAAAATCGTCAATACCGATATTGGCTAAAGCTTGTTGGTGAATTTCGTTGATGTCCTTGGCTAATTGCTCGCGATCTACCGATTGATAACTGTGTAAACTCAAAACTTGCTGCCCCTGTAAGTGCAATTTGGTGGGAGGTTAAATAACTTCGCTGCTGCGGCGAAGTTTGCGATGGTTAAAATGCCGGACAGGATAGGGCTTTATCGGGTATTTACCTAATTATATTGTCGTTCCGTCGCGCTATGGCGCTATTCGCAGTTAAGAATTTTTAATTTTATTTTCAATAAGATATTTTGCGGTCGGTAATTTTTTATTAGTCACCGGATACGCTGATCTACTTTGGGCGACTTTCCTAATAATGATGTGCTTCTGCGCTGCCTCGCCCTTTTGAATAAATAAGGCCGATTTGACTGACCGCCATCGTTCCCATGCCGAGTACTCGTCGTTATACACAAGTGTGTTTCAGAGTCGTCATACCGGCATGGATGCCGGTATCCAGCGCCATGGACGGTAACTTGGGACTCTTGACACTTCCCTGTGTCTGGGTTCCGGCATCCCTGCCAGAACGACGGCGTCCCACAGAGACTTGTGTATAACGACGAGTGCCGAGCATGGGAACGATGGCAACTTGCGCTATGACTGTATTTAGGAAAGATGTTTTTAGGGTATCCGGCACAAAGTTGTGCGGCGTGGATATACTCCGATCGGTCAAATTTGCGGAAAATGAAGCTGGTATAATACCCTGGAAAGCCGGTCGGGGCATGTTGCCCCGACCAAATGATTTGGTTAGTTCAGGCACTGAAGAAACGTTAGGGACGGGCTATTGCGACGCCGTTTGTTGCATGTGTATCTGTAGGCTTAACGGACGCATATTGGTCCAGACTTCCTTGATGTGTTCGAGGCATTCCTAAATCAAAAGGGGCGGTTTCTGATGTGTCACCGGAAAATAATTTTATAAAACAATAGATTATTTGATATTTTGCGCAATTAATATCTGCAACCTAGCCGGAAAGTCGTCATGCTGGCAGGGATGCCTGCATCCAGTCACAAGATGTGAAACTTTAAAATACCACCCATTTTCATTAAGTACTGACGTTACGCATGTACCTAATAAAAAAGCGTAGTCCACGAAAGGCACGAAAAGCACGAAAAAAACCGGGTACAGGAACAATAAGTAAAGCCCATCGTCAAGATTAGAAAGATGCATACCGTAAACTGGGAAACCGGCCCTCTATTCTTTCCTGTCTTTCGTGGACAGTGCGTAACATCAGTTAATTAAGATCAGAAAACTTCTCTTGAAGCTCTTTCAAAATGCTTGCTTCATTCATTTCTCACACTTCTCACATTTTTCTTTGATTTTTTGCTGTAGTTTATTTACTGCATTTTTTCTCAACTGTATTGCAGCACTGTGGCGACCTGGAAGCCATTTTGAGTCCCATTGTTCCATCGAATTTACTACATCTTGTTCTTGCTGTAGCAACCATTAAAGTCTTTCACACTCATCAAGATCGGAGGCGGCGTCTGAGCAGCTCTTGTCTTATATTCATCGTGCTCCATTGCCGCGTTGGGATCATCTACCCATGTTTGATTGCTTGGATTAATCGAATCAGCAATCATCGCGCCGCTAAGAACAACAGTTGCAGCATCTACAA
>Ga0208121_100240_pt1 | contig 22941 bp, 19 predicted proteins | sample LakWasMet62_LOW9_2_FD_183894 | JGI IMG/M metagenome (GOLD analysis project Ga0208121, IMG submission 183894) | Freshwater sediment methanotrophic microbial communities from Lake Washington under simulated oxygen tension - Sediment Metagenome... | ecosystem: Environmental > Aquatic > Freshwater >... | reverse complement strand
TTCTTGAACAGGCGCGAGTACTTGCGGTATTCATCGAAGTCCACCGGCAGCAGGATGGCCTGCGGGCACAGCTTGGCGGCCTTCATCAGACCCATGGCCGAACCGACGCCGAACTGGCGCGCCGGGTAGGTGGCGGTGGTGATGACGCCGCGGCCGGTGTAGTCCTTCAACAGCGCAAAGGCTTCGACCGGAATCTCGGACAGCGGCACCTCGGCGTACTGCTGCAAGAGTGCGTCGTCAGGCCGGCGCCGACTGCCGCCGATGACTACCGGCAGGCCCTTGAGCTGCGGGTAGCGCAGCAGCTCGACCGAGGCGTAGAACGCATCCATGTCGAGGTGGGCGATGCGCCGGTTGGGCGGGGAGGTACTCATGGCGGTTGGGGCGAGGCCGCAGTGGCCCGAAGGTGAAGCGGCCGGTGCGTCAGGTCTCTGCGGCCGGCGGCGGCACTGCCGGCAGTTCGAAATAGAAAGTGACGCCGTGGCCTTCAACCGACTCGAAACCCACGCTGCCGCCGTGTGCTTCGACCAGCGCCTTGACGATGCTCAGGCCCAGCCCGGTGCTGGCAATGGGGCGGTTGGGTCGGGCGGGACCACGGGCGAATTTTTCGAACACGTGTGGCTGGAAATCGGCCGGAATGCCTGGCCCATCGTCGCTGATGCAGACGCGTGCCTTGCCTTGGTTGGTCTTCATGATGCCCACGCGCACGGTGCCGCCGCGCGGTGAGAACTTGGCGGCGTTGGAGACCAGGTTGCTGCCGATCTGCTGCAGACGCACCGGATCGGCATGGACCCAGAGCGGTTCTTCCGGCGGCGTGAAGTCGAGCTGGACTTCGCTTTGCTGCGCGTAATCGCGCAATTGCGTCAGGGTGTCGCGCACATTCAGGGTCAGGTCGACCGGGCATTTTTGCAGCGAGAGCCGGCCCGACTCGATGCGCCGGCTCTCCAGCAGGTCGTCGATCAGGCGCAGCAGCCGCTCGGCATTGCGCCCGATCATGGTCAGACCGGTCTGCAGCCGCGGCGGCAGCTCGCCCAGCTGGCCCTGGTCGAGGAACGACAGCGTGCTGGAAATGGTGGAGATCGGCGTGCGCATCTCGTGCGTGATGACCGAGAGCAGCTCTTCGCGCGAGCGTTCGGCCGCCTGGCGGCGCCGGTCTTCACGACGCAGCAGGAAGAGCGCGGTGCCGACCACCAGTCCGAAGGCCAGCAGCAGAAGCAAGGTGCCCCACAGCGTGCGCCGCTGGTAGGCGGCAAAGAAGTCCGGCTGCGCCAGGTCGGCCACTTGCCACTGGCTGTGCGCCACCGGGTGGCGGGCCAACAGGCGGTCCAGTTCTTCCGGTGTCAGGTGGTAGTCCTCGCGCGGCGTCCGGTTGCGCGCGCCTTCGGCGGTGACCTCGATCATCGGCCGAACCTCCTTCGAGACCAGCATCAACTGATGGCCGGGCGGCTGGATGCTGTGGATCATCTGGGCCAGCTCCGTGGGCGCGAAGCTGACCATCAGCACGAAGGGCCGGTCGCCCGTGCCGCGCCAGTTGGCCATGACGTCGTAGTGGTAGGCCAGGTTGTTCGGGTGGATGCGGGCTGCATAGAAGCCACGCAGGACATAGGTCTGGATGTCCTGCACGCAGACATCGCCTACATAACCATCGAAGTCGGGGGTGAGGGGTACGCCCTGGTCGTTGGTGATGGTGAAGCCGAAGACGTCGGGAAAGACCCGCTTCAGGCTGCGCTCCAGCTGTTTGTGGATGGCCGTGTCATCCGGGGCCGCTTGCAACTGGCGCAGCAGCGGCAGATGGTCTTCGGCGTACAACTGCACCTGGCGCTGCCGTTCGCTCAGGATGAAAGTTACCTGATTGGCAACTTCCGCGCTGGTGGTGCGTGCCAGGTCGTGGTGCGAGGTCTCGAAGCGGCTCACGCGGTCGAAGTAGCCCAGGATCAGCAGCAGGATGGCCAGTGCGCTCAGGGCTGTGACGATCCATTGGCTGGTGGTCAGGTGCTTCTTGAGTGCTCGCATAGGGCTGTTGTCTCAATCAGTCGGGAGTCCACATGCGTGTATTGTGTGTTGCCAGTGCTTGGCATCATGATACGTCCCTGCCGTTGAACCCGATTGAAGGAGGAAGTCGATGAAAAAACGCCATTTCCTGGCGGTCGCCGTTGCCGGTGCTTCGCTCACCTCGGCCGCTTTGGCCGCGCCAGCACGTCAGCGCCCGGTCGGTCCCGGTCTGCTGACCGTCACTGGCGCCATCGGCCGCGGCAACCGCGGGCCGTTGGACAAGGCGCTGGACCAGATGATGGCCAAGCAGCAGATCGCCTTTGACAAGGCGCATGTGTTCGATTTCGCTGCCTTGGCCCGCCTGCCGGCCGTGACCATCCATCCGACGGTGGAATACGACGCCAAGGTCCACACGCTCAAGGGGCCGCTGCTGAGCGAGGTGTTGCAGGCCGCGGGTGTGGATGTGAACAGCCCGGCCCAACTGGTGCTGCGTGCGGTCGATGGCTACACCGTCAAGCTGAGCCTGGCGCAGGCGCGCCAGCAGCGCTTCATCGTCGCCACCCATCTGGACGGCCAGCCGATGGCGCTGGGCGGGCTGGGACCCTTATGGGCCGTGTTCGATGCCGACCGCTACCCCGACATGGCCGCCAAGTCGTTGCCGGAGCGCTTTGCCCAGTGCCCCTGGGGCCTGTACCACCTGGAAGTGCAACCGGCCTGAGCCGGCTGCACCGGCCGCGGGATCAGGCGGTCGGGTAGGTGCCCGGCAGCAGGATGCCGCGGTCCACGTTATTGAGCTGGGTGTGGCCGCAGAAGGCCATGGTGGTGTCGAGTTCCTTGTGGATCATCTGCAGCGCCTTGGTCACGCCGGCCTCGCCCATGGCACCCAGGCCGTAGGCCATGGCGCGGCCAATCATGGTGCCGCGTGCGCCCAGGGCCCAGGCCTTGAGCACGTCCTGCCCGGAGCGAATGCCGCCGTCCATCCAGACCTCGATCTGGGAGCCGACCTCGGCCACGATGGCCGGCAGGGCTTCGATGCTGGAGGGCGCGCCGTCCAGCTGGCGGCCGCCGTGGTTGCTGACCACAATGGCATCGGCACCGCTGGCCACGGCCAGCTTCGCGTCCTCCGCGTCCATGATGCCCTTGAGGATGAGCTTGCCGCCCCACTGTTCCTTCACCCAGGCAATGTCGGGCCAGGACAGGCGCGGGTCGAACTGCTCGTTGGTCCAGGCGGCCAGCGAGGTCATGTCGCTCACGCCCTTCACATGGCCGACCAGGTTGCGGAAGGTGTGGCGGCGCGTGCCTGCCATGCCTAAGCACCAGCGCGGCTTGGTCATCAGGTTGATGATGTTGGCCAGCGTGGGCTTCGGGGGCGCGGTCAGGCCGTTCTTCAGGTCCTTGTGGCGCTGGCCGATCACCTGCAGGTCCAGCGTGAGGACCAGGGCCGAGCAGTTGGCCGCCTTGGCGCGCTGGATCATGCGGGCCATGGCATCACGGTCGCGCATCATGTAGAGCTGAAACCAGAACGGCGCGCTGGTGTTCTCGGCGATGTCCTCGATCGAGCAGATGCTCATGGTCGAGAGCGTGAACGGAATGCCGAACTTCTCGGCCGCACGGGCGGCGTGGATCTCACCGTCGGCATGCTGCATGCCGGTCAGGCCGACCGGGGCGATGGCCACCGGCATCTTGACGTCGATGCCGATCATCTTGGTGGCCGTGCTGCGGTTGTCCATGTTCACCGCCACGCGCTGGCGCAGCTTGATCTTCTGGAAATCGGCTTCATTGGCGCGGTAGGTGCCTTCGGTCCAGGAGCCGCTGTCGGCGTAGTCGTAGAACATGCGCGGCACGCGCTTTTGCGCCAGCACGCGCAGGTCTTCGATGTTGGTGATCACGGATGGCACGAGGGAACTCCTTCAGTCGTGTTGGGGGTGTTGTTCTTGAAAGTTTCGCTCACGGTGTCGAAGCCTTTTTCCGCCAGATAACCCACCAGGCCGGCGTCCATGCTCTGGGCATGCTGGGGAAACCATTCCACCAGGGCTTCGAGCATGTTCTCGACCAGGGCCATCTCGCCCAGCAGGGCACGGCGCTCCACCTCGCGCATCACCTCCAGTACGCTGTTGTGCTGGCCGAAGTGGCAGAAGTCGGCCGGGATGCCGCAGGCCGTCATCCAGCGCTCTTCCTGTGCAAAGTGCTCCACGGTGTGCGCCAGCAGTTCCTGGTACAGGGCGAGTTTGGCTTCGGGGGCGGCCGCCGAGGTGGTGTTGACCAGCTCGACGAATTCCTCGTGCGTGGTGTCGGTGCGGGCGTCGCCCAGCGCCAGTTCGGGCGACCAGACGAGTGTGGTGGCGGTGGTCATGGGGTGCTCCTTCAAGCCTGGTCGGCCAGACGGGCCAGGTGGCGGGCAATCTGCACTTCAACCTGCGCCGGCGCGGTGCCGCCCAGGGTGTGGCGTGCGTTGAGCGAGCCGCGCAGCGACAGCACGGCGTACACGTCTTTTTCGATGTTCGGGTTGAACTGCTGCAGCACGGTCAGCGGCAGCTCCGACAGGTCGCAGGCGTGCGTGATGGCGGCCTTCACAGCGTGCGCCACGGTTTCGTGCGCATCACGGAAGGGCAGGCCCTTCTTCACCAGGTAGTCGGCCAGGTCGGTGGCGGTGGCGTAGCCTTTGAGCGCTGCTTGTTCCATGGCAACGGCATTCACGGTGATGCCGCCTTCGAGTTTGCCGGTGTCGGGATTCAACTGCCCGCCCACCATCTCGGCGAAGATGCGCAGCGTGTCCTTCAGGGTGTCCACCGTATCGAACAGCGGCTCCTTGTCTTCCTGGTTGTCCTTGTTGTAGGCCAGCGGCTGGCCCTTCATCAGGGTGATCAGGCCCATCAGGTGGCCGACCACGCGGCCGGTCTTGCCGCGCGCGAGTTCCGGCACGTCCGGGTTCTTCTTCTGCGGCATGATGGACGAGCCGGTGGTGAAGCGGTCCGCAATCTTGATGAAACCGAAGTTCTGGCTCATCCACAAGATGAGTTCTTCGCTGAAGCGGCTGATGTGCACCATCACCAGCGAGGCGGCGGCGGTGAATTCGATGGCGAAGTCACGATCGCTCACGGCGTCCAGGCTGTTCTGGCACACCGCGGGGGCCCCGTTCACATCCACCATGCCCAGCGTTTTTGCCACGCGCTCGCGGTCCAGCGGGTAGCTGGTGCCGGCCAACGCGGCTGCACCCAGCGGCAGGCGGTTGACGCGGCGACGTACATCGGCCATGCGCTCGGCATCGCGCGCGAACATCTCCACATAGGCCAGCATGTGGTGGCCAAAACTCACCGGCTGCGCCACCTGCAGGTGGGTGAAGCCGGGCAGGATCACATCCACGTTCTGTTGTGCCACGGTCAGCAGGGCCTTCTGCAGGTCGGTCAGCAGACCACTGATGATGTCGATTTCGGTGCGCAGCCACAGGCGCACGTCGGTGGCCACCTGGTCGTTGCGGCTGCGGCCGGTGTGCAGGCGCTTGCCGGCATCACCCACCAGTTGCGTCAGGCGGGCCTCGATATTCAGGTGCACGTCTTCCAGGTCGAGTTTCCACTCGAACTTGCCGGTCTCGATCTCGGCCACGATCTGCGCCATGCCGTCCTGGATGGCCGCGTGGTCGGCGGCGCTGACGATGCCCTGCGCTGCCAGCATCTCGGCATGCGCCAGGCTGCCGGTGATGTCGGCATGCCACAGGCGCTTGTCAAAAAACACGCTGGCGGTGTAACGCTTGACCAGGTCGCTCATCGGCTCGGAGAAGAGCGCCGACCAGGCTTCGGATTTTTTGTCGAGTTGGTTTTTTGACATGGGGGCCGTGCGGTGGATGGGGCGGGGACCCCATTGTCGTGTGAATACGTCGGATGAATACAGATTGTGCGGAGGTCCGGACTTCACCAATAATCGGGTCTTGGCCCTTGTGGCCTGATCCCTTGGGCTGGTCCTGCCATCCGCGACATGAAAGATACCCAGATTTTATCGACCTTCCAGGAGTGGCCCCCCGAGCCGGTGGCGTCCGCTGCGCCGCCGGCGCCGCTGTTCAATGCCTGTCAGGTGGGGGTGGCCCTGCGCGCGGTGCTTTTTGTCGAGCTGGTGGTGGCGGTGGCCGCCCTGTTCGGGACGTCCAATTTCTTCGACTGGCTGATCCGGCTCTCGCTCTACACCGGCGGCGCCTTGCCGGCCACGGTGATCTGGCTGGTGGTGGCGTGCGCCGCCCGGCGCCCGCTGCTGCGCTTGCCGCCCCAAGGTCAGTACGTGGCCGCCATCGTGCTGGGGGCCTTGTCCGGTCTGTACGGCTGCGGCCTGCTGGTCATGTCCGGCCTGCTGGAGGCACCGCCCTGGCTGGCCAGTGCTGCCAGTGGCGCCTTGCTGGCGGGCAGCGGGGTGGGGGCGCTGGCGCTGCGTGAACGCGGCAAGACGCCGGCGGCCACCACGGCGCGGCTGGCCGAGCTGCAGTCGCGCATCCGGCCGCATTTCCTCTTCAATACCCTCAACAGCGCCATCGCCCTGGTGCGGGCCGAGCCGGCGCGGGCCGAGGCGCTGCTGGAAGACCTGAGCGACCTGTTCCGCCACGCCTTGGCAGACCAGGGCGAATCCGTCACGCTGGCCGAGGAGATTGCGCTGGCACGGCATTACCTGGAAATCGAGCAGGTGCGTTTTGGCGAACGCCTGCGGCTGGAGTGGGCGCTGGACCCGGCGGCCGACGCGGCCCGCCTGCCGCCGCTGCTGCTGCAGCCCCTGCTGGAGAACGCGGTGCGCCACGGCGTCGAACCCAGCGCCGAGGGTGCGCAGATCCGCATTTCCACCCAGCGTCGTGGCTCGAACGTGGTGATCAAGGTCACCAACACCGTACCCGCCGGCCCCGGTGCACAAGGCCATGGCGTGGCGCTCAACAATGTGCGCGACCGCCTGCGCCTGCTGCACGACGTGGAAGGTCAGTTCCGCCATGTGCTGAAAGACGGCGTGTTCCAGGTCCGCATCGAGGTGCCCGCATGAGCCGCCGGGCCGTTCCCAAGGCGCATACCGCAGCGCGTCGCGCGGAGGTCACTCCATGACACTTCAAGTCCTGATCGTCGATGACGAATCCCTTGCGCGCGCCCGGCTGCGTACCCTGCTGGGCGATTGCACCAGCCCGGCGGTGAACGTGGCCGGTGAAGCGGCGAATGCCACGCAGGCGATCGAGTTGCTGCGGCGGCAAGCGTTCGACGTGGCCCTGCTCGACATCCACATGCCGGGCGCCGACGGTCTGACGCTGGCGCGCACCCTGCAAACCCTGCCCCAGCCGCCGGCCATCGTCTTCGTCACCGCGCATGCCGAACATGCGGTGCAGGCCTTCGAGATCGAGGCAGTGGACTACCTGACCAAGCCAGTGCGGCTGGAGCGCTTGCAGCAGGCGCTACAAAAAGTGGAGCGTCTGGCGCAATCAGGAAAAGGGCTGGGGGCTGATTTGCCTGAGGAATGCCTAGTGATCCAGGAGCGCGGCCGTACCGAACGTGTGCCGCTGGCCGAGGTGCTGTACTTCAAGGCCGAGCTGAAATACATCACGGTGCGCACCGCGGCCAAGAGCCACATCCTCGACGGTTCCCTGAGCGAACTGGAAGAGAAATACCCGACGCAGTTCATGCGCATCCACCGCAACGCCCTGGTGGCCCGGCGCGCTGTGCGCGCGCTGGAAAAGCACTACGACCCGGAGGAGGGCGAGGGCTGGGCGGTGCGGCTCAATGGCATTGATGAGTTGCTTTCCGTCTCGCGGCGGCAACTGTCAGCGGTGCGTGAGGCCATTGCCTCGCTCTGATTTTTTCTATTCTGACCGAGGAGATGCCATGCTGGAGCTACTGACCGACCCGCAGGCCTGGATTGCGCTGGCCACGCTGACCGCGCTGGAGCTGGTGCTCGGCATCGACAACATCATCTTTATCTCCATCCTGGTGGACAAACTGCCACCGGAGAAGCAGGCGCTGGCGCGCCGCCTGGGCCTGTTCATGGCGATGTTCATGCGCATCGGCCTGCTGCTGGTACTGTCCTGGATCATTGGCCTCGTGACGCCGCTGTTCATGGCGTTCGGACAGGAGATCTCGGGTCGCGACCTGATCCTGATCTGCGGAGGGCTGTTCCTGCTCTGGAAAAGCGTGGGCGAAATCCACCAGTCGCTCGAAGGGGTGGAGGGCCATGTGTCTAGCACCGTCAAGGCCACGTTTGGCGCCGTGATCGTGCAGATCATGGTGGTGGATCTGGTGTTCTCGCTCGATTCCATCATCACCGCCGTGGGCATGGTGGACGAGGTTGCGGTGATGATTGCCGCCGTCATCGCCTCGGTGGCGCTGATGATGGTGTTTGCCGGTGCCATCGGACGTTTCGTGTCGGCGCATCCCACGATCAAGATGCTGGCGCTGTCCTTCCTCGTCGTGGTCGGTGTGGTGCTGATCGCCGAGGGGTTTGGGCACCATGTGCCCAAGGGCTACGTCTACTTTGCCATGGCCTTCTCGGTGGGCGTGGAGATGCTCAACATCCGCATGCGCAAGCGGGCCGCCAATCCCGTGCACCTGAACGAGCCGTACGCGCGCGACACGCAAGACCCGCACTGAGTTCGCAGGGCGAGCTTGATGCGGAGGTTGAGGCGGCAGTGGCCACCGGGGGCGCTCAGGCCGCTGGCAACGCGACATCCGCCAACGCCCGCTCCAACGCCGCCCGACTCGGCGTCTCCACAAACACGCATTGCTTGCCGGTCCGCTTGCAGTGGTCCTTCACGCGCCAGTAGGCGTTGTGGCTGATGCAGCCGCTCTGGCAGATCACCAGGTCGGCCGCAGCCAGGGTGGCGTCGAGCTGGCTGGCGTTGTCTTCTTCGCCGCCGTCGTGGTGCAGGAAACGAGCGCCAGTGTGCTCAATCACCTGCCGGTAGATCGGCACGCTGGCCGTGCGGCCGCCCACACACAGGACGGAACGCTTGCACAGTTGCGGCGCTGCGCCGCAGGCCGGAGGGGCCGCTTCGGCCCATGCGCGGCTGCGCAGTTGCCCGGTTTGCGCCTCGGCTTCCTCGGCACGCCGGCGCTGACGCTCGGCGTCCTGCTGTGCCTGCTGCAGCGCGCGTTGCAACTGCTGGATCTGTTCGTTCTGTTGCCGGTTCTCTTGTGCGAGCGCCATGCGTTCGCGCAAGCCGGGCGCCGCCTGTTCCTGCGCGGCCAGTTGTTCGCGTTGCAGTTGCAACTCGGTGGCCGTGCGCAGCAGTTCGGCGCGCACACGCATCAGCTCACCCTGCTGCTGTTCCAGGCGCAACGAGAATTCGGCGGCCTGGTTGCGGCTGCGGTGCTGGGCGGCAGCCAGTTCGCGCGTCAGCACACCGTTTTCATGCGCCAGCGCATCCAGGCGCGTCAGGTCGGCGCGCGTGGCAGCGCCCACCTGGTGCTGCAGCATGTGCGCCTCGCCCAGCACGCGGTGTTCCAGTGCGGGCGTGCAGCGCGGGTGCGTCAGTGTGGCCCATAGGGCGCCGGCCCAGTCGGCATTGGCGCAGGCACTGCGCCACCAGACCGCCAGGGCCTCGCTGTGTTTGAGCTGGGCGGCGGCGCTCACTACCAGGCTGTAGCGACGTTCCAGTTCCTTCTGCACCGCCTCGGCCATGGGCGTGCGGTGCTTGCATTCGGTGACCACGGTGCAGTGCACCTCGTAGTCGCTGCTGGCCGCCATGTCGCCCAGCGTGCGCTCGGCCAGGCGCCTGAGCAGCGGGATCGGCAGGCAGACACCGACCACCGGGCAGAAGGCGTGACCATCAAGTTCCCACAGCCGCCGCCGGCGCGAGCCTTGTGGCGCTGGGGATGACGGTGTACGCGGTGGCTGTGCATAAGGCAGCGCCGCCTCCAGGGCGGATTGCAGCGGGTCGGGCTTGGCTTGACACATGGCTTGCCTCCTCGGTCAGTGCAGCAGGCTGGCCGCCTCAAGCGGCATGGCGGCGCACAGCTCGGTCGCCATGACGGGCGTCCTGTCATGGCCGGCTGCATTGCACACGGCGACCCAGCGCTCATGCGCATTGGCCATGACCTGGCGCAAGGCCGGGCTGGCATGCGGATGGGTCTTGAGGAAGAACAGGTTGGAGACGATCTTGCGCGCCATCAGCAGGCGCTGCCGCGCGGGGCTGCTGGCTGCCTGGGTGGCCGGCGCGGCCCAGCAGGTCATGAGGGCGAAGGTGCCTGCCACCAGGGCTTCAAGGCAAGGCACAGTGAGTTCATCATCGGTCAAGGGCATGGGGCTCTCCGGGCTGGATGTGTGACGTTGAATTGAAGTGTAATGAGAATTATTCTCAATAACAAGGGCTAATCCCTACCCAATAGGCGGGGTATTGCCGATCGGGTCTTCTGTCTCAGCGCAAACCGGCCGGGGGCCAACCTGCGAAAATCACCGCTTTGCATGTTTCAAGGCCAGGCATGACTTACGCGGTCAAGGAGATCTTCTACACCCTGCAAGGCGAGGGCGCCCAGTCCGGCCGGGCGGCGGTGTTCTGCCGTTTTGCCGGCTGCAATCTCTGGAGCGGGCGTGAGGAAGACCGGGCCACAGCGGTCTGCCGGTTCTGCGACACCGACTTCGTGGGCACCGACGGTACCGGCGGCGGCAAGTTCAGCACCGCCGAAGCGCTGGCCGATGCGATTGAACGTGCCTGGGAACCTGCCGGCCAGGCCGGTCGCTACGTGGTGTTGACCGGCGGCGAGCCGCTGCTGCAGGTGGACGAAGCACTCACCAGCGCCTTGCATGCGCGTGGCTTCACCATTGCGGTGGAAACCAACGGCACCCTGCCGGCGCCACCGGGGCTGGACTGGATCTGCGTCAGCCCCAAGGACCAGGCCGAGGTGGTGCAAAAGACGGGCAGCGAACTCAAGCTGGTCTACCCGCAACCGGGTGTGGACCCGGCGCAATTCGAGGCCCTGGCCTTCGAGCATTTTTTCCTGCAGCCCATGGACGGGCCGCAGCGCGAACAGAACACGGCGCAGGCCATTGCCTATTGCCAGCAGCACCCCCAGTGGCGACTGGGCATCCAGTCGCACAAGATGATCGGAATTCGATGATGTACGAGATCAGCCAGCGTTTTTTCTTTGATGCCGCCCACACCCTGCGCCGCGAGATCGAGGCCGAGGGCAGCAAGCGCGTGCACGGCCACACCTACTACGCCGAGGTCTTCGTGCGCGGCGAGCCGGCAGCCGAGAACGGCATGGTGATGGACCTAGGTTACATCCGGCGCGAGGTGAATGCCCTGCGTGAGCAGCTGGACCACCATTTCCTTGACGAGGTGCAAGGCTTGGGCCCGGCCACGCTGGAGAACCTGTGCACTTTCATCTGGAAGGCCCTCAAGCCGAAGGTTCCGGGGCTGTCGGCAGTGATGGTGGAGCGGCACGCGATTGGGGACAAGTGTGTCTACCGGCCGGATTGAAGAGATTTGCTTTGTGGAGTGCTTAGTTCTGTTGGCACGAACAAGTCGTTAGACCGACCAGTGCTTCTACTCATTCACTAATGACCGTTGCAGTGGCATACGCCTGCACCTGAGCATCCTCTTTTGCCGATGTAGTGAGGACGAACATCAGCTTTCTGTTTGCGCCGGGAATACCCCATACATAAGCCATGGTATGAGCATCGCCATTTATACCGGCATCTTTCGTTTCGTCTGTCCTCTTTTCTGCCACCAGTGGGGTCGGCGCGGTAGACACAAGCCCAAGAAACTTCTTCTCCACTTCATCTTGGGGTGCACGTTGTGCGTAGACATGACACGCCTTGATTCCCTTGGGTAAGGCGATGGCAAAGTTCCCTAGTGAGCTCGTGATCGGCCAAGCATCACCTTCCATGCCGTTGAGGAAGCGGGTCGCCTGCGCTGGAGGAAATGCAGGATGATCCCTCAGCAATTGAGTACGTAATGCTTCAAGATTATTGACATTTCGCATGCACAGAGAAACATATATGTTCGTAAAGAACGTTGACCTTGCATCAGGTTCGGCAGCGTATAGAGGTGCCGCTGTTATGAGGACAGTTGTCGCTGTCAATCGAAAAATTGCAGTTTTAATATCAGCAATGACACCCTCATGGAGGCTGCAAAAAGCGCGAAATAATTCAATCATTTAATCCCTCCTTAACTTGTTGTCTTTGTTAGTTTCTTTGATTCCAGGATGACGCGGAAGATCGGAATATCCTTCAATAAAGATTCCAGTTCAGCCGGTATTCCGCAACCCCGCCGCAATCCCGTTGATCGAAATGTGAATGCCGCGGCGCACGCGCTCGTCGCTCTGGCCGGCGCGGTAACGGCGCATCAACTCCACCTGCAGGTGGTGTAGCGGGTCGATGTAGGGGAAACGATGGCGGATGGAGCGTTGCAGCGCGGCGTTGCCGGCCAGGCGCTGCTTTTCGCCGGTGAGTTGCGCCAGCGCCTGCACGGTGCGTTGCCATTCGGCCTCGATCTGTGTGAACACCTTTTTGCGCAGCTTGCCGTCGCCCACCAGTTCGGCGTAGCGTGAACCCAGCGCCAGGTCGCTCTTGGCCAGCACCATGTCCATGTTGGAAAGCAGGGTCTTGAAGAAAGGCCACTGGCGGGCCATTTTCTGCAGCAGTGCCAGCCGCTCCTTGTGACCCTTCGGCCCGTCGGCGTTCAAAAAGGTTTCTACCGCCGAACCGAAGCCGTACCAACCCGGCAGCGTCAGGCGGCACTGGCCCCAGCTGAAGCCCCAGGGGATAGCGCGCAGGTCTTCGATCTTCTGCGTCGCCTTGCGCGAGGCCGGGCGCGAGCCGATGTTGAGTTCGGCAATCTCGCGGATCGGTGTGGAACCGAAGAAATAGTCGGCAAAACCGGCGGTGTCGTACACCAGCGCGCGGTAGGCCGCCATACTGGCGTGCGACAAGGCTTCCGCCGCCTCCAGATAGGCCTTGGCCGCCGGTTTGGTGGGCTGCAGCAGTGTGGCTTCCAGCGTGGCGGCCACCAGCGTTTCCAGGTTGCGCCGGCCGATCTCGGGGTTGGCGTACTTGGAGGCGATGACCTCGCCCTGCTCCGTCAGGCGGATCTGGCCGCGCACTGTGCCGGGGGGTTGGGCCAGGATGGCCTGGTAGCTCGGGCCGCCGCCGCGCCCGACCGTGCCGCCGCGGCCATGGAACAGGCGCAATTGAATGGGCGCCAGTTGGTCGAACAGTTCGACCAGCGCGATCTCGGTGCGGTACAGCTCCCAGTTGCTGGTGAAGATGCCGCCGTCCTTGTTGCTGTCGGAGTAACCGAGCATGATGTCCTGCTCGCCGCCGCTGCGCTGGACCATGGCACGGATGCCGGGCAGGGCGTAGTAGTCGCGCATGATGGGCGCGGCGTTGCGCAGGTCTTCGATGGTCTCGAACAGCGGCACCACGATCAGGTCGTTCGTGCTGTCAGCCTCATCCAAGATGCCGTGCAGCAGGCCCACTTCCTTCTGCAGCAGCAATACCTCCAGCAGGTCGCTCACCGTTTCGGTGTGGCTGATGATGTAGTGGCGGATGGCTTGGGCGCCGAAGCGCTGGCGCAGCGTGCGTGCCGTCTCGAACACCGCCAACTCGCTCTGGGTGTGGGTGCTGTAGCTTGCCCCGACCACGCGCAAGGGGCGTGCGTCGGCCAGCAGGCGCAGCAGCAGGGCGCGCTTGGCCATTTCATCCAGGCGGGCGTACTGCGATTCGATGCGCGCCGTGGCCAGCAGTTCGGCAATCACTTCTTCGTGCTTGTCCGAACTCTGGCGCAAGTCCAGCGTGGCGAGGTGGAAGCCGAACACGTCGACCGCGCGCATCAGCGGGCGCAGGCGCTGCTGAGTCAGCGTGGCGCCGTGGCGCGACAGCAGCGAGGCTTCGATGGTGCGCAGGTCGGCCAGGAACTCGGCGGCGTTGCGGTAGGGGTTTTGCGGCGCCACGGCATGGCGGGTCGCCTCGCCGCCGGTGAGCGAGGTGAGGGTGGCGGCCAGCCGGGCGTAGATGCCGATCAGCGCACGGCGGTAGGGCTCGTCTTTGCGGTGCTCGCTGGTGTCGGGCGAGGCGTCGGCCAGGGCCTGCATCTCGGGGCTGCAGCCCACCAGCAGGCCGGACAGCGACAGTTCGGCGCCGAGCAGGTGGACTTCGGTCAGGTAGAAGCGCAGCGCCACGTCGGCCTGGCGGCTCACGGCCTGCACCATGGTCTGCGCCGTCACGTTGGGGTTGCCGTCGCGGTCGCCGCCGATCCAGTGGCCCATGCGCAGGAAACTGTGCACGGGTTGGTTGCCGAGTGCTTGCTCCAGTTCGGCATACAGCGCCGGGATCTCGCGCAGAAAGGTCGGCTCGTAGTAGCTCAGGGCGTTGTCGATCTCGTCGACCACGGTCAGCTTGCTGCTGCGCACCAGGCGGGTCTGCCACAGCTGCAGCACGCGGGCACGCAGCTGCGCTTCGTTGACGGCCAGTTCGCGCGGCGTCAGCATGTCCTTTTTCGGGTCGACGCCGACGGCGCGCATCTTGATTTCATCGCGCTGCGTCAGCAGGCGGGCGATGTCGCGCTCGGCGTCCAGGATGCTCTTGCGCTGCACCTCGGTCGGGTGCGCGGTGAGCACCGGCGAGAGGTAACTGTGCGCCAGCGTGTTGGCAATGGTCTTGGGGCCGATGCCGGCCCAGCGCAGGCGCGACAGCGCTACGTCGATGCTGCCCTCTTGCGAGTTGCCGGCGCGCTCGTGGATGGCGCGGCGGCGGATGTGGTGCCGGTCCTCGGCCAGGTTGGCCAGGTGGCTGAAATAGGTGAAGGCGCGGATCACGCTCACCGTCTGGTCGTCGCTCAGGCCCTTGAGCAGTTTCTTCAGCGCCTTGTCGGCCTCGTGGTCGGCGTCGCGCCGGAAGGCGACCGAGAGCTTGCGGATCTGCTCGATCAGCTCGAAGGCGGTCACGCCTTCCTGCTCGCGAATCACATCACCAAGAATGCGGCCGAGCAGGCGGATGTCTTCCACCAGCGGGCGCTCGTTGTCTCTGGTTTTTCGGGCGCTGTCAGTTTTCATGCGGGAAATGGAGAAAGGACGGGCGATGCAGCCCGGGGCTGGAGAACCAAGGCCATGCTAGCATCTTCAGTTCACTGAAGGATTACGAGCAGGTTACGAACTTGAGCAAGCCGATGAAGCTGACCATAGCCACCCGAGAAAGCCGACTTGCCCTGTGGCAGGCCGAGCACGTCAAAGCCCTGCTCGAGCAGCACGGCCACCAGGTCGCCCTGCTGGGCATGACCACCAAGGGCGACCAGATCCTCGACCGCTCCCTGAGCAAGGTCGGCGGCAAGGGCCTGTTCGTCAAGGAACTGGAAGTCGCGCTGGAAGAAGGCCGCGCCGACCTGGCCGTGCATTCGCTCAAAGACGTGCCGATGGAGCTGCCCGAAGGCTTTGCCCTGGCCTGCGTCATGGAGCGCGAAGACCCGCACGATGCTTTTGTCTCTCCCCAGTACGCCAGCCTGGCAGCGCTGCCGCAAGGCGCGGTGGTGGGCACCTCCAGCCTGCGCCGCGTGGCGCTGCTGCGCGCACTGCGGCCGGACCTGAAGATCGAGCCCTTGCGCGGCAACCTCGACACCCGCTTGCGCAAGCTCGATGACGGCCAGTACGACGCCATTGTGCTGGCAGCGGCTGGATTGAAGCGCTTGGGGCTGGAAAGCCGCATTCGCGCCGTGTTCGCACCGGGCGAGATGCTGCCGGCCGCCGGGCAAGGCGCGCTCGGGATCGAAATCCGCAGCGACCGCCTGGATGTGCAGCAGGCCCTGGCGCCGTTGGTGCACCAGATGACCTGGCTGCGCGTGGCGGCCGAACGCGCCGTGAGCCGCGCCATGGGCGGCAGTTGCTCCATGCCGCTGGCCGCTTATGCCCGCCTGCAGGGCGAGCAGTTGCAGATTGAAGCCGCCTGGGGTGACCCGGAAGGCCGTGTGGCCTTGGTGCGCTCCAATGCCACCGCTGCGGTGGCCGATCTGGCCGCTGCCGCGACCTTGGGCGAACAGGTGGCGGCCGATCTCAAGGCCGGTGTGCTGCGTGTTGGCGGCTCGCTGGTGGTCGATAGCGCTCCGGACGCCGACTGACCATGCGCGTCATCGTGACCCGTCCGCAGCGCGAGGCGCAGGACTGGGTGCATGAACTCGCGAAGGCCGGCCTGTCGGCGCAGGCCCTGCCGCTGATCGACATCCGTCCTGCCCCTGATGCTGCGGCGCTGGCACGTGTCTGGCAGCGTCTGGCGGACGGCAGCTACGCCGGTGTGATGTTTGTCAGCGCCAATGCCGTGGCTGGATTCTTTGCATCAAATTCGGCCTCTTTCCTCGTCTTTGCTTCGCCATCAGCTATCAAAACAAGAGCATGGTCGCCCGGCCCCGGCACGGCCAAGGCCTTGCTGCAGGCGGGGGTGGCACCTGAGCGCATCGACGCGCCGGCCAGTGAGGCGGCACAGTTCGACTCTGAAGCCCTGTGGCAGGTGGTTGGCCCGCAGGTGAAACCGGGGCACCAAGTGCTGATCGTGCGCGGTGGCGATGCACAGAGTGCCGCAAGCGGTTCCGGCAACGGCCGCGACTGGCTGGCCCAGCGCCTGGCCGAAGCGGGGGCCAGGGCCGAATTCGTCGTGGCCTACCAGCGGGCCCAGCCGCAGTTCGATGCGGCGCAACAGCAGCTTGCGACCGAGGCCGCCGGCGATGGTTCGGTCTGGCTGTTCAGCAGCAGTGAAGCCGTGCGCAACCTGCAGGCTTGCCTGCCGGCGCAGGACTGGCACGCGGCGCGGGCCGTGGCCACCCACCCGCGTATTGCGGCGGCAGCTCGGCAGGCGGGCTTTGGTGTGGTGCGCGAGTCACGGCCGGCCTTGGCTGATATCAAGGCCTCGATAGAATCGCTGCAATGAACCCCGAGTCGAAGAATGTTGAGTCCGCTGCGCCCGCCACTGCCACAGAGGTGGTGACGCCGGCGGCGCCTGCGCCACAGAAGGCCACCCAACCGGTGGCGCGTTCCTTGCTGCTGGCGCTGGGCGCCGCGGTCTTGCTGGCCCTGTTGCTCAGCATCATGCTGTGGCAACGCCTGTCGGCCACCCAGGAGCAACTGGCGCGCCAGAGCGCCGACTCCGGTGCCCATGCGGTCGAGGCGCGCACCATGGCGCGCCAGGCGCAAGACCAGACACGAGAACTGGCAGCACGGCTGGCGGTAATGGAGGCGCGTCTGAGCGAGGTGGCGTTGCAGCGCACCCAGCTGGAAGAACTGATGCAAAGCCTGTCGCGCTCGCGCGACGAGAACCTGGTGGTCGACATCGAGTCGTCCATCCGTCTGGCGCAGCAACAGGCGCAACTCACCGGCAGCGTCGAGCCGTTGCTGGCCGCGCTGAAGACGGCGGAGCAGCGTGTGACGCGTGCTGCCCAGCCGCGCCTGACCCCCCTGCAGCGCGCCATTGCGCGCGACGTGGCACGCATCAAGGCCACCACCGTGAGCGACACGCCGGCGTTGCTGGTCAAGATGGACGAGCTGGTGCGCTTGGCCGATGAACTGCCGCTGGCCAATGCCGTGGCCACGGCGGCGGCGGCCGGTCGGGGGGCTGCATTGAAGCCGCGCCGCGAGGACAGCGTCGCCAGCTGGTGGCAGCGCAGCCTGCAACTGGTGGTCGACGAACTGCGCAGCTTGGTGCGCGTGAGCCGCGTCGAGCAGCCGGAAGCCGCGCTGTTGTCGCCGGACCAGTCTTTCTTCCTGCGCGAGAATTTCAAGCTCAAGCTGCTCAATGCCCGCCTGGGCCTGCTGTCGCGTCAGCTTGAATCAGCTCGTGCCGATCTGGGCTCGGCCGCAGCCACGCTCAACAAGTATTTCGATGCCAGCTCACGCAAGACGCAGGCAGCTGCCAGCCTGCTGCAGCAGATGCAAGGCCAGATGAAAACGCTGGAACTGCCACGCGTCGATGAGACCCTGGCTGCGCTGGCAACAGCAGCCGCAGGCAGGTAAGCATGCGCGCGATCCTCTGGTTTTTTGGCCTGTTTGCCATTGCAGTGGCGACGGCTCTGTTCGCCGGCAACAACCAGGGCACGGTCACCGTGTTCTGGCCGCCTTATCGCATCGACCTCTCGCTCAACCTGGTGCTGCTGACCTTGCTGGGTTTGTTCTTTGTCATGTATGTCGCCTTGCGCGCGTTGGCTGTCCTGCTGTCATTGCCGGGCGAGGCGCGGCGCTGGCGCATCCAGCACCAGGAACGTGCCATGCAGGTCGGCCTGATCGATTCGCTGTCCCACTTGGCGGCTGGCCGTTTCATCCGCGCCCGCAAGGCGGCTGAAGGTGTGCTGGAGCAGGAGCGGGCCCTGGCTGGCAGCGAGCAGGCCCTGCCTTATGGTGCCCGGCTGCGGGCCGTGGCGCACCTGCTGGCGGCCGAGAGCACCCATGCCCTGCAGGACAAGACGGCGCGTGACGAGCACGTCCGCCAAGCGCTGGACCTGCCGCATACCTCGCGCCGCGAGGAGCAGGAACTGCGCGAAGGCCTGCAACTGCGTGCGGCGCGCTGGGCTTTTGACGATCGCGATGTGCAGACGGCTCTGCAGCGCCTTGACGAACTCCCGCAAGGCGTGGCCCGGCGTACCCTGGCCCTGCGCCTGCGCTTTCGGGTCGCGCGGCTGGCCCGGCGCACGCAGGTGGCGCTGGAGACGGCGCGCCTGCTGGCCAAACACCGCGCGTTTTCCGAGGCGGCAGCGCGCAGCATCGTGCGTGGACTGGCGATGGAGCTGGTGCAGGCGGCGCACGATCCGGCCCAACTGAACAAGGCCTGGGGCCAACTGGATGCCGCCGAGCGCAGCATGCCCGAGGTGGCCATCCTGGCCGCCGAACGCCTGCTTTTCCTGGGCGGCCAGGTGAGTGTGGTCCAGCAGTGGCTGCTGCCGGTCTGGGAACAGATGGTCAAGCCGGATACGGCACTGGTGCCGGAGCAGCGCATGCGGCTGGTGCAGGTGCTGGAGCGTAGTTTCGCCCAGGTGGAAGGTACGCCGGACGCCGCCTGGCTGACCCGCATCGAGGCGGCGCAAATGGGCAACCCGCGCGATGCCATGCTGCAGTACCTGGCAGGGGTGACCTGCATGCGCCTGAGCCTGTGGGGCAAGGCGCAGCTCCTGCTGCGGCAGTCGCTGGCCCAGCTGCGCGAGCCGGCGCTGCGGCGTAGCGCCTGGCGCGCCCTGGCCCAGCTGGCCGAGCTGCGCGAAGATGCCGCGGCCGCGGCCGAGGCCTGGCGCAACGCCGCAAAAGAGTGACGATTCGGCGGTTCCCCGCTATCATGGGTTCATGGCGACCCTGACCGAACACCTCATCAAGCTGACCGATCACCGTGATCGTGACCTGCTGGAATTGACGCTGGCAAAGGCACTGATCGATCTGGTTTCCATCGACCGTGTGCTGATTGCACGTGTGACCAGCGAAGACGGCGTCAAGCGCTGGCTCGACGTCGTCACGCTCGACGCCCGTGGCGGCGGCAAGGTGGTGGACCCACTGCGCATCGATGTCAGTCGTCTGCCGCGGCTGGAAGATGCTTCGGACCGGCTGCGCTGCATTCAAACCGGCGAACGGGTCGAAGTGGCCTGGGCGGGTGAAAATGGTCCTCGCCACACCTTCTTTCCGCTGTTCTCCGATGCACGGGGCGACGACGCGCAGGGCGTGCTCGAAATCCATTCATCAACCGCGCTGACCGAGGAAGATCTGGCGACCATTGGCCAGTTGCATCACATCTACCGCAACATGTTTGCACTGCTGGCCTACAGCGATCGTGATGCGCTGACCGGCCTGCTCAACCGCAAATCGCTGGACGATGCCTTTTACAGCGCGGTGCTGGAAGAACTCGATGGTGTCATCGACAGCAACAAGGACGTGCCGGCGCCCCACAGTGTGGGCAAGGAACGGCGCCACCGCGTGCCGCCCAATTACTGGTTGGGCACCATCGTCATCGACAACTTTCCCCTATTGAGCGACAAGCACGGTCATCTCATCATGGAAGAGGTCACGCTGCTGGTGGCGCGTCTGATGAACAGCACCTTCCGGACGCACGACCGGCTCTACCGTTTTGGCGGTGACCAGTTCGCGGCCCTCTTCCATTGCCCCGATGAGGCGCTGGCCTTTGGCGCTTTCGAGCGCATGCGGGCCAATGTCGAGAAATTCAACTTTCCGCAGGTCGGTCGCGTCACCATCTGCGCCGGCTTCACGCGCATCCTGGCAGACGACTCCCCCAGCACGGCGTTGGAGCGCGCCGAGCAGGCGGTCGATTACGCACAGAAGAATGGGCGAGACAAGGTGTGCAGCCATCTGGATCTGGTGCGCCGTGGGTTCTTTGGCGAGGTGGTTCGTACGGGGGCGGTTGATATTTTCTGAGCGACTGCCCAAGTGCTGTATGGGAAAGCCCGCTTCTTGCGGGCTTTTTTGTGTCTTTTCCCTTGTTGTTATTGCGCCGACAGCTATTGAATTGATAGCGATTGGCATTTTTCTGTGTTGCCTGACCGGGCGGGGGTGTCGGAATGTGCGCCCGACAGCGCAGTAACTTTCTCTTGCTTGCCCAAGAGAAAGTCACCAAAGAGAAGGGCAGCCGAAGTCAGGGCCGCTGCGCGGTACCTTGCGCTGCTCGCATCCGGCGGGGTCGGGCTAAACTCGCTGCGCTCAAACAACGCCCGCCCTGATCCGCCCGCTGCTGCGCTGCTCAGCCCTGCCACACGGCGAGGAAGACCAAACAGCCAAGACAGGACAGCCGAACAAGGACGCGCCATGGCGCGTCCTTGTGGCTTCGGTATCGGGTACCCGGTTTCCCCCGCCGTTATGAGGAGGCGAGTAGCGCAGGGGCAAGCGGATCAAGAGCCGTGCATGTCTGAGCCCGCAGGGCGAGTTTGCGCGGCTCCCGCTTGACCCGAGCAACGCAGCGTGCCCGTAGGGCCGACGAATCCGGCTCGCTTTTTCTTTGGTGACTTTCTTTTGGCGAAGCAAAAGAAAGTTACTGCGCAGTCGGGCGCACATCCCGACACACTCTCACCCAACCAAAGACTTCATCATGCGCAAAAGAAAAGGGCACCTGAAGGTGCCCTTTTCAGTCAGTCAAGCTGAAGCTCAGCTTTGCACAGACTGCTGCTCAAACGGCAGATTCAGGTCGCGCAGATCCTTGCGGGTTTCAACCAGGATCAGCGGACCCTCGTTGATCACCACCGGTGCCGGACGCTCGCGCGGCACATGCACCGGTTTCGGTTCTGCGGCGATGGCGGCCTGCACGGCTGCCACCTTGTCCGCATCGGAGTTGACCCACTGCAGACCGGCGGTATCGGCGATCTGGTTCAGCTCGGTCAGTGGCAGGGCGTAGGTCTGGACACGCGGCAGGCTACGGGCGGCGGGCGTCGCGGCAGGTGCTTGGGCGCGGGTTTCAGCCACGGGGGCCGCAACTGGTGCGCTGGCGGGTGCCGGCGTTTCCACCGAGGCGGCTTCTTGCGGTGCGCGTTCCTGACGCTCACCGCGCTCGCCACGTTGGCGGTCGCGGCCATAACGGTCACGCGAGCGGCGCTCACGTTGGCCGTTGCCGCCTTCGCCTTCAGCCGGTGCTGCGATCTCGGTAGCAGCTTGTTGCGCCACGTCAACGACAATCTGGTTTTCCGTCACCGGTTGGTTTGGGGCCGCTGCTGGCGCGAAGGCCGTGCCTTCGCCATTCAGACGAACTTCCTCGACCGGTTGCTGACGGGTGTCGTCCTGACGTGGCGGGCGCTCACCGCGGCGTCCGCCGCGACCCTCGCCACGCTCGCCTCGGCCTTCACCACGGTTTTCACCGCGCTCGGCGCGTTCACCACGAGGCGCGCGCTGTTCTGTGCGCTCACCGCGTTCACCCTGTTCGGCGCGGCCTTCGCCACGTTCAGCACGGTCACCGCGACCACGCTGCTCGCCGTTGCGCGGCGCGCGTTCCTGGCGTTGCTCGGTCTTGGTGGCTTCGTTGCCCTGGGCTGCCGACTCGGCCGTCATGGCCTTGTTGTCGGTCTCACCGCGCTGGCCCTGGCGTTCGCCGCGACCGCGGCCTTCGCCATCACGACCACCACGACCGCCACGACCGCCGCGTCCACGGCCTTCGCCGCGTCCTTCCGGGCGACCCTCGTTACGACCTTCTCCGCCACGGCCTTCGCCACGACCACGGCCTTCACCGCCACGGCCGCCGCGACCTTCGCGACGCTCGTCTTTCTTGTCACCCGTCTTGACGGGCTCGGCTGCCGGCGCCGTGCCGAACAGGCTCTTGAGCCAGCCAAAGAAGCCCGGGCTGGCCGCTGCAGCGGCTGGCTTGGCTGCGTGGGCCGGTTTGGCGGCCTGCTGGGGCTGTGCCGCCGGCTTCGGTGCCACGATTGGCGCCGGTGCATCGGGCAGCACGCCCTTGATGACCGGGGTCTGCTTGTTGGTCGGTTCCTGCGAGCGACGTGTCACCGAGGTCGGGTCTTCCACTTCCTCGGCCATCTTGTAGCTGGCTTCGATGTTGTCCAGGCGCGGGTCGTCGTGCTTGAGGCGCTCGAGCTTGTAGTTCGGCGTTTCCAGCGACTTGTTGGGCACCATCAGCACGTTGATGCGCTGCTTGAGCTCGATCTTGGCGATTTCGGTGCGTTTCTCGTTGAGCAAGAAGGACGCGACATCCACCGGCACCTGGCACAGCACCGAGGCGGTGTTGTCCTTCTGGGCCTCTTCCTGGATGATGCGCAGGATCTGCAGCGCCGAGCTTTCGGTGTCGCGGATGTGGCCGGAGCCGCCGCAACGCGGGCAGGGGATGGAGGCACCTTCGGAGAGAGCCGGGCGCAGGCGCTGGCGGCTCATCTCCATCAGGCCGAACTTGCTGATGGTGCCGAACTGCACGCGGGCGCGGTCCTGGCGCAGCGCATCGCGCAGGCGGTTTTCCACTTCGCGGCGGTTCTTCGACTCTTCCATGTCGATGAAGTCGATCACGATCAGGCCACCCAGGTCGCGCAGGCGCATCTGGCGCGCCACT
>Ga0208121_100228_pt1 | contig 24012 bp, 21 predicted proteins | sample LakWasMet62_LOW9_2_FD_183894 | JGI IMG/M metagenome (GOLD analysis project Ga0208121, IMG submission 183894) | Freshwater sediment methanotrophic microbial communities from Lake Washington under simulated oxygen tension - Sediment Metagenome... | ecosystem: Environmental > Aquatic > Freshwater >... | reverse complement strand
GCGAAGGCAAAAAAGCCAAAAGCGGTGATAAAGATGCCATCGCCCTCATGGCGGTGCTAGACAAAGTACTGCCAGCTTTAAACGAAGCTAAAGCGGTTCGCACTTTGGGTTTGGATGCAGATGAACTACAACTGCTTAAACCGTTATGCTTAATCACAGTGAAACCTGTGATGTACCTAGCCAACGTAGATGAAAAAGGCTTTGAGAACAACCCGCATCTAGACAAAGTAGTTGCACTGGGCAAAGCAGAAAACTCACCTGTAGTGTGCATCTGCGCAAAAATCGAGGGCGAGATTTCCGAGCTGGATGAAGAAGACAAACTATTATTCTTGGCTGAACTAGGCCAGGAAGAACCCGGCTTAAACCGCGTTATCCGCGCAGCTTATGACTTACTAGGTTTACAAACCTACTTCACCGCAGGCGTACAGGAAGTTCGCGCCTGGACGGTAAAAAAAGGTTCAACAGCACCACAAGCCGCAGGCGTGATCCACACTGACTTTGAACGTGGCTTTATTCGCGCTGAAGTAATTGCCTATGATGAATTTGTAAAAAACAAAGGCGAACAAGGCGCTAAAGAAGCCGGCAAAATGCGCCTAGAAGGCAAAGAGTACATCGTTCAAGATGGCGATGTAATGCATTTCAGGTTTAACGTTTAGTTTTCAGAGATTTAAAGCAAAAAAATCAAAACTCTTTTTGACAATTCCAGCCTAAAACACTAGAATTGCGGCCTTGCTGAAATTAACGCAAACTGGTTTACAAGGTGATGTAGCTCAGCTGGTTAGAGCACAGGATTCATAATCCTGGGGTCGAGGGTTCAAGTCCCTCTTTCACCACCAATAAAGACGGGGCTTCCGAGGTTAGTAACCACTTCGGAAGCCCTTAGTTTTTCAGCTCTGGATAGACATCTGGATAGACAAATGAAGGTTAGTCTTTTTTTTTCTGGTAACATTTCGGTATGACTAAATCAGAACTCATAGCCACTATCTCAGGTCGATTTCCACACTTAACACACACCGACACAACTCTATCCATTCAAACAATCCTGGACAGCATGTCTGATGCACTGGCAAGTGAGGATCGCATTGAGATTCGAGGATTCGGTAGTTTTAGTCTGAACGTCAGGCCGCCACGAATAGGACGTAATCCAAAAACTGGTGAAAAGGTTCATGTGCCTGAACGCCGCGCACCTCACTTCAAACCTGGACTTGACCTCAAGAATAGAGTTTTCAACATTGAATAAGCATAAAGCCCATTCCACGGGCTTTAATTGTTTTCAGGCTACCAACCCCTACTGAATTACAGTTACATTGCGTTTAATCACGCTCTTACACGTTCAGCAAAGCTTCCTGAGCATGATTACAGTAGCTGACCCAACCATTACGTGCAATCCGTTTTAGACACGGTCAGATAATGTTTTAGACAGGCACCAGATTGTGCTGTCACAAATAGGTTATACATTCTTAATTTCCATTGTTATTAATTTGTACGACCTCAATTAGAAGGTAAGAAGTCTGAATTATGAGGAATCACCTTTATTAGCACTTTCAGCCAAAGAACTAACCAAATAAGGTATCAATGGCAGACTCTCACGACTTCCATTTACCATATGTCTAACATTTATAGGAAAACTAACCTGTGGTGTTGGTGGTGAATATTCGTTGTCTATAATTATAAATTGGGTTTCTTTTAATTCAGTTCCTGCTAACTCATATATAAATTTATAGAACGCGCCTACAACTTCAGGATTTTCAATCGAACTCACATTTTTCGTTGCAGTGTCAATAATCAATAAATTTGGTAACGATGATTTGAGCTCAACGCATAAGCGATGTACAGCTAAAGCAAAACATGTTTTGAATAGACTTTTCATGCCGCCACTGCCTGCATTAGCGAAAGATAGAACTGTGAAATCTCCCTCTTCGCTCAGCATAATTTGAGGCTCGAAATTAGACGGGTCAATCGAAACATGAAATGAAGGTTTAATATCGGGAAATTTTACCTTCAACAAACAATCAAGGAATAGATCACCTAACTTTTCAATATTCTTGCTATCTAAAAACGCTAGTTTCCTTGCAGCTTCAAGTTTAGAGCGTGTTACTGTCTCATCCCCGAGTAACTTAACCGATAGTTCACGTTGCTCTTCTAAAATATCTGGCAGCTTTCTGTTATGTATGAGGGAGTTGAGTTTTTGCTCTAGTGTTGCAAGTAATCTTTCATTTTCAACTGCCTTAGATAAGAAAATCGAGTCGTAATTACGCATTTGAGCAGAAAATGCTAATTCCACTTGTTCTTTGTCACTACTTAGCTCATCAACCCGAAGTTTCAATCGCCGTCTTTGGGCGATCATTTTTGAAATTGTTTCCTTTAACTCTAATTGCCTATTCCGTAGATCGGCTTTAACTACATCCTCATTTAGAGCATTATTCGCTTCGATAACATGTTCAGGTTGGCCACATACTAGACAAAGATCTAGCTCTCTTTGAGGTAATGAACTTGTACACCTTGGGCATGTTTTGAACTCAACACCTCCAACAATTGAGCGAGCTGTTGCAGTTCTTTGAAACCTGACAGACAACATTTGCAATTCATTATCGTATCTAGTAAGGTCCTCGATTCTTTGATTTAGCTCGGTAACTGCATCTTCATTTGCTGCCAACTCTTGTGCAAGACTTCGAGCTTTTATTCTTAGGCTATCAACTGCATGAGGTGTGGGTCCACGGTCTTCGCGGCTTTTTATTGCAGCACGCTTCGCGTCTTCAATCTCATTTTTTGTCTCTTCAATTCGATTATCAATACTTAACACGTCATCGAACCCAGCTTCGACTAATGCTTTCTCTAGCGCATCTGCTCCTGATTGTCGGGCAAGACGCTCTTCACGAATTGACTGAAGTTTCGACTCTAATTCCGCCAATTGCTCTTGGTGGTAGCCTAGTAAATAGCGAAGTGTATCTACACTTTTTCGCTGTATTGCATAATTGTCCGAGTTAAGTTTAAATAAACTATTATCCATTCCCTCTTGATCAAGATAGCAGAATCTGAATAGATCTCTAAAACTAACTCTTTCAAGATGCTCTTCAGGCAACCCTCTTTTACGACGAACTTTTGGTGGATCAATTTTAGCTAAATAGAAAATAAGATCTGAAAGAACTTCAACATTAGTATTTGGTAAAACCTCTCCCTTGGCTTCTCTCGCGGGAATTGAAAGTTGTAACTGCTCATCGCTTTCAATCCAGGTTGCAATTACAAGATTAGAGTCAATTGTGCGATGAAGAGTCAAAGGAATTTTGTTTAGTTCAAGCTCAAGTGCAGCAGATACAAACTCTTGCCGTAGCGCCCATGGCCATTCGACATTAGCACCTAAACAATAATCGATAAGTCGTGCGATACTAGACTTACCAGAGCCAATCGGGCCGTAATAATAATTGAATCTTGGAAACTCTAGGATTTCGGTTGATCGACGAAATTCTAAATGTAGTTTTTTTAAGTTGAGATTCATAATTTAATTTCATCACCCCACTTCATTGAAGTTAATTCTGGAAAGGTTTCATATACAAAATCTTTAAGCCCAGAACCACTTTTTGATCCGAATCTCTTAGTTACTAGGAGTGCTCGCTCTGCTAAAGTTTTATATGCATCGTTACTGCTAAGCATTTCTGAGACATAACGACCTTCAGGTGTTAACCATATTTGCACGGTCTTGCCCGCCACTGCTACAGTTGCCAGCCCACGAGCGACTAACAGTGATAACCAACGACGATAGCGATGATCCCATGGCCCATACCGGAAGCGAATCATTTTACTTTCAATGGTAGTTCGCTCAAATTCTTGAACTTTTGCTTCGCTTGGTTCTCGATCTGTGGCCTTTAGCGCGCGTTCTAAACAATTTGGATATCGTAAAAGAAAGTCTAGTTTTGCTAACTTAGTTAGGCCATCAATAGGCTTTACCTTATCGCGACTGCCAGAATTTGCTGCAATTAAAATTAATAATCTGGAAATATGATAGTCATCATTTCGCTCTGTTGCTGCTAATGCTATAGAAATTTCAAGAGCCATTTTTATCTTCTTTGAGCGGAACTCCCCATGCGAATTTACAGCTTCCAGAAAGCATTCCTGCAACTCCAATTAAGGTATCTTTAGGCTCACTCTGGGCTTTCGCAGGTTCATCTTTGGCAATTTCAGTAAGTCTTGAAATGATCTGTTGATAGATTTTTAATCCACGTTTTTTTTCATCTGGTTCAAGCGCAACCATAGCTTCAATATCTTTGCATTCAGTTAAGACTGCGCCTTCGAGTTGTCTTGCCATTGCTTCGAAGCCCTCTGGGTCTAAATATGCTTGTTCTAATAGTTTTCTTTCAGCTGATAAAGCACGAATCCACATAGGCTCAAATTGCCCTTCAAGGTAAGCATTTCTCATTTTTTGATGAAGAATACTTTTCTGCCCTTCAACTGCTACTGAGAGTAGACTTTCTCCGCAACCAACATATTTAAAAGTTATTTCTTTTGCCTGAACAATACTAAGCTTTGCGGCTTCTAATGTAATACATTTACCTCTAATATTATTTGCTGGCCTTCCGTTACTTAATATGTAATCCAGAGTACCGTTAACTCCGTTGGTACTAATACCACTTGCAGTTTCAACAAGACGCATTAATTCTTCACATATCTTTTGTAAACTTTTGTTTGGTAAATCTGTACACGCTGGCAATTTCGGAATAACTTGAGCAATAAGCTTATCTAAATAGCCACGCAAAGGCGGGCCTTCAAGAAAACTCAACTTGCGAAACACAGTGAATAGGATTGTTGGATCGACTTCTAATTTATTAGCAATTTTTTTGATTTCTGATTTATATGGCTCTTCCATTAAATCTACTTGGTTTGCATTTTTACATGCTTGAATTATGCGTAAGGGACTATTAACCAAACTTGATGATTTAATCGCAGAAGCTCCTGGAACATAGACTTGAACATTTGAGCAGAATTGATATTCCTCAATACTCTGACCATAACTTGATTCATGATCACAAAATCTTTTTATTGCATTTAAAAAATCGGCTGAATTAAGTCGTGTTTTTGCATTTTCTTGGCTATCTGTTTTTACTTGTATTGCAACATATTTACCAGAGTCTAATTCCATTAAGAAATCATCATGATGCTCACACCATATTGCTTTAAACGAAGACTTCCCACTAATTCCATTTGCAAGAAGCATTGCGCCAATTGCCCACTGATACCTAAAACGATCTTGAACTTCGTCTCCTCGATCAATCGGAGCGGTACCATATCCACCAAGTTGGTTAGGTAATCCAAGTGGCGTTATTGAAATTAAATCGGTATGTAATGCAACTAAAGAAGTGCCTGCAATCACCGGTAATTGATCACTTAATTTTTCATTATTGGTATTTTTCTTGGGCGGTTTTGTCATAAGCTAATATTTTTTTATCTTTTAAGACTTATTATTTATATACAATAGTTTAAATTGTGAAAAACAACAAATTTTTACATAAAAAAATCTAAAAGTACTATCGAAAACTACTATGTCGCAATTCACTTTTTAACGAAATCTTAAAGCATCCAATAATTGTTGTAATCATGACATGCGTAAAACCACCCAATACTAAAGATATCTTGGATAGTCTTGATCTATCAGCTATAGCTGACTCGGTGACAAACGACGTGAGTGCGAATACTTTGTATAGGGAATTAACTTTCAATTGACCGCTATTGGCCGAAAGTGTCGATCATGAGCGTCTGCTATTAGGAAGTCTAATTTTTGGCCTTGATAAACAGTTTATTTCAAAGTGAATGTATGGTCAGTAGTTATGAGAATCACCAGTCAGTTTGAATAATAATTGGTGGTCAACTAGATGAGAATACTCAGGCTTACCCATCCCGTCGATTCCAGTATCTGAAAAGGCGCGTATTTACTGCATTTTCGCAAAACCTCTCCATTTCTCCAGTCCCAAAGCAGATTTTACTTGCTATATATCATAACATAGTGTAACATATAAATCATAACATAACATAACATAACATAACATAACATAACATATGTAACGTAACAATAATAAGGATGATTATCATAGCTAGAGAAACAGACATCACACAAGACCGCGTCAACGCAGTGGCAGAGGCTATCAAGGGCGAAGGCGGCACACCAACAGCACGCAAGGTGCGAGAGCATCTCGGCAATACCGGCAGCATGGCAACGATCCTGAAATTCCTGCAGGTATGGAAGACCGGGCAGGCGGTGGCAACACCAAAAGAGATTGTACTGCCAGAGTCGCTGCAGCGATCAATTGTCGACTTCATTGAATCCGAGGTCAAGCTTGGCCAAGAGGATCTGCAGGTAGAGTTAGCGGCGATCCAACAAGCTCAGGCAGACCTGATTACCGAGTGCGAACGTCAGGCCGAAGAGATCGCTCACCATGTGCAGGCAGCGGAGTTGGCACAGAACGAGAAAGCCGTACTGTTAGCCAGGATAGGCCAACTACAGACCGATGTCGCAAAGGCTACGGATGATGCTGCGCGTGAGCGTCAGGCAGCCGAATCAGCTCGCACCGATGTCGCGGTATTAAAATCTAAACTTGAAGGCGCTGAAGCACAGTTGGCTACTGCTATCAAAGACCTGGACTTTGTAAAACGCGAAGCGAAAGCATCAGGTGAAGAAGCGGCGGAATTGCGCGGCAGGTTAGCCGCGCTTGAGAGTAAATCGAATAGTTAGCCTGCGACAACAAAAAAGCCGCACTATGCGGCTTTTTTTGAAGCGTCGAAGTTAATCTTCGCCGGTGATGGTCAAGATATTTAGACTTTCATCTTTATCACTTGCATCGAAAGAAACCTGATTGCGCCTGCCGGACGACAACCCAACCAAGCGGGCAACCTCAGCCTCCGGTATGCCCATCTTAACCCCGGCGGTATAAACGTGGTCGTAACTGACCTCACCGCGCTGTGCGCATTCCAGAAAGCCTTTGAGTTTATGTTCAGTTGTCTGAAACATTATTTCCTCCTTACAGGTATCCACTCTTTCAAACAAGGAACCCTGTCAACAACTCTATACTTTCCATTAATAGTAAAGTGCATTCCCATCCTCGTCCAGACGCTTAATGCAAACTCAGAACCATGCTCAGATTTAGGCAGCATACGATCAGCCTGATCAATAGATATGTTAATTACATAAGGACTGTCCGACATATCCTCAAATAAAAGCTCCAGCGCTTCCTTGCCACCACTTTTTGCCAACTTACCCTTGGAAATTATGACATATTTAGCTGTCTTCATTTCTTTTATTGCAGTTTTCATCGCATCCGGAACAAGCAGTCTTGCCGCACCAGCATTCCAACTTAAATAAAGGAGTCCTCTTTTAGCCATTTGACTATCCCAATAATTTGAATCAAGAATTAATTGGCCATTGTTTACAATCGTAATCATATTATTCCTAGTTATGTAATTTAACAGGACACCCATCGGGGCCTGGTTTACTACTTTAAAATTGGCATTCAGACGTTGCATTTTGTTACCAAAATCCTCCCATCGGGAGCATGCTTATGCTCTGACGGGATTGCTGCTTGCTCTTTACTTTTTTATATCTACAATAATCTTATAATATATAGCGTATAAAATATGCTAAAAACGGCGTGGGTATCTGTACTGAAATGGATCTTCACCGAGCACCAGCAGCACCTGATTTGCCAGCGCCCTGGCTAGGTTGTTAACATCTGACGGAAGCTTCTCCGTGCTTGGTCGGTTAAGTTTTGCAGCTGCACTCATTTCAACCACAGGCTTCATTAGTATTTGCTTATACTCATCGCTGAACATACTATCAAACAACTCAATTGTGCTCTTGATCGCAAATGGGTTCGTGGGGAATCGAGATGGTAGCAGCCGCACATTGCTGAAATCTTCTGGAGATAACATGCTTTTTAATGATTTAACGTCATCAATCGCCACTTCAATGTCTTCCACGTCTTTCAGAAACGGTACGAGAACCAGGTTTGCTCGTTCAGCATGGATAGCGTCGGATGCACGACTGCTTGCTCCACCATCAATGATCACAAACGAAGTAACGTCGATTTCAACATCGATAAAATGGCTAATCAGTGCTGCGGTTTTCTCATCATCTTGCGCACTGTAGGTTGAATATTTACGGTTACTGTCATCGCGCACATTTCGATTTAGATCCGTTGTGGCCAAAATTGCACCAAATCCGGCAATCGACAGGCCGTGAGCCAGAATGTGACCAGTAAGGCTTTTTGAGCTACCGCCCTTGCTACCTGCTATGCTGATTATGTATTTATTTGAAGAGTTACTCATACTGATGCTCCTTTAAGGTTCTTTTTAATAAACTCTTGTACAGCCTCTTTGATAAGGTCTTGAACACTAATGACCTTACCGGTCTCCGCAATCCTTGCGACAAGTACACTAACCAAGTTTTTACGCATATCGCTATCCAGACGCATGGTCAGCGGCGTCTTATCATCTGAGGCAACAAGTTGAGCTTCCTTCTTTGGCGGTCTACCACGTCTAACCGATACAGCCTTCTCCGGCTGATTAGCTACAGGTGAATTGGCAGGGGCTTCAACTACTGCGGCTGAAGCTACAACTTGAGAGTCAACTGCCTGAGCTGGGATACCAACAATCAGGGGAGCCTCTGCCGGCGCAGCCGCAGCTTCAACTATACGTCCAGCATCTGCGGCAGCCTGAACCGCGTGAGCCCCAACGGCCAGTGATGGTTTGAGTTTATTCTTAAGCATCGAGAACCCTTTCTAATATTATTTAAATGATGATATATATTATACTATATTAAAAGCATCATGCTGTCAAGTAATAACGTAATCATGAAATTTGCTAATCATAAAATCGTGAAATTAATAAATCACAAATTCTTGTAATTATGAAAACAACAAAACATGATTGATTGAATTTTTTAAAACATAATTTCATGAAATCATTAAATCAAGAAAACTTGTAAACATGTATTGTTGTAATCATGTAAAGTCGTAATCATGTAAAGATGTAAAGTTGTAATCATGTAAAGAAGTAATGAATAAATCATGTAGTCATGAAATCAAGATTATTTGCAATCATTAAATCTCCTATATAGGTATGGTATTTTTTTTACCCTTGTACGAATCTACTGACTAAAACATCAAAACAAGCAGCGAATGACCTAAAGGTCCGAACTGCCACCCATACAACTCACTCCCTCGCCACTTCTATTCTTTCCGACCGGTTCACCGACAGGTGACAGGTTTATGCCTCTGGCTGCTAGTTAAGCCAGAGGGATTGCCTTAATGGATGGTTGCCCGAAGGTGCTAGGTTCCCTGGAGCCATGGCACGAACGTGACATGGATTCGAGGGCGGCACCAAATGACTACTCAATACGTAGCGATGATCCGAGGGTCCCCTGAATTCACGAAGCGTAGCGAGTGGATTCAGGGATCGAGCAGCTATCGATGGTCCACCGTACCATCATTTGATTGTAAATGGTGGGCCTTGAATGAGTGGCCGTGGATGAAGTATCCGAAGGTCAAACCCAAAAGCGTATATCTAACCAGACCCCACGCACCTTCGGTAGCTAAACTTTCAGTTTATAGGGACTTTCAGCCAGTAACGGCGCACATTTCAGAGGTAGTTCCATAATGTGCTATATATTATATTGACAGACTACCGATTTTACTGTACCATTATGTTTAAATGTGATTGATATTAATCTATATTATGAAATATTAGGAGGTCGTCATGGCCGGCATCAAAGGTGATAGCGTCAAAAAGAGTTCGACGGCATTGAATAAGCCGAACAACATCAAACTTAGCGAGAGTGATCAGAATATGCTCGATCAGTTAGCAAAAGAGAATGGTACCAATCGAACAGCGTTTATCCGCGAGGCTATTCAAGAAAAGATCACCAGGACACTTGTTGCCGATGAGATGCACTCAATCATCAACGCCCAGCTATACAGGATTGAAGAAGCAGCCAGGGCTCATATAATGACTCAGGAAGTAATATCCAGATTGGAAGCGTTGGAGAAAAAAGTCGTCACTAAAGAGGATTTAATTCAGCTCAAAGGTGAAGTTAATACTCAGATAACTAACATTAAATCAAATTTCGACATTGGTTTTAAGGCTCAGCGAGATAGTTTTGAAACATTAATTTCAAGAATTAGAGGCGCTTTATCTACTAATAAAAATGAAATATTAAACGACTATGGAGTGCATAGAGATGGCGTGCTGACGTATTTAAATGATATTGATTTGCAGTTGAAGAGTGTCATTAAAGACACGTCAGGCATTAACGAATTACACAAAATTTTGAATGAAAGCGGCGCTTTTTCTGAAAACAAAACACAATCAGAAAGAGGTAATTAAATGCTAATTCTCGACCTGATTAATTCGTTTATTCACCTGGATAACAGCAATTATTTAACGCATCTAACTACAATAAATTCATCAAGCAGCATATCAGCATATGCTGGTTTAATTGGATTCATGAGCTTCAAAAGAATGGGAAAAGGTGCTGCCGCAGGCGGTTATTACATCGACTCCGCCGGCATGTATAACGCAACTCGCGGCGTGGATGACTATTACATGCAAGCGGTCGGCAGTGAGCCGAAAGGTACATTCTTTGACCCGTCAGGCACATTGCTCGTTACCGGAATTACTGACGGACAAGAAGTATCCGTTGAGGCGTTTCAGTGCCTTCTGGCCGGTCGCAACCCTCACTCCAATGATCCATTAATTAAGCAACCTGATGATGCTCATGTGAGTGGATTCGATTGCACTATGTCTGTTCCTAAAAACGTCTCAGCACTCTGGGCGGTATCATCAGGTGAGCAGCGCGATGCATTAGAGAAGGCTATGGCTGATGCCAATCACTCCGCAATGAGATTCTTGTCAGATAAGGCAGGAATGACTAGGCGCGGTAAAGGTGGTGCAATAAACGAGCACGTTAACCTTATAGCGTCAACATGGCCGCACTCATCCTCTCGCGAAGGCGATCCTCAACGACATTTCCATAACACCGTTTTTAATGTGGCGAAACGTGCGGATGGCACATGGGGCACTATCGAATCAAAACATCTCATGCAGTGGCAGACGGTCGCTGGTGCCATCTTTAGGGCGGCACTGGCTGAGAATTTGAAGCGTGAATTTCCTGGCATAAACATCACCAACAATGAAAAAAACAGAAGTTTCGACATTGATCAAATGCCAGAAGATATGCTCAATTTTTGGTCGAAAAGGACCAACGAGATCAATGATCTTGCCAAAGAAGCTGGCGCCACATCGCAAAAGCAAATCGACGTCATCAAGCTGGAAGCCCGTAAGAACAAATCTTTCGATGAGAGCGTAGAAGAACTTCAAGCACGCTGGAAGGGTGAGGCTGAGACCTTTGGATTTACCGCAGAGACGTTAAACGAAGTGCTTACACAAATGCCAAAGGAGGCGATGGATCCAGAAGCATTCAAAGAGATGATGGATGCCATCCCCGGTGAACTTATCGAGATGGATTCGACCTTCACCGAACAGCAACTGTTCAGGCGTGTGGCAGAGATGTCTGCTGGTATTCAGGGGATAGAAGAGATTCAGGGGACGGTAGATCGATTACTTGCGCGCGATAAAGTAGATGAAATTGATGAAGTTGAAGATGTAATTAGTCATCTGCGACGTAATATTCCTAGCAAATCCTCAGTAAGAGATGAAGTTGTTGCCAAACAGGTTGATCCGCAATCGGTTGTGATCGCCATCGGTGTAGATAAAGAAGGTCGCAAGGTGTTCTCTACATTGAGGCAGATCCAGGTTGAGCTTAGCCTCAAGAAACTAGCTGGTGAAATGGCAAATGATGGATCTCACAAACTCAAAAAGTCGATCATTGAGGATGCAATCAGCAAGCGCGAAACAATGTCAGAAGAACAAGCTGAGGCGGTTAGACACGCCTTCTCTCCTGGTTCGTTGAAAGTTATTGAGGGCGCAGCCGGTGCGGGGAAGTCATTCAGTCTGGATGCAGTTCGCGAAGCCTACGAATCGCAGGGTTACAAGATGCAGGGTATCGCCCTGTCTTGGCAAGCAGCTAGTGTGCTTCAGGAAAGTGCCGGTATTGAATCGCGGGCTATCACAGGGTTCCTCGCAGATGTTGAGAGTGGCAAGGCTAAGCTTGACAATAAAACTGTGATTGTTTGCGACGAGAATGGCCTGGTTGGTAGCGTCTACGGTCAAAAAATCCTTAAATTTGCATCCGAAGCTGGGGCAAAAATTATCATTACTGGCGATGAAGAGCAGCTCAACCCAGTACAAGCCGGCCCTGCGATGAAGATCATGAAGATGGAAGCCGGCTCTGTAAAAATCAGTGAAATCCGCCGTCAGAAAGAACTCTGGATGCGTGAGATGGTATTTAATTTTAGTAAAGGCAACTCGCGTGATGCTATCGGCGCACTAGTTTCCCGCGGAAAGGTGCACCTACTGGATGATAAACAGGCAACGATCAGTCGCGTTGCCAGCGACTTTTACAACTTCATTAAAGAAAACAGAAATAAGACTGGTCTAGCCCTGGGTGGCAGCAACGAAGATACTAAAAATCTTAACCTCACCATTCGTGAATTAAAACGCCAAGATGGGTTGATAAGTCCCACGGATACACTCATTAAGACTGAGTTTGGTGAATTACCATTTGCGATTAGCGACAAAGTAATGTTCCGCAAAAACGATAAGTCAATGGATGTGATCAACCGCCAAACTGGCACCATAATGTCGATTGATTCATACAAAGATGGTTATCAATTGCATGTTCGACTAGATGATGGGCGTAATGTAACGGTAGATTCACGTAAATATAAGGGCGAAGACGGATTCCTGCCCATGCATCATGGTGATGCGATGACCGTCTACTCTTCGCAGGGCATGACTGTCGACCAGACGTTCGTAATGCACTCAGGGTCGATGGATCGTCGCCTGGCGTACGTTGGCTACAGCCGCCACAGAGAAGATACACAAATCTACATTGATAAAACTGCAGCTGTGACAAAAATGCAGAGCAACCTAGCTGCTGACGAGTACAAAGACTTCAAACCAACTGATGCAGGCATTATTGACGCTATGGCTAAACAGTATCATGGCCAGACACAAAAGATCTCAACGTTGGATTACCTGTCCGAAGCGAAGATGATGGAAATCATAAATGCACACACCACTGTTGCGGATCCAGTATCAACTAAGCATTCTGAACCTGACCCAGCCGAGAGCGAGCAGATGAAGTCAATGTTCAGTAATGTATTTGACTCCTGGGATGAGTTGCCAGCGAAAGATGATGTAAGGAAGCTAGACACCACTAAGCACACTGTCCCTGCTGGGGTGAATGAAAGGAAGAAAAATGGCGTTAAGTAAACAAGATTTTGCGAAACGCGCAAATGCAAGGACACGCTCGCTTGAGATTTCCGCCAACAGCGTCAATCTTCCGGATTTCCTATCTGCCCGTGGGTTTGATGTGAAGCAGACGTCCAGCAATGGCGATTTCAGCCTAAAGGGTACGTCTGCAGGCAACTTCGGACTGCGGTTCAATGGTGAAGTATGGCTCGCCTACCAGAATGGATCCGATGGCTTCGCAGGTAACGCTGTGCAGCTAATGCAATATATTCATGGGTATGATAAAAAGGACGCCATCAGCGACATCGTTGGCGAGTTCAAATTGAACACCTCTATGACAAACAACAGTAAGGCTATTGCACAGAAAGCAGTTAAGGACTCAACCGTGCAGACCGTTAAGCAACATACTTCTAACGATATCGCCGTCGGTCGGTTGTACTTAGCCTCACGCGGGATCGATGCCGCCACGTTCGAAGCATTACGCAAGGATGGTAGTGCTGAGTACGCCTGGAACGGCGTATCCTTCATTGGTAAACGTGCTGATGGCAAACCTGGACTGATCGAGACCAGGTTATTCAAGCCGCTTGAGCGCAAGGATAAACCTGGGAAATTCACCAATCACCTGGTGAGCGGTCAGCGCAGTTGTCCTGTTGTGATTCAAGGCACTGTAGGCTGCAAAGAGGTTGATATCGTTGAAGGCAACTTTGACGGATTAGCACTGTGCGAGATGAATCAGCGTAACCTCGCAGCCGATCAACAACCAACCATTATCATTAGCGGCGGTAAGGACAACCTGAAGCTGCTTGATAATGATGCGATTGTAGCCACGCTAAAGGCTGCTACAGCCATTAAATGCTATGGAGACAATGAGCGTATCAAGATTGATGAGTTGGACGACCCCAGACTCTTTCCAGAAGCATTGGCGGATAAGCAGGCATTGTCTGACGCTTCACACCAGAAACGGATTGATGCAATCCGCGTCATCAATCCTACGGCTACGATTGAGTATATTCTGCCACCGGCTGACATTGATGATTTAGCCGACTGGAATAAACGAGTGAAGGCAACATTACCAAAGCCAGCAAAGGTGTTTAAGTTTTAAAGTATATGTTACAAAGTAAAGTATGCTTTACTTTTATTACGCGTGTCACTACAGTATTAGGCATGGACATTTTAACGATTGGTGCAATCATTAAAAAAGAGAGAACGGCATGCGGCCTGAGTCAAAAGGCGCTAGCCGCGGCCTCGCACGTCTCCAGGGTGACAATTGTGAATCTGGAAAGAGGTAAGGTTGGTGACATTGGGGCTATCAAGCTCTCTGAAATTGCCGAAGTTATTGGCAAACCCATGTTCTCGACAGGGAAAAAGATGGATTTCATCAAAATAACGCTTACGAACATCAATACAAGTTACAAAAAATCCATGTCAGCATCTGACTTGGAGAAGTTCATGTTGAGCGGAGAAGTCCAGCCAGGATTCGAAGGTCAGGTAATGCATCTGATCGATGAAACGCCGACCTCTTTGGTTGCCGGAGCCGTCAAGCAGCTATCCGCCAAAAAAAATATCAATGCCAAATTGGTCTGGAAGAACCTTGCGCACGTTGCAACCGAGATTAAGTCCCCAAACAAGTTCTGGAGTGCGGTTGGCTAAGCCAGCCCTAAACTTTCCGGAGGACCATGGATAAACTTACAGTTTACCAACTAAGCTCTTGAAACGGGCGCGGTGCTCTGCTCTAGATGCTAGTTCACTGACTAAAAAGGTCAAGCATTCACTTGTTGTTTTTGCCTTCTGTAGACACTCAGCCTCAGACAAACTATGGACACCCTCACTAAGCACTTGATAAAGACGACCCAACGGGTTAAGGCCATTCGGCTTCAAATGGTTCGGCAATGCTAGGTTTGCGATCTTGATCTTCTCGCTCATCGGAGTTTCCTTTCGAAGATCTGCAAGTGCATCCAGAATTACCTTATCTGAATCGGACGACTGGGCATCCTCCTGAAGAAGATCTAAGAGTGCGTTGATGTTGTTCTCCACAACGCGCCTAAAGTAAGCGAATGCGGCAATACCATATTCGTGTGACAGGCACACAATGGCTTTCTCATAGTTATCTAGGTCGTCCTTCAAGAACTTCTGGAGGACTTGGTTTCGACGAAGCTTCGAACGCGGAAGCTCGCCATACTTCTGAATTCGAATGGTCTCATCATCTAGCACTTGCTCCACCAGATACTCGTGATGAGCCTTTCGGCAAGAAACGCAGGAGAAGGTAAAGTACGAAGTGCCAGACTTTAGAGCACTGACAGCCATACCAGAGCCACCGCCACGATTTCGAAGGTCTTGGAATGGACGCTGCTGTTCACAAATGTCGCAGTAAGCGTCGATTTCATTAATCCATAGACTGCTGCGATTTACGCTAGGCTTCTTGAATTCGCGCCATGAATACAACGGCGCTGTTTCAAGAAACTCCTTTACATCAGCGTCAGTAAGTTCCTTCATTGGCATGCTGAATATGGATAGTTAGGCTGACAACTCTGCGATACGTTTAAATCTTACGGCAATTGGTATTTGTAAGTCTGTAGATTTGCCAGTTAATTCAAAACTTTCGTAGTCTGGCTTTCCTGACAGAGAAACCTGGGTTTTTTGGATATTTCCAAAAACATTATTGAGAGGGCCAAAATAATGGTTAATTGAAACATCAGCATTGACAACATCGTCTTTAACCCTGAAATTACCAACATAGTAATAGGTACTGTCACCACCTCTAACAGTTCCGTTTTCAAGAACGACAACACCAGCCCCGTAACTACCGACAGTTGGGACAAAGAAAGTAACAGACCAAAGAGCTTCAAGCATAGAGTTTTCCTTCAATGTTGCATTTGGATGGGCGGTAAAACACAAGAACAGCTAACTGAGCAATATTCCGGAGCCATTTTCAACAGGCCTAAATTAAAGACAACTTACTGCCATGAAATTAGTATTATTAATATTTTAGAGCCAGCAATCCTGTTCCAGCAATTGTAAACCATTAGCTTTTATATAACCACATAGGAGTTAAGATTCAAAAAAACCATAAATGCTGGAGGTTTGATATTACAGATGAAGCACGTTTCACCAGACTTCATGCGTAATGCTACCGGCAAGTCAGGTTCATTATTTCAGGCGCTTATCTGAATAGGAAGGGATGATACTTAAAGGCGAGCTCTCACTTTTTTTTCGACAGGCTTCTGCTCTGTTTTAATAATTGGATCAGCCATGGTTGCTGATTTAAGCAAAGCTTTTTCCAACAAACTTTTGAATGGTGCTTCAAACGATGGGGGTGGGTTATCTGGGTCTTCTATGAAACGCCAAATCTCGGCATCTGTTTTTCTCACATCGAACAGCTGGTTCCAATAAGCATCACTAGAGCGCCTTGGGCCGGCACCAGCTTTAACGAGTACTTCGCAAACCTCAAGATTGCCATCTGCAGCTGCAATAGTCAGCGCGGTCTGCCCATTCACGTTTCTGTAATCAACATCCACGCCTGCTCTAATCAGGATTTCCGCCAAATCCGGTCTACCGTTCTTGATTAACCTGAAATATCCGGACTTGGCGCACAGCATCAGCGGCGTGAAGCCTTCATTGTCACATATTGCTAGATCAGCCCCGCCTTTGATGAGTAACTGCCTCAGGAAGCGTTCACTTCTGCCTGTGGAACGACCAAGCATAATGTGATGCACTGCTGCCCTGCCGTCTTTATCAGTAGCATCAATGTTGGCGCCTGCCTTTAACAATAGCTTAGCGGTGTCGAACTCGCCTGGAATGCTTGCATGTATGAAGGCAGTCCGCCCATCTTGGTCGACATCGTCAACAGGGACACCGGACTCAAGCAGCGCCTTCAACGTTTCCACATCGCCGTTACGGGCGGCCAGCATCAAAGGGGTGTCCAGGTTTTTTGTAATCATCGGAGTCAACATGATGAAAATTATATCATGTGATTGAATATATACAATAGTGTTAGCTATTGACGTTGTAATGACATCCTGTAGATACAGGGCTACAGTACAACGTGGGAAATGGCTCGCTGGAATTTCTATGATTGATTATATTATTGCGCATGCGCTACATATAATAGCTATTACTGATGCGCACGCACTCAAATCAAAAACGTCTTATAACAGACTGAATCTAGGTTCAAACCCTCGCGCGTGAATCCGCCAAGGTCGATTTAATCAATGTTAATACAGTAGACATTATTTAGCCTCTTAATTACGCTTAAAAAGTACCTTTGCATTTAGGAAACATCGAACATCCCCAAAATTCATTCCCAGCATTTGTACCTTTTCTAGCGGTTCTTTTTACCATGCCGGCCCCACATAATGGACACTTGGGACTTGTAGATTGAGGTTCCTTAAATGTGCTTGATTTACTGATTCTGGATTGCACTTGAACACTTGATACTAAATCCAATAGTTCTGAACCATCGATTAACCATATCGGCTTATCCTCAGCAAATAACCTAGCTTCAGCCGTGTAATTCCCACTACTTACAAATATGCAGTCATTAGCTCGCTCTGCGGTCATCACTCCATATAGCTCTCGAATCAGTGGAACGCCTATAGAAAATGTTTTCCATCGCTTACATTGAACTATAGATTTCTTGCCATTTTTATTCAAAACCAGATCAATCCCACCATCCGCTCCACCACCACCATTCTCTTTTACTTCATACCCCTTGCGGCGGAATGCCTCACCAACAAGCAATTCAAATTCCTGCCATGACATTGCCCGGACACTTTCAAGGCTTGATTGCTCATCAAGCAATTTACGCCGTCCCTTACTTTTGAACACAGAGACCAATGCTCCAATAATAAAAACTAGAGGAATGATGTATTGAAGTGCATTAGAAAAGCTTATTAACAAGGTTTGAGATATTGAGGTGCTAAACGAATGTATATCTTTAGGTGGAGATAAGGGGATGTTCGCTACATAGTGAAAACCTATATAGCCAATAATGGCAATCGAAATACTTATTTTCCATGAAATGCTTGCTGCAAAGTCAAGAAGGGCATTTAGTGGGGTGTCTTTTTTTCTTTTAGCCATTTTTCTAGTTTTATTGATTGTTAAACTAATCACTACTATATCAATAGAGAACAAACATCAGTAAAAATATATAATTAAATTTGCAAATCGACCATTTCAATCGAATTTCTTACAGAAAATTTGATGTGTAGCAACTACCAACCAATTATAGACCAGGAAACCTTGCGAGATAATAATGTCATTCTCGATGCTCACCATTAATGCTGATGGTCATGAAGTGATAAAGCATTTTCATAAACCAGAGGATGAAAAGCAATCAATAGTAGTCTTGAATGATTCGAATTATCAGGCTTGGTTACATGCTGACCATAATGCGGCTAGAGGGTTGTTGAAATTAGCTCCTAGTAGGTTTGGGGAGAGTGAACCGAAACCGTTGACACCGAGAACTAATATGTGAGTTTTTTGATTAGCAGGTGTTTGATATCAATTTAATAGAGAGGTAATACAAACCAGGATGAAGGACACGTAAGCGGGACAAAACTGCCGTTCAAATATGCCATTCTGACCGGACAGTACTGTACCGAAATAATCTGTGAGTTCCACTATCGAGCACAGCCAAAAGCAAGCAATTGCATTGTTGATGGCAAGCCTCTGATATACACCCTGACAGACTGACATCACTGGATTTATCCTATCGGGAATAAAGCCCAACTTAAATGTCCGTGCCTAATGTGCCAGGTGACCTATCTCACTATCTACGCAATAATCGAAGTCCATTTGCCACAACCAACAAACTTGCCCCCATGTCGGCAAAGACAGCCATCCACATTGTTCCCAGACCCAAGAGAGTAAGCCCCAAAAATACAACCTTGATACTAAGCGCCAGCACAATATTTTGCAAAAGGACGGCATGCGTTGCTTTTGACAGTTCTATGAAGCGGGCAATTTTGCCGAGATCGTCATCCATAAGAGCCACATCAGCGGTTTCAATAGCAGTATCAGTGCCAGCTGCGCCCATTGCAAAACCAATATCGGCACGAGCCAATGCTGGGGCATCGTTAATACCGTCACCAACCATTCCCACCATACCGGTCTGAGCGCAAGATTCGATAGTCTTAAGCTTATCCTCTGGGAGCTGATCTCCTCTTGCTTCATCGATACCTACTTGCTTGGCAATTGAACGTGCAGTATGCGGATTGTCGCCTGTCAGCATCAGAGTTTTGATGCCTAGCGCATGTAGCGACTCTATTGCAGCACGACTGGTGTCCTTGACTGTATCCGCTACTGCAAAAAGCACCAGCACACGCTGTCCATCTGTCAGCAGAATGACCGACTTACCTTCTTCTTCCAAAAGGCCAAGTTGTAATTCTAACGCTGGCGAGCAAACATTAAGCTCATGAATAAGGCGATGATTGCCTAGTTGGTAAGTGACACCACCCACGACACCGCTAACACCACGGCCCAACAGTGCTGTGAAATTATCTACCTCTAGCAGTGGTATGTTTTTTTGTTTGCCTGCTTCAGCGACAGCGTGAGAAATTGGATGGTCGGAACGGGCTGCAAGACTTGTGGCAATCTGTACAGCATCCAAGCCATCTACTTTTTCCAACAAGACAATATCAGTCAACGCTGGTTTGCCATGTGTAATGGTGCCTGTCTTATCCAAAGCCAGCCATTTGAGTTTGCGTCCTTCTTCCAGGTAAACACCTCCTTTGATTAGAATGCCATGCCTCACGGCAGCAGCCAAACCGCTGACAATAGTCACAGGAGTTGAGATTACCAAGGCGCAAGGGCAGGCTATAACCAATAGCACAAGTGCTCTATATATCCAATCAAACCAACTGCCGCCCATAAATAGTGGCGGTAGCACTGCAACAGTCAGGGCAATTGCGAATACGACTGGAGTATAAACTTTGGCGAACTGGTCGACAAAACGCTGGGTAGGGGCACGCTTACTTTGCGCTTCCTCAATCGCATGGATGATGCGAGCCAGGGTGCTATTGCCAGCCGTGGCAGTTACGCGATATTCAAATGAGCCAGCTTGGTTAATAGTGGCAGCAAATACAGTATCACCTACGATTTTCTCAATCGGCAGGCTCTCACCAGTAATTGGAGACTGATCAACGGTTGATTGGCCTGATACTATAACCCCGTCTAGAGCTATGCGTTCACCGGGTTTAATGCGTACGATGTTGCCAATCACAACCGACTTCGATTCCATTTCAACCCAGCTTCCATCTGCTTGTTGCACTGTGGCTCGTTCCGGTGATAATTGAACCAAGCCACGAATGGCGTTGCGCGCACGGTCAAGTGATTTTGCTTCAATAAGCTCTGCAATAGTGAACAGAAACATCACCATTGCCGCTTCTGGCCATTGACCGATAAACAGTGCACCAGTTACCGCGATGCTCATTAACGCATTGATATTCAGGTTGCCATTTTTGAGGGCGATCCAACCTTTTTTGTAAGTCCCAATACCACAGGTGGCAATAGCTACAAGCGACAATATAGCGATCAGCCATACAGGCATAGTCGCCAAATCTAATAATTCAGCACCAACTGCAGCTATTCCAGATAATGCCAGTGGCCACCATGGTTTTTGTTTCTCTTTTTTAATTACTGACGTGGATTCATTGATTAACAGTTCGGGCGTCATTCCAAGGCTGCGAATCGCCTCTATAACTTCTGTGTGCGCATCGGTAATATGTACGACGGTTAGTAACCGCTGCATCAGGTTAAAATCCAGAGAGCTTACTTTTGAAATTCCTTTAAGCTTTTTACGAATTAACGCTTCCTCAGTGGGGCAATCCATCTGAGCAATGCGTATTTGTGACTTTACGCTGCCTGCAGGAATCTTTAATGTGTCAGGCGAACTAATATCCTTATTGGAAGAAGTGATGTCAGCACAACAATTGTCGCCTTCAGCACAAGCTTTTGAAAGAGGTTCCTGCTCATGGTCATGCTCACAGGATGCGTGATCGTCAACTGGCTTTATGGGATGTTTTATAGACATGGTGGATATTTCATATTAAATTTGATATTGCATATCAGATACCCTGAAGTTACTATAGAGTCAAGCATTATAGGGGGGGGTGTGGCAATATGAAGATTGGCGAATTAGCGCAAGTAGCACAATGCACGGTCGAAACCATCCGCTATTATGAGAAAGAGGGGCTTATTTCTGCCCCGGATCGAACAGCAGGAAATTATCGCAAATATAATTCCAGCCATGCTGCGCGTTTACGGTTCATTCGCAACTGCAGAGCGCTTGATATGACTCATGGTGAAATTCATGCATTGCTCGGACTAATGGAAAAGCAGGATGCTAGCTGTAGCACAGTTAACCTTTTGCTGGATGATCATATTGGGCATGTCGATGTGCGTATTGCAGAATTGCAGCATCTCAAGCAACAACTGATCCACCTTCGGCAGCAATGTCAGGCAGAACGGGCAATTGAAGACTGCGGCATCTTACATGAGTTGGCTGTAATGGAGACTGAACCAACGCCAGTAAAGCACACTCATTTGGGGTAAGTTTTATTCACTATGCATTAGAATCTCAGATCAAGGTCAGCTCTGGAGATGTATCTACCAACTTTCTCGCCCTAATAATTCTTACTAGGACGTCTAGCCAGTAAGCGTTGACACAGGTCTGTGTGATTTTTCGAACAGGCCTGGTGGAATGATGGGTTGGGCATCGGAGTACCTTATCGCAGCGGCGCTTCAGGTATGAGGTCCAACAACTGAGAGGACGCAATCAGGGCGGCTTTGATAAAGAGCTGCTCTGGGATCACCTCGAATGTCGCTCCCTCTACTTCTACCGTTCGACAATCTGAGACTCCACAAACAGAACAGCAACGACTGCTTCCGACTGTCGCACCAAGCCACTCCTCCATTGGTCTTCCCGCAATCCATATGCGGTTGGACTCAGATGGGGCGGCCTTGAACGATTCTTCGCCTATCTCTCGGATCTCAAGGCTTGGCTCAATGCCCAAAGGGCGGAGCGCGTCCTTGAGCTTACTGACGGCCCGCTGTATTTCCTGATATGTGGCATTGCAGCGATCGCAAGTCTTTCCGTCTGAACTCACGAGCCTTTGCCAGATAATTGGTAGTAATTTCATAGCGATAGCTCCATTCCAAGGCATCTATCAATGGCACACAAGATCATGGTTGAGATGCCTAACAATTGATATAGAGACACATGCTTTACCATATTAATATAGTCACAATATTCATTAATATACTTTCTTCTAAACCTTAAGTTTGCTTAGCTGAGTTTAGAATTCTGGCTTACTGAAGTCGCGGAAAGAATGCTGGTGTATTGGCAGCATATTTAGAATATTCCTCTGCAAATTCAGCGTAAGCCTCTTTCTCTTCGATTCTGGCCAGTCTGACGTACATGTAGGTCAAAATCGGGAACATGATCAATGTCACTAGGGTTGGCCATTGTAGTAAGAATCCAAACATGATCATCACGAAAGCTGCATATTGCGGATGCCGGATGCGTGCGTATGGTCCAGTCGTTGCCAGCGTATGCTTGCGTTGAGCACTATACAACACACGCCAAGCACCAGAGAGCAAGAAGAAGCCGGCAATAATCAGAGCATTGCTAATTATATGAAATGGGCCAAAGTGGGGATTGCCGCCCCAGCCAAACAGATCTTCTAGTAAATGGCCCGCATTATGTGAATATGGGTCGATTCCAGGAATATGACTTGTAAGCCAGCCAGACAAAAGGTAGATCGTCAGCGGGAAGCCGTACATCTCAACAAACAATGCTACCAGGAATGCTGAAAACGCACTGAATGTCCGCCAGTCACGCTTACTCTGCGGTTTGGCAAAACTAAAAGCGAAAATGATGAATACTAGAGAGTTGATGATGACAAGTGGCCACAAGCCGTAATCAGAAGAAGGTGCATTCATTTCTGATCTCCCTCTTTTGTTTCATGATGATGATTGTGATCACCATGCCCATGATGCATGAATAAATGCATTAAAGGGCAAGCAAGTAGAATCAAGTAAGGCAGGAAACTAAGAACATGGGCGCGATGTTCTGTAAAGAGAAGTAATCCGGCAAATATCAGAAATCCATAGAATACCCAATGTCCTCTGGAAAGATGTTTAGTTTCATGTTCGTCGTTCATGATGTTACCCCTTCATATACAGTTAGATGTAGTTGTTAGTTACGTAAGGTTATCAATCCCCATAATACGATGCTTGGACATACAAGCATCAGTGCGCCGACAAATGATGTCCATAAAGTAAAACCCCACAGATGGAACACCAGCGTTGCTAATATTAATCCTAATGCGGGACATATCCACACCCATCGTCCGATGGCATTATTCGCAAAGATAGGCAGGAAACCTGGCACTCGAACCATGTAATCGCTATATTTTGGCATCCGTTGTAACAAATCAACTTCTTCCAATCTAGCCATCACAGTAAAAAATATGATGGAAAGAATAGAAGCCAATAACCATGGTATGGTGAAATGCACTAATACAAGCCCCAAGAAAACAATCAGACCGCCGGCGTATATAGGATGCCTTACATAGGCGTAAAGCCCTTTATCCATCAGCGAGTCATTCATAGAAGGCATATGTGTTCGCCAGCCAAGCTGCAAATGACCTAAAATGACTG
>Ga0208121_100226_pt1 | contig 24071 bp, 20 predicted proteins | sample LakWasMet62_LOW9_2_FD_183894 | JGI IMG/M metagenome (GOLD analysis project Ga0208121, IMG submission 183894) | Freshwater sediment methanotrophic microbial communities from Lake Washington under simulated oxygen tension - Sediment Metagenome... | ecosystem: Environmental > Aquatic > Freshwater >... | reverse complement strand
ATGTAGTGCGGCGGTACACTGTAATTAAAAAATGAGCGAACAGAGCGGTAATAGTCTAGTTGAAGCAAATCGGCAGCATGATCCAACGGCAAAAAACGCGGGTCATCTTGATGGCGAAGCGTCTCATGTTTTTGCGGCTAGGGTCGACGCGCACCCCGCCATTAAAGGCTTAGCAGGACTGACTATAGCGCGCCAGATCGGCTTGATGCTGGGTTTGGCGTTAAGTGTCGCTATCGGTGTTGCTGTTGTTCTATGGTCGCAGGAACCCTCTTACGGACGCTTGTATTCCGAAATCGGTGAAAGCGACGTGTCTGAAATTCTTGAAATTCTCAATAAGGAGAATATTAAGTACAAAGTGGAAACCGGTTCCGGAGCTATTATGGTGCCGATGGATCAAGTGAGTACGTTAAAGCTCAAACTAGCAGCGCAAGGATTACCAAAAAGTAATAGTCTGGGATATGAGTTGCTGGATAAAGAACAGGGGTTCGGCGCCAGCAAGAGTGTCGAGACGGTGCGCTTCCAGAGAGCCTTGGAAGGCGAGATTGCTCGAACCATTATGTCTATCCAGAATGTAAAAACGGCCAGGGTGTTGTTAGCCATTCCCGCCCAGTCGGTGTTTGTACGGGAACGTAAGAAACCCAGCGCTTCGGTTATAGTCCATTTATATCAAGGTCGGGCGTTGGATAAAGGCCAGGTTGAATCGATTATTCATCTGGTAGCATCCAGTGTTCCGCAATTGGAAGCGGAGCACGTGACAGTCGTCGATCAAAAAGGTCAATTGTTAAATAGCAATGACTCGTCAGCAGCGGGTAATTTGACCTCCAGGCAATTTGAATATAAGAAGAATATTGAAGAACATTTGATGGGACGAATTGAGAATATTTTGTCGCCATTGGTGGGTAGCGATGGGATGCGCGTACAAATTTCAGCAGACGTGGATTTTACCGAGACCGATAGAACCCAGGAAATGTTCAATCCGGATTTGCCGGCTTTAAGAAGCGAGCAAACATCGGAAGAGCAAAGTACGCAACCTGCAACTCAAGGTGTTCCCGGTGCGTTATCCAATCAACCCACTCCGGCAGGCGCGGCCCCGGACCCGGCAGCTGCCGCTGTTTCGACTCCCGCTTCCACTTCTGCACGTTCGGCTGCCACGTCCCCGCCCGGTTCGGCGGCAAAAAATGCAACCAGAAATTACGAGCTGGATAAAACCATTACCCATACCCGGTTGGCTACAGGGGCATTGCGTCGATTGTCCGTGGCCGTGGTGGTTGATGATCGGCATGTGTCCCAAAGCGATGGCACGGTTAAAACGCAGCCTTATTCTCAGGAAGATGTTAATCGATTTAGTGATCTGGTAAAGCAGGCGGTAGGTTTTGATAGTAGTCGGGGTGATCAGGTTACCGTCACTAATGTCACTTTTAAAATAGACGAACTGATTGAGGCATTGCCGACAATACCTATTTGGGAACAAAGTTGGTTTCTTGATGTTGTGAAACAAGCTGCCGCTGTGTTAGCGGTATTGTTCTTGCTTTTCGGGGTGTTGCGTCCCACGATGCGCAGTCTTGTCGGTCGGGATATAGAAGAGAAAAAAGCCGCAGCGTTGGCTGAGGCGAAAGAAAAGGCAGTCGCAATAGGGGGGGCGGTTCGCTTTAATGACCAAGGTGCGCCTGTCGCGGTGCCGGCCGGACAACAACAAGTCAGTTTTACGGCGCCCAGCGAATCGGACATGCAGGATTTGCTGCTTTTGGATGTGCCCCAGAGTTATGAGCATCGCTTGGAATATGTAAAGCGATTGGTTGATGATGATTCGAAAGTAGTCGCGCAAGTTATTAAATCATGGGTTAAAAAAGATGGCTAAGGCGGAAAAACAGTTAACCCAAGTCGATCGTGCCGCGGTATTGTTACTGGCGCTGGGAATGGATAGGGCCGCGCTCGTTTTAAAGCATATGTCCCCCAGAGAAGTGCAGATTTTAGGCATCACTATGGCAAGCGTGGGAGAGATTTCCATCGAGATGATGGATGAAGTGGTGGAGGAGTTTATCGTCTCGGTAAAAAGGCAAACGGCCTTGGGCATGGATACTGATGAGTATATTCGTACTGTGTTGATTAGCGCTTTGGGCGCAGATAAAGCAAACAGTATCCTTGATCGAATTTTACAGGGCGGTAACACTAAGGGTATTGAGCAGCTGAAATGGATGGATACCCGGTCGATTGCGGATATGATTCGTTTAGAGCATCCGCAGATTGTCGCGACGATTATGTCTTTGATGGAAAGTGAGCAGGCGGCTGATGTGATGATGTTCTTGCCCGAAAGTATGCGTTCCGATTTGATGATGAGAATTGCAACGATGAAAGGCATACAGCCATCCGCTCTGCGTGAGTTGGATCAAATCATGGAAGCGCAATTAACCGGTTCTGATAATGTTAAATCGACCAATGTCGGCGGTGTCGATGCGGTGGCTAATATTTTGAATTTTATGGATGGCGGTGCAGCGGATTTAGTGATGTCGGGGATTGCCGAGCACCGATCTGAACTGGCTCAGGAAATCCAGGAGAAAATGTTCACCTTTGAAGATCTTACTTCTATTGATGAAAGAGGCATGCAAACCTTGTTGCGGGAAGTTTCGACCGGACAGTTGTTATTGGCCTTGCGGGGGGTGGGTAGCGAACTTAAGGAAAAAATCTTCAGCAATATGTCGAAACGGGCGGCAGAAATGCTGCGTGATGACTTAGAGGCCTCCCCGCCCGCCAAGTTAAGCGAAGTGGAGTTGGCGCAGAAAGATATATTGGCTATTGCTAAAAAATTAGCGGATGCAGGCGAGATACAAATGGGAGTCGGTGGTGATGAACTCATCTAAGACGCCCAGATTCACGGCATCGGAGCTGGAATCGTTAAGATTATGGAGTATGCCGGATGTTTCCGGGGCGGATGCCAGAGAGTCGGAGACGGTGGAGCTTGAGGAGGAGCTGACGCCGATTTTAACGGTTGTTGAAATCGAAGCCATGCAAAAGCAGGCGTATGACGAAGCATTTGCGCAAGGCAAAAAGCAAGGTTTTGAGCAAGGTTTTGACGAGGGGTCAAAAAAAGGTTACGAGGATAATTTGCACTTGCTGCAAAAACAGGCGGCAACGCTGGTCAACCTTTTAGAGTCTTTAAGCGAGCCGTTTAAATACCTTGACGAGGAAGTGGAAAAAGAGCTGGTTAAACTGGCTATAGGTATTGCAACACAATTGATCCGTCGGGAAATCAAGTTGGATCCAGGGCAAATCGTTGGCGTTGTTCGAGAGGCAATCAATGTTTTGCCGCTGGCATCGCAAAAAATTAGTTTGAAGTTGCATCCTGAAGATGCCGAATTGGTGCGATCTGCTTTGGCGCTGGATGAGATGTCGCCAAGCTGGGGTATAGTCGAAGATCCGTTAATTACGCGTGGCGGCTGCGAAGTTGATACCGATATTTCTCATATTGATGCGACTGTCGATCACCGATTGGCTGCTGTTATTGCAACCCTGTTTGGTGGAGAGCGGGAGAGCGACTTTAAGGTAGCTGGGGATAGAGCCGCGCAGGGAGCGGTTGCCGAGGATGAAAGTTTGTGATTCCGGATGCGAATCGGTCACAGATTTGGCGGGCTAAATTACAACCTTATTCCGAAAGATTAGCAGAAGTGCCCGAGCTTGTTGTTGAAGGCAAGCTTTCCCGTATGGTGGGACTAACGCTGGAGGCCGTGGGTTGTCGTGCGGCTATTGGATCTCGCTGCCGAATTGAGGCTAAAAACGGCAGAATGATTGAAGCGGAAGTCGTGGGTTTTTCCGATGCGCGAATTTTTTTGATGCCGACTGCCGAGGTTCATGGACTTGAGCCTGATTGCCGGGTCATTCCTCTGGGCAAGAATAGCTTGGCCAGAGTGGGCTTCGCTTTGTTAGGTCGTGTGCTGGATGGTGCGGGCAATGCGATTGATGACAAAGGTCCGCTGAAGACCGATGCGCTGATTTCGCTCAACGGCGTACCGATCAATCCGCTGTCGAGAAGACCTATACGGGAGCCGCTTGATGTCGGCGTTAGGGCTATTAATTCTATACTCAGTGTGGGCCGTGGACAACGTATGGGCTTGTTTGCCGGCACCGGGGTGGGCAAGAGCGTCCTGTTAGGCATGATGACCAAGTTCACTACGGCCGATATTGTTGTGGTCGGTCTGATTGGCGAGCGGGGACGGGAAGTTAATGAATTCGTATTGAAGACCTTGGGCGAAGAGGGGCTTAAGAGAGCGGTCGTGGTGGTTTCGCCTGCCGATTGTCCGCCATTGATGCGGGTTCATGCGGCATTATTGTCAACCAGTATTGCCGAGTATTTTCGTGATCAAGGTCTTGATGTTTTGTTGTTGATGGATTCATTGACACGCTTTGCGCAGGCGCATCGTGAAATTGCCCTGGCCATCGATGAGCCTCCCGCCACCAAGGGTTATCCGCCTTCGGTCTTCGCCAAATTGCCGCATTTGGTGGAGCGTGCCGGTAATGCCGATCACGGCGGTGGCTCTATAACCGCATTCTATACAGTGTTGGCCGAGGGCGATGATACTAACGATCCTATTGCCGATGCGGCAAGGGGGGTGCTGGATGGGCACGTTATACTGTCCAGGAGCTTGGCCGAATCGGGACATTTTCCGGCCATCGATATAGAGGCGTCAATCAGCCGGGTTATGCCGGACATTGTTGATGCCGGTCATTTGCAAATGGCGCGGGATTTAAGGCGATTGTATTCACTTTATCAGCAAAACCGCGATTTAATTAGCGTCGGCGCTTACCAGCCGGGATCAGACCCTAGAATCGATAAGGCCATTGAAAGAAATCCGGCGATTTTAGATTTTTTGCAGCAGAACATGGATGAGCCGGTTGATATAAATAGGAGTTTACAAGAGCTGGCAACGTTACTGGGCAGACCCGTCACCGGTTGATATTCCAGTCTCCACAGATAATAAAGGATATAAGTGAAAAAATCGCAACGCATTAAAACGATTGTAGATATTAAAGCGACTCAGGAAAAGAACGCTTTGGAAGAGCTGGGCGCAGTCCAGAGAAAACTTCAGGGCATGCAGGCGCAAGTTGAAGGTTTAAGAAACTATAGGAAGGAGTATCAGGATCGATTTGACCTGATGGGAGTAAAAGGGGTCAATGTTGCGCAGCTTCTGGAGTTTAGATCGTTTATCGATAAGCTTGATAAGGCAATACTCGGCCAGGAACAGCTGTTAAGTTCAATTGAAGCTGAATTAAAGATCAAAAGAAAGATTTGGGAAGAGTTACATCATAAGACCCAAAGCTTGCAGAAGGTTTGCGATTCAGCATTGGTGGTAGAGATGAAGCAAGAGGCTAAGCGAGAGCAACTGGAACAGGATGAACGGGCTTCCAGAATAGGACGGAATAGCTCAAGTGGTATGGGAAATGCTTAGTAATTGATTGGGGTCTCAGGAGAATTGATTATGAATATTGAAAGTGCAAATTTACCCTCTTTGGCGGCAAGCAGTACTGTTGCTGTTGTTGAGAGCATGTCGCAGCCTTCGGCCGATGGTAGTGCGGTTACTGACGGTTTCTCTGGTGCATTAGTGGCCCAGATTGGGTTACTGAATACTGTGGAGGCTGGAGATTCGTTGCCGTTACAGGCACCGGATGTTACCGGTTTGCAGAGCGTTGTTTCCGATTTGCCGGTCACCACGGTTGATGCGCAAGATTTTGCCGCTTTAGTAGGCAATGATTTGCCGTCGGCATATAAAATAAATGACGATGTTGATTATAAGGCTGCTTTGGCTGCGGTAACCGACACTTTAAAATATATTACTCAGGGTACAACGGCTGGAGAAAAGGCAGCCATGGTTGAGCAAAACATGAGAAATGTGATAGCAATGGCCGTTCCTCCGGTTGAACCAGGTGTGAAAGCTGTTATTGCGATAGCTGATCCAAGCGTGAAAGCAGTGATTGCGACTGCTGTTCCGGCTGAGTCCGGCGTGAAAAATGTGGTTGCAAAGGCTGTTCCTGCTGATCCACTCATGAAGGATGTGATTGCGACGGCTGTCCCGACTGAGCCAAACATGAAAGCAGTTATTACGGCGGCTGTTCCTGCCGAGTCCAGCATGAAAGATGCGCTTGCAAAGGTTGTTTCGGCTGAGTCTAGCGTGAAAGATGCGGTTGCAAAGGCTGTTTCGGCTGAGGCCGGCATGAAAGATGCAGTTGCGACGTCTGTTTCAGCTGAGTCCAACATGAAAGCTGCGGTTGCAAAAGCTGTTTCGGCTGAGTCCGGCGTGAAAGATGCGGTTGCAAAGGTTGTTCCGGCTGAGCAAAGTATGAAAGATGTTATTGCAAAGGCTGTCCCGGCTGAACAAAGTATGAAAGATGTCATTGCAATGGCTGTCCCGGCTGAGCAAAGTATGGAAGATGTCATTGCAATGGCTGTCCCGGCTGAGCAAAGTATGAAAGATGTCATTGCAATGGTTGTTCCGGTTGAGCAAAGCATGAAAAATGTAGTTGCGGCGGCTATTCCGGTCAAGAAAAGTCCGGCAGATGCGCCTGCTGAAGCTGAGCCGTACGTGAGAAATGTGATAATGGATGCCCCTGTTCAAATAGCTTTGGAGCTGGGAAACGATAAACCGGATAAGACGCAGGTTGAAGGAGATGCACAAATAGCGGTTAATGAAAATAATAGCGAAGTGCAGGATTTGTTGGCGGCAGCTATTATGCCTCCTCCGGTAATGCAGGTTGAGCCGGTAAAAACGGCCAATAATTTGACGCCTGCCGGTGCAATTGATGAGGGAGAGTTACAGTCTTTTACAAAATTATTGGCGGGAGATACCGGCTCGAATCAGTCGGCAAAAACTCCCGATAATGTATTGCAAAGTGAAGCGGTTTTTCGTCAGCCGGTTCAGGATAAGCAGGCGATTAATCTAAACTCTTTTGAGAGTTTAGCGCAAACTGAAAAGACCGGGCGGGTTGAGTCGCAGGTCCTAAGTTTAGAAGGGGAAAAGACTTTACCTCGGCTTGGGGCTGATATGACTCAACTGACTAGACCGGCATTTGATAATAAGGCGGATGTTCCTGCAATGACCAAGCCGCTGTCGCATCCCGAATGGAATAAGGACATGGGGGATCGGATTGTGTGGATGAGCAACAGGGCAATACCTTCAGCGGAAATTAGATTGAATCCGCCGAATCTTGGTCCTATATCGGTTCGCGTTGATGTTTCCGATGATCAGGCGACTGTTGTGTTTACGGCGCAGCATGCGGCTGTAAGAGAAACGCTTGAAGCCTCTATTCCGAAGTTACGAGAGATGATGAGCGCCCAGCAGCTCAATTTGGCGGAAGTGAATATTTCTCAAGGCTCGGTGTCAGAGCAGGGGCGTTCGCAAGCGCAAAATTTTGCGCAAACAGCTGATAGTCGGGGGCAGAGACGGGGCGCGCCAGCTGTTGCTGTCGATGAAATTGATGAAGTGGAGCAGGAAATCGCAAGCGGACGGGCTACGGTCAGTAAGGGCTTGTTGAGTATTTACGCGTAGATTGACGGTGTCGAGTTTTAATATGGCATTTGCTGTGCCAAGATATTTAACTGTCTTTATTGGGATCGATGTAAGGATGGCGCTGTTTCTGAGTCTTGTGCTAGCGTTGCTTACATAGTGCGTCATACCGGCACGGCTGCCGGTATCCCGAGCATATGGTTGTGCCTGAGCCTTGTCATTCTTGGTTTCTCGGTAAATGTTCCGGTGTCTCCTAAAGTTCCTTCTGTTGGCGGTCCACCTTCTGTGTCCCCGTTGTCGTGGATTCTGGTAAATCTTGCTGAAATGACGTATTGGACGTTTTCGTTAAACCGATAGACGCTAAGGATCTGAACTCCGCGCTTTTCAATGGCTAAAAAAACATCTATAATGCGCGGTTCTTAGGAGCTGTCAGCTCCTCCTTGCTTTACCATCTTTATAAGACAGAGGTGGGAGGCTTAACCGAAAGGAAAAAACATGCGACATTATGAAATTGTCTTTTTAGTCCATCCTGACCAGAGTTCTCAGGTCCCCGCGATGATTGAGCGTTATAAATCAACCATCGAAACCGCATCCGGTAAAATTCATCGTTTGGAAGATTGGGGGCGTAGACATCTGGCTTACCCAATTAATAAAATTCATAAAGCGCATTATGTGCTGATGAATGTTGAGTGCGATCAGGCTACCTTGGAAGAGTTGGAAAGCGGTTTTCGTTTTAATGATGCCATTTTGCGTAGCATGACTTTATTGCAAAAAGCAGCTATTACTGGAGCATCTATCATTGCCACATCAACGGCTGAAGAAAATAAAGCGGCTGAGTCAAGAGCTAAAGATGCGGCGGCCAGAGAAGCGGTGGCCGCGGCAGGCGTCGATGACGAAGTTGATCTGGATGATATCGACGAAGACTTTGACGCTGACGCAAGCGCTTCTGAATAAAACTTTTAACACTTGGATTTACGAGAATTATTATGGCACGTAACATTAGACGCAAAAAATTCTGCCGATTCAGTGCAGAAGGTGGAACAGAAATCGACTACAAAGATCTGGATTTGTTGAGCGATTATATTACTGAAACCGGCAAAATTGTCCCTAGCCGCATTACAGGAACTAGCGCAAAGTACCAAAGACAATTAGGTGTTGCAATTAAACGCGCACGATTTATTGCCTTGTTGCCTTTCTGCGACGCTCATAAATAATACGCTGGACGATCAGTGGGCTTTTTAGCGGAATACATTATGCGGGGGAGAATGCAAGCCATGATAGTGGCTTCCACTCTCGCCATAGTATCGCTGATCATGCCTCCGGTGAGTATAGTAAGTTCGGCCTCCGTTGCTCTCGTCACTTTAAGGCGGGGGGGTATTGAAGGCTTGGTCGTTTTGGCATGTTCAACGGCAGTAGCAGGGGTATTGGGTTTTTTCCTATTAGGTAATTATCAGTTTGTATTGCTTTATGGGGTGGTGTTGTGGGTTCCGGTCTGGTTGATTTCAATCATTTTAAGAGAAGGGCGGTATTTGTCTCTGGCGGTTGAAGTTGCGGTGTTGCTTGGTGTGTTGGGGGTAGTTGGTTTTTATCTCTACAATGCCGAGTCGGCAACGATGTGGAAGAATATACTTTCGCAAATGGTGCCTCCGAATGCCCCTGTTGAAGACATTCAGCATACGTTAACTGTGCTTTCTCATTACATGACTGGAATAGTTGCTGCGGCATCAGTGTTCGGTCTGTTGTTTGGCCTGTTTCTGGGACGGTGGTGGCAGGCTTTGCTTTATAATCCCGGCGGGTTCAGGCAAGAGTTTTTGTCATTGAGTACGCCCCCAAGGTTGGCAATAGGCAGCATTGTAGTGGTAGTTATTGCATCATTAAGTTCCGGTGTGATTTCTGAGGTTTCATGGAATATCACTATTTTGCTGTTTGTGCTGTACACCTTTATCGGAACGGCAGTGTTGCATACCGTATTTGCCTCGCTGAAAATGGGGCGATTTATAGTGCCGATGTTTTATGTGACATTGTTTTTGATACCCCATGCCATGCTGCCTGTTGCTTTAGTTGGGCTGAGCGATGCGTGGATGAACTTACGAAATAAAATTTCGAATCAACAAACGCCTTAATGGCGTAAAAAAATAGCCGGATAAAATCCGATAATGAGGTAATAAAAGATGGAAGTTATTCTTCTTGAAAAGATAGCAAATTTGGGTAACCTGGGCGATAAAGTCGTCATTAAATCAGGTTATGGCAGAAACTATCTTGTTCCGTACGGTAAGGCTGTTGCTGCAACAGCTACTAAAATTGCTGAATTCGAAGCGCGTCGCGCAGAACTTGAGAAAGCGGCAGCTGAAAAGCTAAGTGCAGCTCAAGCGCGTGCCAATGCATTGGGTAAGCTGCAAGTTGTTATTACTCACAAGGCTGGCGATGAAGGCAAGTTGTTCGGTTCAATAGGTACGCAAAATATTGCTGACGCTATTACCGAAGCAGGCGTTTCAGTTGAAAAACATGAAATTCGCCTGCCTCAAGGTGTTATTCGTCAAATCGGCGAATATCAGATCGACATTAATTGCCATACCGATGTCGTTGTAAAGATGCCTATTAAAATTGCTGCTGAAGCCTAATAATTTAGGTACAGGGTAAAAAGGTAAGAGGTTGAAGGGGGTGAGTAAAATCCTCCCTGAAACCTTAACTTTTTTGGCTATGCGAGCTTTTTACTCCTGCCTTTTTTATCTATTAATCCCTTTTATATTGGTTCGCCTGATCTGGCGAAGCATCAAAGCGCCCGCATATCGACACAGATGGAGCGAGCGATTCGCCCTCTATAGTAAAGAATTCCCCCGGAATGTTATTTGGTTTCATGCGGTTTCCGTGGGAGAAGTCGAAGCTTTATTTCCGCTAGCCAAGAAAATACAGCGGCAGTACCCCGATGCAACGTTATTAATTACGACCACAACACCTACAGGGTCGGCTCGGGTTAAAGCGGTAATGCAAGAAAGCGTGGAACATGTCTACTTGCCGTATGACATACCCTGTGCAGTCGGTCGGTTTATACGGTGTTTTAAGCCTAGAATAGCCGTCATCATGGAAACTGAGATTTGGCCTAATCTTTTTGCCTGTTGCGGTAAAAATGAAATTCCTTTGTACATTATCAATGCCCGCTTATCGGAAAAATCGGCAAGTGGCTATCAAAAAATTCCAGCTCTTATTTACCCGGCTTTGGCCCATGTCAAATTGATTGCCGCGCAAACCCAGGATGATGCCAGCCGGTTTGTTGCTATTGGTGCTAAAACCGAAACAGTCAAAACGCTAGGTAATATAAAATTTGATGTTGAGGTTTCCAGTGAAATTATTGAGCAAGGCTTGCAGCTAAAAGCCGATTTGTTTGGCGGTCGGTTTGTTTGGCTGATTGCCAGTACCCACAAAGATGAAGAGGCAATATTTCTTGAAATCTATAAAAAAATAAAGCAGAAAATCCCGGAATTATTGCTGGTTATAGTGCCAAGACACCCTGAGCGTTTTGGTGAGGTAAAAAAACTGTGTGAACAGAATCAGTTGGCGGTGGTGGTGCGTACATCCGGCGAAATTTGTCATCAGTATGCTGATGTTTATCTGGCCGATACTATGGGTGAGTTAAAGGTGCTTTATGCGTCCTCCGATGTGGCGTTTGTCGGCGGCAGCATGGTACCCGTTGGGGGGCATAATATTCTTGAGGCCGCCGCCGTCGGGACTCCGGTTTTGTTTGGCCCGTACATGGCGAATTTTAAGGAAATAGCCGAAGGAGTGTTGCGGCGGGATGCGGCAATACAATGTCAGGATGAAAGCGAGATAATCAATGCGATTGTTGCTCTATATGCGGATCCTGCATATAGGCAATCGTTAGCTGAAAAGGGTAGGGTGTTTGTTCAGCAGAATCAAGGCGCGACGACTAGAATTTTTGACATGCTTAGCCAGGATATTTGATTTTAGTTTGCCTTCCTGGTTTGAGCGTGTGCTACGTCGTGTCGGCATAAGGCTTATATATTGCATCCGGCTCGATCAATCGCTCTGCATAATGTCGCGGAAAAGCATTGCCCAATGCAAATAAACCTTTATTGGTAATGGAAGTCGATTTGATTGATAAGGCGCTGCAATGCTGTATCAAGCCGGTATGAGGCTTGCTTTATTTCACAGCCAACACGGTTTGCTTGCTTGGAGTGCTTGAGGGGAATGGTTATGTTGTTGACTATTTCCAGGCAGGCAGGGAGTATGCTTTTATCCGGCAGGACAATGTTACAGTCTGAATGCAGGCCGCCAATGATTGTGGGTTGCTGATTTTCAACTTGATTGATATAGGATAAGCCGGTAACACTAATATCGGTTACGTTAAAATATTCGGCTTGATTTTTATACTGAATTTTAACGGGGATGTTGATGGGTACTTTTACTCGGCGGGCATCTCTTCGTTGCACCCACTCCATGTTTTGGGGAAGAGGCGCTTTTAGGTTGAATGTGGCATCGATATCGTGCCCATTAAAGTCGCTTAATATAAAGTTAACGGCTATGCCTTCAAAATTAGCAGAGACCGCCACGGTGCTTTGCATGAGTAAGTCTTTATTAAATCGTTCGTTTTGGAATCCGCCCAGAAAAATATGATCGCCTTCTATGCAGGTAATCGTCGTTAAAAGTGTGCTTGTTGCGAATTTTCCAGGAACTTTTATGGACAGCAAGGCATTTTTGCTGAGCAGGTGGTTTAATTTTTTTCTGATGTCGTCCTGATTGGCAATAGTGTAGTTATTATACGTGTTGCCTATAATTGTGGGCTCAGGGATGCATTTGTAATGCGGTTCGGCATGATTTGTTTGATATGTCAGCATTGTGTTCCCCGTCATATATTTGATAAAGTGAATTGCTGTCATTATCTAAGCAATAATTTAGCCATAAATATATTTAATATTTATTTCAGTTGCTTATTGATCTTATGGTTCTGTCTCGGTGTTGTAAAAGGCTTGTTTTGTAACTTGAGCGGCAATATGCTGCCTATTGGATATGCTGGGTATGGATAAAACGGCAATGCAGCGTTGAGATTTTGGCCGGTAACAATGTGTGGGTTATACGTTGGTTATTTTGATATTAAGTATCTGATGTTACGCAGTTAGTCGAATTTCGACCGCTTTAATATTAAGGAGCCGCTAGCGCGGCACTTGATTGAATCGGGTTGTCGCACCCGAAGGCGAGTTACTTTCTTTTGCTTCGCCAAAAGAAAGTAACCAAAGAAAAGGCGACCCGGTTGCCGCTTACTTCCTGCGCTCCTCGCTTTTATCGAGAGTCAGCAGAAGGGGCTCCTGCCCCTCTGCTGACGCGCGGCATCCCTGCCGCGCCCCTAACGGGCTGTTCTCGATAAAAGCTCCGGTGCTCTGCGCGGCAAACGGGAGAAATACCATCCGTGCGTAACATCAGTTAAGTATGATTGAAGCTGATTTGTATTGAGGGGTATTCTTCGGCTGCATTGCTCATTATGCCAGTGCATAAGGTAGGCAAAAAAAACCTCCCAGCACCTTGTGTGGACGGCAGGGAGGTAATAAGTTAAGCGGCGTATGATGAGTAGAGGCCGCTTACAGACTCAGCACTAGGAGGGGGCTGATCATCTTGAGTTTGGCGGTTTTGTGTCATAACGTATTCTAAACAATTATAATAATAAACAAACATATAGGGATTATCTGCGTATTGTTACGCAGAATTAAATATTTTGCGGCTTCGTCGGTTGGCTCATGTAGCGTGGGTCTCGGTGTTCGGAATTGTTACCGGGTTATGCTATTACGATTATTCAAACCGTCGCGATGGCGTGGATTCAAGTGGAGTTCTGTTAAAGCGTTCAGTTGCGGCTCGTTATAATGTCGTTGACTTAATCTGTGTGCGATAAGTATGCTTCTTTATACTGTGAATATCTTCGAGGTTAGGCTTTTATTGTTATGCAGGCAAAGCTTCTATTTCGAGAGTTCTTGCTCTTTTTACAAAATTTTACTATAGCTGACTACATTGAAGAGACGTTACACCATGAATGAAATAAAAGATAAATCAGTTCAAGCCTTTATTGATGAATTGGCCAGCAAGTCCCCCACGCCTGGCGGCGGTAGCGCGGCAGCGGTAATGGGCGCGCAAGCTGCTGCTTTAATCAGTATGGTTTGTAATTTGACCGTAGGTAAGCCTAAATATGTTGAAGTTGAAATTGAAATGCAGTCATTGTTGGAAAGATCAGAGGCATTGCGTGAAACGTTGACAGGCATGATTAAAGCTGATGTCGAGGTTTTCGATCGCCTAATGGCGACCTATGGTTTGCCCAAAGATTCTGATGAAGACAAGGCAGTGCGTGGCGAGGCTATTCAATCGGCATTAAAGGAAGCTACAGTAGTTCCTTTGGCGTGCGCAACCGCTTGTGCAGAAGCTATGGCATTGAGCAGAATTGCCGCAGAAAAAGGTAATATAGGTGTGATTAGCGATGCAGGTGTTGCAGTCATGGCGGCTTACGGTGCGTTAAAAAGTGCGGCATTAAATGTTTACATTAATGCGGGCGGGCTTAAAGACAGAGCTTTTGCCGATGAGAAATTAGCGGAGCTGGAAACGATTCTGAATGGCGCTGATGCGGCCGCAGAAGAGGTTTATCAAATTGTTAAGGCTAAGTTATAAGCATTAAATATGAGTGGGATTGCTCTTGTCTTACTGATAAAAACAAAAGTTAGTCAGATTTGGCGAGCTTAATATGCATTATTAATAATGTAGCAAGTCGGTCTAAATTAAGGCTGTTGTAGTTGTCTTGAAAAAAGATATATAAATAATGAAAAAAATGTTGACGATATAGGGATGTGTCGTTATTATAGACAGCTCTTCCAGGGTGGTTGGGAAGTTAAGCAAGCCATTGAAGAAGATTGTCGGGGTATAGCGCAGTTTGGTAGCGCGCCTGCTTTGGGAGCAGGATGTCGGGAGTTCGAATCTCTCTACCCCGACCAATTCGGCGCTTGTAGCTCAACCGGATAGAGCACCGGCCTTCTAAGCCGGGGGTCGCAGGTTCGAGTCCTGCCAAGCGCACCATTCGTAGTAAATCCCGCTAAAACACCATGTTATGGTGAGCGTAGCTCAGTCGGTAGAGCCCCGGATTGTGATTCCGGTTGTCGTGGGTTCGAGCCCCATCGTTCACCCCATTAATCAATAGCTTAAGATATTTTTAATCGCTTGCTTTTCCGAGGCCGGCGTGTAACAGCTGCTTTCCATGTATAACGTGGCTTATCCCCCAATTTTTTGACTCGCCACGCTTCCGCCTTCAGTTTGTCGTGCAGCTCTTGCGCTTCCTGTTTTATTTTAGTCCCAGCAGATTACTGTACTCTAATGCCATCTGGTCCGGTGAATTGAATCCACCAGGTTTCTTTGCGCTTGTAGATCGACATTGAAGACCATTCTTTGGTTGCTCATCAACTACTGTGAGTGAATCGTGTTGAGTAAGTGGTAAAAGTTGTTCGGCGACAATTACCCTGTCCGGTCGGCGACAACTATTCTGACACTTGAGAAGGTCGTACCAAGTAAAATTGCATGATGCTTGCTTTTAAGTTCAATAAAGCAGATAAGATTCAGTTTCTTCGTTCATTAGCCGGAAGGTTATCAGTGCAAGCCGTTTACGCATCCAAAAAACGCTATCAACATCTGTATCTCCAAGTCCTGACCGCTATCGTCATCGGCATACTGCTCGGCTGTTTCTATCCTGAAGTCGGCGTTGCGATGAAGCCTTTCGGTGACGGTTTTATTAAACTGATTAAAATGATTATCGCGCCGATCATCTTCTGCACTGTGGTAACCGGCATTGCCGGCATGCAGGCGTTGGACAAGGTAGGCCGCGTCGGGATTAAGGCGCTGCTTTACTTTGAAGTCGTGAGTACGCTGGCGTTGGTTATAGGGCTGATTGTTGTGCATGTCGTTCAGCCCGGTGCGGGTATGAATGTCGATGCAAGTACGCTGGATACCCAAGGCCTAAGCGCTTATACCGCGACCGCAAAGACTCAGAGCACGGTCGATTTTTTGCTGAACATCATCCCCAACAGCGTAATCGACGCCTTTGCCAAGGGCGATATATTGCAGGTATTGCTGTTTTCAATGCTGTTCGGCTTTTCGCTGGCTGCGATGAAAGAGACCGGGGCGGAGGTGGTCGTATTCATCAATAAGATTTCACAAGCGCTGTTCGGTATCGTGGAAACCATCATGAAGCTGGCGCCGATCGGAGCTTTCGGCGCGATGGCGTTTACCATCGGCAAATACGGTGTAGCGTCGTTGGCGCCGCTGGCGAGTTTAATGGGTAGCTTTTATCTGACCTGTCTGTTGTTTATCTTTATCGTGCTCGGGCTGATCGCCAGGTTTTCGGGCTTTAGCATCATCAAATTCATCGTTTATATCAAAGACGAGCTGTTTATCGTGTTAGGCACTTCGTCATCGGAATCGGTGCTGCCGCGCATCATGATCAAAATGGAACGCATGGGCTGTTCCAAATCGGTCGTCGGGTTGGTTATCCCGACCGGTTATTCGTTCAACCTTGACGGGACCTCGATTTATCTTGCCATGTCCGCAATTTTCGTCGCCCAGGCCACCAATACCCCGTTGACCATGACGCAGGAGTTGACTCTGCTCGGCGTGCTGCTGTTGACCTCAAAAGGCGCGGCGGGCGTAACCGGCAGCGGCTTTATCACCCTTGCGGCAACGCTCTCGGTTATTCCGACCATTCCGGTCGCGGGGCTTGCGCTTATTTTAGGAATAGATCGTTTCATGTCCGAAGCCCGCGCCTTGACCAATCTTATCGGCAACGGCGTCGCCACCGTGGTTGCCGCCAAATGGGAAAATGAGTTGGATATGCAAAAGCTTGATATTGAGTTGAATCGGTAATTAATTCGCCACGAACGACTTGCATGGATGCAGTAGGTAGAGCAACGCATGGAGCAGTTGCCGAGACACGAAGGGTTCGAAGAAAAGTCAGAATAAAAACTTCGTGCCCTTCGTGTCTTCGTGGTGATTTATCTTAAAATTAATACCGAAATGATGAGGTAGAACACACCTGAATATAAAGATAAGGACAGGATCATGAGAGTTTTGCTGGTTTTATTATTATGTTTGCCCTGCTGGGTGAACGCCGAAATCTACGAGTGGCAGGATGCGAACGGCAGCAAGCATTTCTCCGATCGGCCGGTTGCCGATGCAAAAATAGTCTATATAAAACCGGGCTATGATTTTTACAAGGTTAAGACGGTTTACGACGGCGATACCGTGGTGCTGGAGGACGGGCGTAAAATACGTCTATTGGGCATCAATACGCCGGAGGTTCAGCACCGGGATAAGTCAGCCGATGCGGGTGGCGACGAGGCCAAACGCTGGCTGATCGACAAGCTGGAAAACGCCAAAGTCCGACTGGAAGTCGGTGTGGAAAAAACCGACAAGTACGGCAGAACGCTGGCGCATTTGTTCACCGAAAAAAAGGAGCATATTAACCTGCAACTGGTAGAGGCGGGATTGGCGGCAGTCAGCATCTATTCCAATGAGCTGCTCTATGTAAACGAGTTGGTCAAGGCGCAGAATCAGGCGGAGCAAGCCAGGCTCGGTATTTGGGGACGGCCGGAATATGCCACAATACCGGTCGATAGTCTTACCGAAGCAGGACATCCAGGCTGGACGCGCCTGGTCGGCAAGGTGGTTAATATTCGCAAGACCCGCAAGTCGATTTATCTGGAGTTTTCCGACGCCTTTGAGGCGCGTATCGAAAGCAAATGGCTGGATTTATTTCCCAATGTTAACGACTATTTGGGGAAAACCATCGAAGTGCGTGGCTGGCTGAGCAAAAGCAAGGGACATTTGTCGATGCTAATTCGTCATCCGAGTGCGATTAAGGAATAGCTCCAACTATTGGAATATTTAATTCACCACGAACGACTGCATGAACGCAGGAGGTAGAGCAATGCAGGAGCAATTGCCGAGGCACGAAGGACGCGAAGTTTTATTTCTTCGTGTCCTTCGTGCCTTCGTGGTGATTGCTTTTTAATTTTTATTTGAGTAGCCAGTCCTATAAACTAGCACGCTTTAACATTATCTGAGATTTAAATGACTGCCCCACAAATTGGTTTTATTAGTTTGGGTTGCCCCAAAGCCCTGGTCGATAGCGAACGGATTCTAACCAAGCTTCGTTCAGAAGGTTACACCATTTCGCCGACTTACCAGGACGCCGATCTGGTCGTGGTTAATACCTGCGGTTTTATCGATGCAGCGGTAGAAGAATCGCTGGACAGCATCGGCGAAGCGCTGGCTCAAAACGGCAAGGTCATCGTTACCGGCTGTTTGGGTTCCAGAGAAGCTGAAATCCGCGAGCGTCATCCGCAAGTCTTAAAAGTGACCGGCGCGCACGCCCTGGAAGAAGTCGTATCTGCCGTGCATGAGCATTTGCCGCCGCCGCATGATCCGTTCATCAGCCTGGTGCCGCCGCAAGGCATCAAATTGACGCCCCGGCATTATGCCTATTTAAAGATTTCCGAAGGCTGTAACCATCGCTGTACCTTCTGCATTATCCCGTCGATGCGCGGCGATTTGGTCAGCAGGCCGGTCGATGATGTGATGCTGGAAGCCGAACGCCTGGCCAATGCCGGAGTCAAGGAATTGCTGGTGGTTTCGCAGGATACCAGCGCCTACGGCCTGGATTTGAAGTATCAAAGCCGGGACTGGAAAGGCCGTTCGGTTAGAACCCGTTTTTACGAGTTAGCCGAGGCGCTGGGCGATCTGGGCATCTGGGTCAGGATGCATTACGTTTATCCGTATCCGCATGTCGATGAAGTGATCCCGTTAATGGCTGAAGGCAAAATATTGCCTTATCTGGACATCCCGTTCCAGCACGCCAACAGCCGCATTCTTAAATTAATGAAGCGTCCGGCGGCCGGGGAAAACAATCTGGAACGCATTAAGGCGTGGCGCGAAATCTGTCCCGATATTACCTTGCGCAGCACTTTTATCGTCGGCTTTCCCGGCGAAACCGAGCAGGAATTTGAACAGCTGTTGGACTTTATGAGCGAGGCGCAAATGGATCGGGTCGGCTGTTTTGCCTATTCGCCGGTCAAAGGTGCGGTTGCCAATGATTTGCCCGACCAGGTGCCGGAAGAGGTCAAGCAGGAACGTTTGGCGCGGTTTATGGCGCATCAGGCTGAAATTAGCGCCGAGCGATTGCAAAAACGGGTCGGTCGAATTGAAACGGTGTTGATCGATGAAGTGGTTGAAGAAGGCGCGGTGGCAAGAAGCAAAGCCGATGCGCCGGAAATCGACGGACAGGTGTTTATCGATCATGCTACGCATCTTAAAGTCGGCGACTTGGTCGATGTCGAACTGGAAGAAGCCGATGAATACGATTTGTGGGGACGGTTGGTGTAGATGCGTCAATAACAATGCAAGCCTGAATTCCGGTACCTAAAGCTTACCGGGTCGGTTTCAAAGATTTATCGCAATTTCATGCGCAGCACAGGAAAACAGTATGGAAAACACGTCAGGCCAAGGCAAAAAAGCAATAGTTCCGCCAGAAATTGACAGATGGAATTGGGGGGCTTTTTTATTAAACTGGATTTGGGGGATTGGCAATAATACGTTCATTGCTTTGCTCATGTTTGTGCCTTTTGTAAACTTCATCATGCCCTTTGTGCTCGGTGTTAAAGGCAGCGCATGGGCATGGCAAAATAAAGAATGGGAAAGTATCGATCACTTCAAGGCGGTCCAGAAAAAATGGGCTTACTGGACGGCTATTGTTTATGTGTTTTTTATCGCAGCTTTTGCGGGTCTGTTTTTTATCATCATGTCATCAATGAAAGATTCGGACGCTTTCAAGTTAGCCGAGTCCCAATTTGAGAGCAGCCGGGAAGCATCGGAAATAATTGGTAAGCCTTTTTCCACGGGCTTACCGTCCGGCAGCATAGAAAGCTCAGAACCGAGCGGTAAAGCAACTATTTCTTTTGGCGTAGAAGGTTCCAAGGGCAAGGGAACTGTCTATTTTGATGCGGTAAAAGAATTGGGGAAATGGAAAATCAACAGCCTTGTCCTTGAAGAAGAAGCAACAGGCAAACGAATAGATATTAATCAACCCGTTACGCCAGCGCCTGTTCCTGCGCCTGTCGATGAGTCTGCCGCCGCCTCAGTTGCGCTTGTGGAGAAAATTGCCGAGCCTGTTGAAAAGGTCGGCGCCGCCGCTGAAACCAAGGTCGTCAAGGCCGGCGTACGTAAGCCTACCGGGGATGTTAACGAATTTTGGGAAAATTTTACTTGGGACGACCTCAGTGTCGAGGAGAAAAAACTTTGGGCTGTTTTAGGCTGGAATGGCAGAATCTGGGGATCTGAATCCGAGTCTCCGGCTTCTGAAGAAACTTCATGGGCTAAATTAAGCGAAGCGGAGCGCGCGGCTTTAACTTCTTTAGGCTATAACAAAAAATCGTGGAATAAGGAATAGTGGTACAAGACAAACATTTTTTGTCATAACGCTTGTTTTGGGCATCCAAGTCCAAAACAAGCTTAAAAATCAATCAACTCATTAAAGCCTACGTTTTCCCGGCTCAAAATTGTTCGTGAAAACACCCGGTCTATCGATTTTGGGGGTCGCTGACTCTTGTCTGGCGGCCCCCGTTCTTCGGCAATATTTAAGTGTACGATTAACGGTTAATCGAAAGTAGCTGAAGACTCGCCGCTTTTCTTGTTCCAGTGGATGGTGATTTTTTCTTCTTCGCAAAGATTAATATCATTCCATTCCACTTCCTCTTTATCGTCGTAAATAACCTTTAGGTCATATTTGCAGATTTCATTGGCACTGTGGAATTTTATATTAGCTTTCTGACCGTCCTCTAAAACATCCTGGCCCAAAACATCGTCTAACCAATTATCCGCTGCACTTGGCGAGACATAAACCTGATCGATGGTGTAACCGGTTTTGTTGACTAAGGTAAAATCTTGTTTAGCCTCGGCTACAACGACACTGCTCACTGCAGAAGCGGTTAAGGCGGCGATGCCGACTAAAAGCCATTTTTTTATATTTACACTTCCTTTTTTCATGTCTTATCTCTCTTTAATAAGGTGATATTAAAATCTCGACGCCTCGTAGCGTAAAGCTATTAAACATTGGGATTTTCTAATGCCCATTCCACTGCCGTGCCTTATGGGCGCAGGTAGTTTCAATCAAATAAAGCGCCATGTAAAGATTTACCCTAAGAAGCGGATGGCTGTCCGGGTTGCCCGTCAGGTGGAAAACCAGTGTTCGCATTGCCATTCGGTAGCGGTTTCAGATTGTGCAAGCTTAACGAATGTTATAATATAACATTCAATTTTAGATAAACGGTTTTTGTAATGAATACGCCTGCCGAAGCAAGTCAGTCCCATTCTTCAGGGCACGATCATAAAAAATGCGTCAGCGAGGCATTAAGTACGGCCGAGCAGTTGTGCGTGGTGCGCGGCGTGCAACTGACCCCGATCCGCCATCAAGTGCTGGAGCTGATCTGGGACAGCCACAAAGCCGTCAAAGCTTATGAGCTGTTGGACCGCATCAAACCTCTGCAAAATGCCGCAAAACCGGCAACGATTTACCGCGCACTGGACTTTTTGATCGAACAGGGCTTGATTCATCGGGTGGAAAGTCTCAATGCATTTGTCGGTTGCAGTTGCTCCGGTCATCAGCACGAGCAGTTACTGTTAATCTGCAAGCGCTGCAATGAAGTCGAGGAACGTCCCGCCACTGAAGTGATGCAAGCCTTGTCGCAAGAATTCGACCAAGCCGGTTTTATAGTGCATAGCAAAGCAATAGAAGTTCACGGCATCTGCGTTAAGTGTGTAGCGCTTTATGGCGATCACGACTGACATATTGGCAATGTTCTCCGGAGAGTCATTTCGTCTGCCAACGTAAGGCGAGCGGCAAATCAGGCGTACAGGCTTTGCCTGTCCGCAAGCGGAGCTTGCATTCTCCGCATGTCATCGTTTATTCACGCGCTGCCCCGGCTGCTTATAGGAGCAGCCGTTATTTTTACCACTCACTGCCGGAAGATTTTTTGAAAAGAAAAATAACAGTTACGATATGTTATGTTATAACATATCTATTGATACGGAATACCATTCCCTCTTTATTTACCGTCAGGGTTTGTTAATGCGTTTATGAAAGTGCTTAGGACTCCATCAATAATTATGGTTCCCACGTAGAACGCTCATCGTTATACACAAGTGTCTGCGGGAGATTCGTCATTCCGGCAGTCCCTTACCTGGCGTTAGGCGAGATAGGCAGACCTTCCAGGTTTTTAAAACCTGGAAGGTCTAACTGGCAGCGCTCTTAACAGGCGGAACGGGGCATTTATGCCAGTATGACGGCTCTGAAAATACACTTGTGTATTAAAGACAAGCGCCGTGTGGGAATGATGATTGTATGTTTCGAGAAGTGATTACCGACCATATCCTTACCCTAAAATTTCCTGTTTTTCCATTTAATTTCTTGGACATCTTATGAATAACAAATCCGTCATTTCTTTCTTGCTGCTAACGGCAGGCATAGCGTCGACAGCCTATGCGGCCAAGGAAGATATACAAGAATTAGAAGAAGTTGTTGTCACTGCGCCGTTGCAAGACAAGGTCTCTGAGTCCGCGGTTCCTGTCACCGTTTTGAGCGATGAGGAATTGCGTTTGAAAGTCGGGCGCAGCATCGGTGAAACGCTGAAAAACGAGCTGGGCATTACCAGCCAGTCCTTCGGGCCGGGAGTCGGCACGCCGGTGATTCGCGGTCAAAGCGGACCGCGGGTGCGAGTGTTGAACAACGGCATCGGCAGCAACGACGCTTCGGCGATTAGCCCCGATCACGCGACCAGCGTCGAGCCGTTGTTGGCGGAGCGCATTGAAGTGTTGCGCGGCCCCGCCACGTTGCTGTACGGCAGCGGAGCGATTGGCGGCGTGGTTAATGTGATCGACAATCGGGTTCCGGGCAAGCTCCCGGACAAATTGCTCGGCGGCGCGCTTGAGCAGCGTTTTGACTCGGCTTCCGATGAAACGTCCACCACAATGAAAATAGAGGGCGGTAAAAGCAACTTGGCTTACCATCTGGACGGTTTTTATCGCGACCGCAACAACCTCGACATCGGCGGATCAGCCATTGACGTTAACGCCGCTCAAGCGACAGATCCGACACTGGCTGTTATTCAAAATACCCAAGGCACTATCGCCAACACCTCCGCTCATGCAATCAGCGGTTCGGCAGGCGTTTCCCTGATAGGCGATCCGGGATTTGCCGGTGTCGCCATTAACCGATTGGAAAATAATTATGGCGTTGCACCTGACGGCACGGGCGAAACTACCCGCATCGATCTTAAACAAAGCAAATACGACTTCAAAAGCGAGTTGAAAAATCCGTTCCGTTTCGCTGAATCCCTGCGTACGAAATTGGGCTATACCGATTACCAACATACCGAAATTGCCGATGGCATGCCGGGCGCTTTTTTTAGCAATAAAACCTATGAAAGCCGCCTGGAGTTAACCCATAACCCCTTGGGAGTATTCCGCGGCCTGCTTGGATTTCAAGCCATTGCCGGGGATTTTTCGGCGATTGATAAGACGACAGGTGAAATGATTGTGCCGCAAACGCTAAGCAACAGTTACGGCGTATTTGCCGTGGAATCGTTCAATATCGGGGCATTTGCCAACCAGCTCGGTGTCCGGGTTGAAGACACGGCGCTGGACCCGCAAGGGCTTTCCAGCCTTAATTATGTGCCGGTCAGCGCTTCCGCTTCCAGCTTATGGAAAATGAATGACAGCAACAGTCTTAACCTTGCGATAACCCGCTCGCAACGTGCGCCGCAAGTACAGGAGCTGCTGACGAACGGTTTTCATGACGCCACCCGTAGCTTTGAAATCGGTAATGTGAAGCTGCGTGAAGAAACCTCCTACAATCTGGATGTGGGTTATAAATTCAAATCGGACTGGGTCAAAGCCCAACTGGACCTGTTCCACAACTGGGCGGGCGATTATATTTACCAGCAACGTAATGGCGAGTTTATAGACGGTGCGCCGGTGCTCGAAACCCGCCAGGCCGACGCCACCTTCATGGGTTATGAAAGCAAGCTGGTTTTTCCATTGCTGCAAAACCGCATCGGGTCGGTTGATTTAACGCTGTTTAGCGATTTTACCCGCGGTCAATTTGTTAACGGCGGCGATGTGCCACGCATGCCGCCGTTGCGTTTCGGTTTCCAGCTTGATCATACTAAAGGCGAGTGGAATACCAACCTGCGCCTGACGCGCGGTGAAGCCCAGAATCGCGCGGGTGATAACGATACCGCTACGGCAGGCTATCTGCTGCTGAGCCTCGGTACGCAATATCAAATCATCGATCTTCACGATGCGGATGTGATGGTGTTTGCCAAGGCCAATAACCTGTTGAATGAGAATATCCGAAACTCGACCTCTTACTTGCGTAATTTTGCGCCGGAACCGGGGCGCGGAGCGGAGATAGGCTTCAGGGTGAGTTACTGATGAAAGAGTCAAAAATCCATCAACCCAGCGTAATCTCCGGGCGTAAAAAAATACTTGCTC
>Ga0208121_100205_pt1 | contig 25877 bp, 21 predicted proteins | sample LakWasMet62_LOW9_2_FD_183894 | JGI IMG/M metagenome (GOLD analysis project Ga0208121, IMG submission 183894) | Freshwater sediment methanotrophic microbial communities from Lake Washington under simulated oxygen tension - Sediment Metagenome... | ecosystem: Environmental > Aquatic > Freshwater >... | reverse complement strand
TTCAGGGTCATGGAGGTGATATACATCTTTATCGAGTTCAATAGCCCTGTCGCGCACGCGCTTCGTGGCGCGAAAAATCCGGTCCCACCGGCCGTGAGAGCGCCCCACGTCGACAATTCGAACTCCATCTCGCGTGGCGTCGCCAAGCCCATCCGCCACCACCAAGGTAATGTCATGGCCAGCGCCAGCAAGGCTGCGGCACTCCTTGTGGAATATCCTGATGTCGTCCCTCGGATGTGCCGAAGTCAGATGCACGACTCGCATCAGGAGTAGACCCTGATTGTCCGGCCCGTCACGCGCGCCACTGCCGCTTGAGCCGCCTTGAGGAGTCGGTGATATTTATCCCAATTCGGGAAGTCCGTATAGTGCCGCTTCGGAACCCGCATTAGCTCGTCAAACTCACCACGCTTTATTCGGAGCTTCTTGCAGAAGTATTCAATGTCCAGCTCAAGCTCCTTTGGGTCGTAGAGCGGCTTCCCAAGCTCATCCACCGCGTATGCGCGGGTCATTTGCCCCGATACGATCAGACTTGAAAGATGCGGACGTCGCTTGTCGTAGCCAAACCGCTCCGGCAGATAGTAGTTTTGGAACAGCTTGGTGAAGTGCGACTCACCGTGCTTGCGTCCGTAGGATCGCCAGCCGACCGTTGTTTCCAACTCCTGAATCGCCTGGCTCTTCACATACGGCATGTAGTTGAGCGGCCGGATCGTGCGCATGTTCCTGACAAAGGGATACCAGAAGTAGTAGTCGAAGAAACTGATGGTTTTGTAGTTGCGCAGAGGCCGCGTACCGTACTTGCGGTGTATGGCTTTCAGGTTGATGGCGTCCATTGCGCTGCCGTGCCAGGCAGAGGGGAATATTCCCTCGGTTGCAATGTTTCCACCGGAGAAGATATAGCGGATACCGTTTCGAACAGCAAAGTGATAGAGGCTCGCAAAGAAGATATGGTCCTGCGGCACGTCCTGGTTGGCGATCCCCGAGCGCAAGTAGGCAAGCTGCAGATCACGCATCTCTTCCCAGTCAACAACATGGGTGTGCAAGTCATACTTGCAGTACTTCACGATTGCCTCGATGTTCGCCACCGCGAGTTCGCTGTTCCAGCCAGCATCGACATGAACCACCAGCGGTCGCAGCCCCCATTCCTTGGCCTTCAGCGCGAGGTACGAACTGTCGACCCCCCCGCTCAATCCCAAGATGCAGTCAAACTCCCGGCCAGCGCCATCTCGCTTGATGGCGGCAATCATGTCGTTGAGCCTGTGCTGCCCTTCGGCATTCGGAAACCAGTGCTTGCTGGTTACCGCGTCAAACTCCCGGCAATGGCCACACACCCCCTGCTCGTCGAAGGTTATGAAGGGATCGCTCGTGTCCATGACACAGCGGTTGCACACTTGGTAGTTTCGAATCTCTTTGTTCATTTCTCTGCTGCCTGAGCTCGCACCTCGTTTTTCAGCATGGCATTGACACCCGTGACTTGCCCAACCCCGCCGCGACATCCTGAATCTTAACGAGTCAACTCCAGGCTCTGCGGATAGTTGATCAACACAGCCCGCAGCCGGCCGTGGAAAACGAACATACTCCCAGCCGCGACGGCCGACGCACCGCCCTCATGGACCGCTGCCGCAAGGTGTTCGATTGTCCCCGCGCCCCCGCAGGCGATGACTGGCACGCTGATTTGCTGGCTCACACGGCGAACAAGAGACAGGTCGTAACCATCCATGGTGCCGTCGCGGTCGACACTGTTCAAGAAGATTTCCCCGGCACCTGCAGCAACCAGCCCCTGAACATGCTCATCAAGCGACATTTTCACTTCCACCGAAGCTGACCTGGCCACCACACGATAGCCTCCCAGCAAGGTCTTTTTCACGTCGATGGCACCGACGACCGCCTGGCTTCCAAAGACCTGGGCCGCCGCCCGAATCACGTCGTAGGATTCGGTAGCCGCCGTGTTGACAACCACTTTCTCCACGCCACAGCGGATCAGGCGGCGTGCCTGATCGAGTGTTCTAACACCGCCGCCGTATGCGATCGGCATGAAACACTCGCCGGCGATCTCGGCGATCACTTCATAGTCCGGCTCGCGGCCCTCCCTGGATGCGTCAATGTCCAGGACCACCAACTCATCGACCTCTTTCTCGTTGAATATACGCACGACATTCACCGGGTCTCCCAGATAGATTGGATCCTTGAACTTGCGCGTTTTCACCAGGCCGTGGCCACGAAGCAAGAGGCAGGGGATAATGCGTACGCGCGCCATCAATTCCACCGTGAAAACTGCTCGAGCAGCTGCTTGCCGTAGCGATGACTCTTCTCGGGATGAAATTGAACACCCGAGATATTCCCAGACCTGACCGCGGCCGCGAAGTCAATGCCGTAATGCGCCGCTAGCAGCACGTCCCTCGGATTCGCCGGCTGCATGTAATAGCTATGCACAAAGTAGAAGCGTGCTCGATCGTCCAGCCCGGAGATAAGCGGATCGTCCGGGCGTACTCGCTCGACTTCGGCCCAACCCATGTGAGGGATTTTCAGATTTAACGTCGAGGGGAACCGCTTGACGACCATGTCCAGCCATCCAAGCCCCTTTTCACCCCCCTCTTCGCTGCCGTGCCCCAGCATCTGGGCTCCGACGCAGATTCCGAGCAGCGGCGTCAAATTTTGGAGGACTTTCTCCTCCAAGACAGGTATCAACCCCGTTTGATGCAGCGCCCTCATGCAAGCATCAAACGCTCCGTTACCTGGCAACACAAGCTTCGTGGCATTGCGAATCTTCTCCACATCCGACGTAATTTCGCATTCGGCGCCAATCCGCTTGAACATGTTCGCAACTGCGGCCAGGTTCCCGATGTCGTAATCAACAACTGCAATCATCTGTCGAACATCCGAAGAGCCGGAGAGCCAGCCAGGTGGCGCCACGGAGTGCGCCCAACAAGATAGGGGCAGACGATCGAGCCCGCCACCTCCATCATCGCAGGGTCCTCAGCCACAGCTTCAGACGATGGGGCAGCAATGGCCTCACCATGTTCTTGAAGCCAGTCAAATAGCGACTCTTGGCCTGCGAAAACTTGATCCTGCTCTCGTACCTCGCGCTGAGCGCTTCGAATACTGCCCCCCCTGGCGCCACAGCATGACCAGCATGCGTCCGGACCCGACCCAACACGTCGCGAATCAGGCACTCAACACTCAACTCCTTCGCGCCCAGAATTCGCTCCCTGCAGGCGTCAATGACACGGCGACAGTACGCCTCATCCTGTAGCGCTTCGACGACCTGCCGAACATTTCCGCAATCCTCGTCAAGCGGGATATAGTGCTCATGCGGCTGCAACATCCCGCTGTACGCACCGGGAACCAGTATCTGCAATGTATTCAGCATTGCCGCCTCGACGTTCCGCGGGGAGATTGCCGTATAGCTCTTGCCACGGTCCTCCTGCGGCACGACATCTCGCTCGACCTGCTCAATGTCAGCCCCGGGGTGGCGAAGTTGATACTCAACGATGCTACGCGCAACTGCGGCATTCCTCAGGCGAATACTGCTGCCGGAGTTGCTACCCAATATCGTGCGCGAATTACCCACAAAGTCGTGCCAGGCCGAACCGACGATCATCGCCCCCGAGCCACCGCCGATATCAAGCTTCAGCCCGGTCTTAGGCCCCAGGGCTTCAAGAAATCTGTCGCCAATAACGCTCTTGACCATACCCAGCCTGTTCGGCGCCGTGGGTGTCCGGGAGGCACGATAGACAACGTCAAAATCACGCTCAGCCCAGGGCCTTGAACGCAGCGAAAGGCTACGCATGTATGGCGTCACGTAGGTCGTGTAACCCTGTGCCACCCTCGCCCCGCTCTTGAGGCAGCGAGGGATCAGTTCCGGCCATGAACTCGGCGGACAAACCGGATACACCTCGTCTATGCCCCAGTCCACATAGAACTGGTCCCTGACTTCGCACTGCCAGTAGTCATCCTGGGGAAATACGATCTTTCTGGCACCACTCGTCTTCAAGAAGTCGTACTGCCGGATCCACCCGCTCGACAGTCCGTGTTCGACCACACGATCCATAAAGGTCGACGTCATGATGACGGCCGAGAACGGAAAGGCTCCCACGTCCCTCGGCAAGGGCAACCTGCCACTGTGAACGAGGTACCGGCTCCCCGCGCCATACGTGGGAAACATCAATTCGACGTCGGCAACACCTTTTAGCCAGGTGTGCGGAGGCCCCATGCCATGAAGGATCAGAATGGCCAGACTGCCGTCTTGCACATCAACTCCATCTTGCAACACATTGCCCTCAATCTCGTGACTCCGCACTTACCAGGACACAGCCCGGACTTCTCCTGGATACCGGCCCCGTGGCACTAACTTCTTTTAAGCAGTGCCTTCACCCGCTTCCTGACCGGAAGGGGCAGCCGCAGCCACGACTCGACCAAGATTCGAGGATACCATCTTCCCACACCACCTCGTTCAATGTAGATCAGTCTGACGCCCCAGCTCTCCCGGTACTTGTAGTATCGGATCGGCTTTTCAGTCACGCTGGGGCCTTTCGGCCTGCGCATGGATACCCCGGATCCGCGAGGGGCTCCCGCCGCCACGTCACACGCCGCTGCAAGCTCTTCGTCCACCCTGTCGACAAATTGCTGATAGCTGTGCTTTCCAGAAAGGATGATGTCGCTGTATGCAATCTCGGTCATCCTGTCCACAAGGTCTCCATTCCTCAGTGCTGCAAAGACCTCTGCCAGATTCGAGCCATCTTTCTTCAGGGGAATATAGTGCCGCCACGGCGTTAGCACCCCGGAATACCCGCCCTCAAATAGCACCAGCGCAGCTCTCGCGCCAATGGCCTCAAACACCTTTGGGGAGATTTGGTTCATCAGACCGGGCTGCTCTCTCGATGCGATCAAGGCTCCATGAATATCGCATTCCGTTGCGGTAGGGTTTGCCTTTCTGTACTCAGATATCTCATCCTCTAGATTCCCATCCCAGTCGAAGACATTGCTCCCGCTTTCGGTAGCAAGCATTCCACGGCAGGACCCCAGAAAAGCCGGCCATGCGTCACCATAGATTCGCCCCTCCTCATCCCAACGTATGTCGCTTGGGATCCCCGACAGTTCGCAATACTTTTTCACCATTGCGCCTATGACAATCTTTTCCCGGCCAAGCTCCCCATACTTGAGAGGCAGCGGACGCCCCCGGTAACCAACGACGATTTTTCGCTGGGAGGGCCGCACCTTGCGGTCAAAGTCGGGCGCTGACGCCGGGGCATAGCCGGTCAGGCAACTGACAAACCTGACGTTCGGGAATTCTGCGGGCGGGTAGACCCCCGCCACCCCTGCCTCGGGCACTACCGTAAATACCAGCGACATCTTGAGTCGCCGGATCCATTCCGAGGTATTCCTGGTGTTCTCATACTCATCCTGGAGAAAGATGGCTTTCGCCCCCCTGCAGGCCGCAATTGCTTCCGCAGCTTCTCCCGACAACTCGTTATACGCAACGCGCACGCTGTAATGTATGCAGACAGCGTCGAATTCATCGAGATTGACACCCAGCGCACCACTTCCGTCGTATCCCAGAAAGAACCATGAATTTTTCCCACTGCAGGTAAAGGCGTTCAGATAGTCAAAAACAGCGTTTGTGTAGGTCGCTGTGCGACTGTAGATGCATAGAACATTCATTGTCTTGTTGGATGCAGCCCTCGCCGCACCCCCTCCCTTCGCCCTCGTGGCGAATCAATCAACAAACTGCTGGTGCCACAACTCCAGACTAAGCAGCGCCCACAGATTGCGCCCATAAGCACTCTGCCCGTCGAGGATCTTGTCGATGGCAAGGCCCTCACGCAGGTATCCCCGCCCTTGCGCCTTGACCGATCCCATCACGTCGGCCACATACTCCCTGGCAGGCCCCTTCTGCTTGAGCCAGCTATTGAGCGGTACCGGGAAACCCATCTTGTCTTTGCGATTCCGGATCTTCTCCGGCAAGCGTGGGGCAAACACCTTCTTCAGCAACCGTTTCAACTCGCCATTCTTGAACTTGATATCCGCCGGGATCGTGGCTGCGAACTCAACCAAGGCATGGTCCAGGAACGGCACGCGCGATTCGACCCCATGCGCCATGCTCATGCGATCCTCCACTTGCAACAAGGCCGGCAGCAAGGTCTTGAAATCAAAATGCGTCATGGAATCAAAATATGACTCCTTACCCACGTTATTGCCCCAGAAAATCTGCCTGAACTCTTCCAGGGTACCTTTCTGGTCAATCGCATCCGGGGCCAGGATGGAGCCAAACGTGTTGGCGCGATTGACCAGTCGCCAGTAGCGGTCGTCGCGCTCGCCAAACAATCCGTCAGCCCAGAACTCACGCAGCATCGGCTTGTATTGGCGCAAGGTCTCCAGATTCGGGATGATGGACTCGTAGGTCACAAGGTAGTTACCGCTATTCAGCGTTCCGTCGATCGCCCCCTTGATGCACTGCTCGAAATACGCCACCAAGTAGCGAGCGTAGCCGCCAAATATCTCATCCCCCCCCTGACCGCCCAGGACCACCTTCAAGTGCTCGCCGACGCGTTTGGAGACCATGTACTGGGGAAATGAACCTGGTCCGGCCACGGGTTGATCAAGATGCCAGATCACCTTGGCGATGTGCCTCACAAAGTCCTGCTCGCAGATGTCTGCAACGTGCAGTTGCATCTCGTGCTCGTTGGCCAACGCGGCCGCATACGCCGATTCGTCGTATTCCGGACCATCCAGGAAGCGGCCATTGAACACCTGAAAACGCCCTTCGGGCCGCGCCTCCCGCGCGAGGATAGCCAGCAGGCTTGAATCCACGCCACCACTGGCATAGCTGCCCACCTCGACATCCGCGCGCAGATGGACACGAACCGAGTCCTGCAACAAAAACTCAAGTCGCTCAGCAAACCATTTTTCGGTGTGGTCGTAGTCAATGTTGTAATGCACCTCCCAATAGCGGCGAGGCTTGGGGGGCTCCCCCGGGGAAAGCATCACATAGTGCGCTGCCGGCAGTTGCCAAACCCCGTCCATCAAGGTTTTCTCCCCCAGGCAGAACTGGAAGGTGAAATAGTCAGACAAGGCCGCCGGACTGACCCTTCGCTGCTCCAGAAAGGGCAGCAAAGCCTTGACCTCAGACGCAAAGTAGAACCCGACTTTTGTCTTGATCCAGTACAGCGGTTTGATTCCGAAGCGGTCTCGCGCCAAAAACAGCCTTTTTTCTGCAGAGTCCCATATCGCAATGGCAAACATGCCGCGCAATCGGTTTACCGCGTCGGCACCCCACCGCTGAAACGCTCGCAGAACAACCTCTGTATCCGACTTGGTATGAAACGTATGGCGGCCAAGTTCTTCCCGCAACTCGAGATAGTTGTAGATCTCGCCGTTGTAGACGATGGTGTAACGCCCATCGTCACTGTGCATGGGCTGGGCGCCAGACTCCAGATCAATAATGGATAGGCGCACATGGCCCAGCCCCGCCAGTCCGTCGGCCGACGCCCAACGCCCCTCCCCATCCGGCCCGCGGTGGCGGATACGGTCAAGCCCGCCTCCTAGTTCGTCGGCGATCACCCGCTGCGATCTAGGATGATCCGTCATCAAACCAAATACACCGCACATATCAGACTCTCAATAGAATATTTTTCTCAACACCGGCTTCAACCACCGCCTCTGGGATTCCGGAATGCTAGTCCATATGGGTAGCAGAGGCATCAACACTTTCAATAGATACCGTTTGATTACCGAAGAGGCATTTCGCGGACGCAGCGGGGCTGGAGAAATGCCTACCCATGCCCGCCTAATGAACCCGCACTGCGATGTTGCATGACAGTGGGTCCCTCTTTGCGCTCCCACCTCATTGATCCTCGCATCTACCCAGTTCACAAAGCTTTGATAGCTATGTCTTCCGGAGCCAATAATGTCGTCGTATGCGTGCTTCACCATACGGTCCACATAATCGTCGTCTCCCAACAACCCCAAGACCTGTTCTAGATTGCTACCGTCTTTCCTGAGCGCAATGTAGTGCTCTCCAGCCCTCACGACGCCAGAATAAGTTCCCTCAAATAGAACCAGCACCGTCCTTGCAGCAATCGCCTCGAACAAGCGAGGCGAGATCTGGTTCATCAGCCCGGGTTGCTCCTGCGGTAGAACCACCTGCTTGTAGACTTCAAAGTCCGATGCCGATGGATTGGCACTCTTGTAGCCGTTGATCCGGGCATCAAGGGAGCCATCCCAGTCAAACACATTGCTGCCGCTTTCAGAGCCCAGCATCGCTCGGCACGAGGCCACGAATTCATACCAACGCGTTCCATAGATCCTTGCTTCCTCGGACCAGGCAATGTCGTTTGGGATACTCCGTGCGTCGCAATACTCCTTCACCAGTCGGCCAATCTCCACTTTCTCCTGACCAAGCTGCCCATATCGCAGCGGTAGCGGCCTGCCCCTGTAGCCCACCATCAGGCTTCTCGCCGACGGAGGCTGCGGCATACCAACCAGAGCGACCAAGTCTGCGGGCACATAGCCGGTAAAGTTGCTGACAAATACAACCCCGGGAAACTCGGCGGAAGGATAGATCGACGCCAGATGCTGGGGCGGCACAACACTGAACACGAGGTCGAATCCGATCTTCCGGATCAGCGATTTCGCACGATTCGTGTGGTCGTACTCATCCTGAATGAAGAGGACCTTCAGGCCCTGATAGCCCCGCAGCTTGTCAGCCCCCTGATCATCGATCTGGCCATAAGGAAGCCGCACACTGTAGTGGACGACCACTGCGTCGAACGCATTCAGGTCAAGACCGGGCTGATTTAGCCGCCCGTAGTCAAGGTAAGCCCATTCATGGCAGGAATACTTACCCAGCGCCTCGGCATGCTCAAATACCGTTTGCGTATAGGTCTGGCTCTGCGCGTAGAGGCACAGAATTGACAGCCGTTCTTGTGACAGCAAGAGTTCAGTCTCCGTTTTGCTTCTATTTATTGTTTTCAGCCGATGCTCGCGCAACCATCACCTGGAGGCACTAGGTATCGGCAACTATCCGCATGGCCGGCGCCTGCTTCGCAGGCGCTCCTCTCGACCGCCAGTAATCCAGGCCTGCCCATCCCCTGTCGGCAGGCCCGAACGGGCGTCATCATATATCGATTCCCGCCTCACACCCTCCACTGAGCGCTTCAGCCTAACGCTGCATTCAAATAATTGACGGGAAGAAACCTTTTACACGCCGAAATGCCCCAAGTGCCAGGACAATGAGCGCCCAGGTACATAGACCCAGCCAAAAGAGAGCAAGCAGATCAGGGCTCTCATGCCGCAGCAGTGCCGCCCGGTACGCATCGGACAAGATGTAGATCGGGTTGAAGGCAGTCACCTTGGCCACCAGATGCGGCAACGCCTCTGCTGAATAGAATATCGGCGTCGCAAACAGTACGATCATCAATAGATTTGGCAGGACGATACCGAAATCCCGCACAAAAGTCGTGATCGCGGCGAGCAGGAGCCCCACAGCCGACAAGAAGCCGAACTGAATCAGCACAATCAGGGGAAGCCAGAGCAGCGACCACCCCCACCCCTCACCGGTCAACAACTGCAGCACCAGCAGGAACACGAGGCTGACCGCCAGCGGAATCAGGCCGAGCAAGGTCGCAGAAATGGGCAGTATCTCGGTTTTGAACGCCATATTCTTCACAAGGCCCGCATTGGAGATGATGGAGTTCGCGGCCGCAGTCATCGCTTCTGCATTTGCCAGCCAGGGGCCATAGCCGCAAATCAGCCAAATCGCATATCCCAGCGTGGAGTCGGCGCCCGGCATCCGGGCTTTGAACACAAAACCGAATACGAAGGCGAACAGGGCAAACATGAGAAGCGGGTTGAGGATAGCCCATGCACCACCCAAGGCCGAGCCCAGGTAACGGTCAGCCAGGTTCATGCGCCATACGCTCAGCATGAAACGCATATCCGCTTTGTCAAAGCCTAGTCGCCACATCAGCATCCCCTCACATCGTTTTTGACCTTGATACCCTCGACCACCCCGACCTGCGTGAGGACCGGTCGGCCGCCAGTCGGCATCTCGTCCTCATACACCTCCAGCACCCCGCACGATTCAGCACGCAGTTCGTCGCCGGCGTCATGCCATTCCAGACAGAACCGGTAGAGTCCTGGCGCGAGGTTGAGGCGAGGATACGCCGCGCGAATTTCTGCCGCTCCCGAGGCGTTGTCCAACTCAATCCGGTTTTCACAGATCAGCGCACCGTCAAGCCTGACGCAGCGCAGCATGGCGTACCCGACTGGCACGGCCGAAGGGCCTTCCAGCTTGCACATCACATCCAGACGTCCGCCGCTGACGTGGCGAGTAACGGGCTGCCCAACAGACGACAACCTCATCGGTCCCATGTCGAACCCCTCACGATGAGACCGCACGCCAATGAGACTGCGAAAGCGCGCCGTCTGGTCGGCCTCATCCTCTCTTCGTACGGTCTCTTGATACGCGTGAGTAACGGCGTCCGGCTCACCGTCCATGACCAGTCGCCCCTTATCCAGCCATAGGCAGCGATTGCACAGCTCGCGGATGCTCTGCATGCTGTGCGACACGATGAGCACAATCCCTCCTCGCGCACACAGCTCCGAGATTCGACGACTGGCTCTTACCGCAAAAGCCGCATCCCCAACGGAGAGGGCCTCGTCTATGATCAAGATCTCCGGCTCGATCTGGGTGATCATGGCGAACGCAAGCCGCGCCTTCATGCCCGTTGAATAGGTACGTAGAGGCAGATCGATGAACTTGCCCAGCTCGGCAAATTCGATGATGGCCTCGGCATGCAGGTCAAGCTGCTCGCGCGTCTTGCCCAGCGCCTCTCCTTCGAGGTAAATGTTTTGCCGGCCAGTGAGGTCGTCGCGCAGGCCCGTACCAAGCGTCAAGACAGCCGTCACCTTGCCACTCACAGTCATGCTCCCTGAAGTCGGGGTGGTGATTCCCGCCAGCATCTGCAGCAAGGTCGACTTGCCGGCGCCGTTGCGACCAATGATCCCGACGCGCTCGCCCTGCCGTATCGTAAGCGTCAGACCATCCAGAGCCACCCCGCCGCGTGTTTTCTCCGCCGGCTGGCCCATGACACTCCGGGCCACAGCGACGAGCTGATCACCCAGTCTGCGCGGATAAACCTTGCATAGATCGCGCAATTCGATGTGGAACGGTTGCACGGTCATGTCCGACGCTCCACGACCAAGGGCATGACCACCAAGGCCGACTGCCGCGCACCATGAACGGTCATGCGTATGCTGTTCCCGCTGGTCCAGCTGCGTATGTCATAAGCTGGCTTTGCCCCGCCGCCCTCCGGCCTGGCACCCGTCAGGAATACGTTCAGCCGATAGTCCCCTCCTGGCAAAGGAAATTCGGGGACGTTGATGTGCGCATGAAACAGCCCCGGCTCCGAGGCGATCAGGACCTCCGTACCCATGAAAAGAATCTGCCAGTCGCGTCCAAGGGCCAGTTTCTCGATGGAGTAGTTGAAAAATACCGGTGCGCTGCAGTGTACAAGCACCGGGATGTCACAAGACCATGCCCCGCCTGTGTGCGCCTCGACAGATTCCGGGCATTCATCGGAAAACTCTGCGGGTCGAGATTCGTCAAGTTGCGCCTTGATGTCGAGGTAGTTGCAGATTACCTCCTCGGCGTCGCCGAAAGCCTTGATACGCCCCTGCTCAAGTTCACAGGCGTTCTCACACAGCCTGAGTATGGCCGACCAGTCATGTGTCACCAGAACGCCAGAAACGCCGCCCTGAAGGCGCTCGCGCACCCGTTTCCAGCATTTGGCCTGGAAGTGCTCGTCCCCGACCGAGAGGACCTCGTCGATGAGATAGATGTCGTGACCGACGCTCGTTGCCGTGGAGAAATACAGGCGCGCCTTCATGCCGGCGGAGTAAGTGTAGACCCTGTCATCAAGCCGCGGCCCCAACTCGGAGAACTCGCGAATCTCGTCGATGAGGGCTGGCCAATGCCGCCGCGGGATGCCCTGCAACCGCAGCCAGCGCTGCACATACTGACGCCCCGTGATCAGCAGACCTCCCATACCACCCAATTCAAACAAGGCACTTACCGGGCCGAGACGCATCACGCGACCGCTGGCCAATGGATAAACCCCGGCCAGGGTTCGCAACAGGGTACTCTTGCCCGCGCCGTTGCGACCGATCACGCCGACGATCTTGCCTTGGGGGACACGAAGATTGATCCCCCCCAGAGCGTCATGCCATTGGTCGGGCGCCTCGCCGAACAGCAGGCGCCAGCGCCGCGCGGGCGTGGTCAAAGGGAAGCGGACAGCGACATCTTCACACACCAGCGCATCGGTCTGGGCGTTGACGTTCATGCATCTGCCCCCAGAAGTTCTGAATAGATCTGGTCAAACCGGCGCGCTCCTGCTTCGGAGGAATGCCATTTCAGCGCGAACTCCCGGCTACGTCGGCCGATTTCGAGCCGCTTTTCCTTGTTCTGGATAAGCTCGCGCAGGACATGCTCCACCGTCTCGGGCGTTGCGCTGACAATCGGCAACTCCTCGATGTACTCCGGGATCTCCAAGCGTGCACTTTCTAGCCACTCCGGGCGCAGAAAACAGATCACCGGCTTGCCCAGCATCATCGCCTCCCGCGCATTGGCGCCGAACCAGCCGAACGTGAGCATCTCCAGGAAGATGTCCGCCTGTGCCTGATAGAACCGAACTTCCTTGTTCGGAACATTGGTGCAGAACACCATCTCAACCGGATAGCCCTCGCGCTTCAAGCGCTCGACCAATGGCACGTAGACATGGGTGGACTTGATGTTCACTCCATCCTCGTCAGACCTTTCGGCATGATTCCCCACGGCGTGGTACAGCAGCACCGTTTCCGGAGAGTAGGAATAACGATAGCCGTCGGGAATCGGCAGATCCGGACGCCAGAATTCCTTGTCCAGACAATAGTACTCCGGCACCTCGTGAACGCGAGGGTCGACATTGAAATCAGCCCGGTTGCCCCCCAAGAGACACTGATAATCTGCCATGGCGTTGCGAAAACGCCCCCAGGCGAGGTTGCCCTCGTCGCTGCAAACCGACGGCACGTTGCGCCAGCGACAAATTCCGCAAACCGACTGAGGACCCCAGCGGGAGAAGGCGGTTTGCGAGACGCCATCCAGACAGCCGTTGTTGCTGTACACGATTTTCTTCCCCAGCGCTTTCAGGAAGCGGATCTCAAAGCCCTCTTCCCCCGTAATCTGCCGCACGATGTACTTGAACGGTTCGCCAAACTGAAGCCCACCCTTGTTCGCAAAGTGAAAAACGTCATAGACACGCAACGACCACACATAGAAATTGTGAAAATTCCTAATATCTGACTCACCCGCATAGAGAATGCGGAAGTCTTCCCCGTGGTAATACATCTGGGCCCCCGGATTCAGGTCCCAGTTCAACACGTCCGCCTTCCATCCTCTCATACGCAAGGCGCGGGACAGATACCAGTTGTTGTAATACATCTGCCCGACATAGAGGACACTCCGTCTTCCCCGGTTCCCAAAGCCGGTGAAGCGCATGAGGGGGGCAACGATAACCAGCAGCATCCAACGAATCGTCGCCTGCACCCAGGGTCTTCCGCGTAGAGACAGAGATGTTCGTAGTTTAGAGATTCGCCCCATTTGCTTCCTGCAACGTGGTCGCGCCGGCTGCCTTCGCGACCCTCAATTCTTGATTTGGATTTTCCACCGACAATGCATCAGCACCGGACACAGGAGGACCGTGCCGTCGGGAGATACGGCAATTCTCAACTCCCTGCAACTCTGATTTCCTGCGCACAAGGCACAGCGGTGGATTATGAGGGCTCCAGCATCTCGGCAAACGCCTTGACGTTACGTTCAGGGTTGAAGTACGTTTCCGCAAACCGACGCGATTCAGCCCCCTTACTCGCCCTCAGTTCCGGGTCTGTTACAAGCCGCTTCAAAACGTCGTAGATGGACCGGGTGTCGGCCTCGACGATCGGCAGGCTGGAGTATTCCGGAAACGTCCGGAAGAAAAAGTCCTTCCACGCAGGCCGGAGATAGCAGACGACCGGTTTTCCCAAGGCCATGGTCTCGACACCGGTGGACCCCCACCAGCCATAGATCAGCTGCTCGACCACGATGTCCGCCTGTGCCTGGTAGAAGCGCATCTGGTTGGACGGCTTGTTCTCGATATACATGTACTCGACGGGATGCCCTTCCGCCTGCAAGCGCTCGATCGCATCGAGCACAAATGGTGACCCCTTGATATTTCGACCCTGCCAAGCTCTGCTGCTGCCCTTGAGGTAGGCAGAATGCAGAATCCGCAGGTTGGCTGTCGGCGGCAGGCGATGCTCGGGCGGCACTTCAAGCGCCGGCGACCACAAGTCCAGGTCAATGGCCTTGTATTTGAAATGGCGTTCAGCCAATTGCCGGGAGTTCTTGCAGCCGAGCCCGACTGAGAAATCAAAATAGCGGCGTATTCTCGAGAAATTGAGGCTGTTCAATCGGTCGTCGCACCGATCAAAGAATCCGCAGTTGTTGCATACATTGCCGTCATCCAGCAACTGCCAGTCTGCCTTGGTATCGTCGTCGTGACACCCCGTCGGCACAAACACCAGCTTGCATCCCACAGCCCGTGCCAGCCAGGCTGTCAGGAGAAAGTCCTTGCCAAACAGCTTGGTCAGGCCCATCTCCGCCTCGAGGCAGTCCACGACCGGCGGGCGGCCGTAGTACACGTGCACCCGGTATCTCCAGAAAACCGCGAGATACAAGAAGAGATACATCAACTGCGTTAGCCACCGGAAGACGCGCAAGTGCTGCACCGGAAGTCTGGGTGGACGCAAAATGTCTCTGGAAGAGTACAACAACCCTTCAGGGTAGCCGGGGTCCACCAGAATATCGGCCTTCCAGCCCAGCTTGCGCAGCTCGTCACGGTAGAAGAAGCTGCAATGGTAGTCCGGCCGAATAAAGAGTATCGATCGTTTTCTTCTCATACCTTCAGCTTTGCACGCATCCACGCTCGTTCCGATTTCGTGGTGAGAAGGCTCCCTGTCAAGACAACAAATGCGGCGAATATCAGAAGGTTGACCGCGACTAACCCTGCCATCTCCAGCGCTGCTGCCGAGGACACCCAAGCCCCCAGCGCACAAGATACCGCCACCGCAGCTACACCGGGAATGATGCGGCTCCACTCGTAGCCCACGGTCAGATAATTTCGCGACACAAGACAGGCGAGAATCGGCAGGCTTAGGTAACTTAGAAACGTAGCCAGCGCCCCGCCGACGATGCCATATCTTGGCAAGAGCCAAAGGTTCAGGCTGATGTTCAGCACTGCGGCAGTCCATTCGATCATGCTCTGAAGAGCCAATTTGTTCGCAAAGTAGACCCCTGGCAATGCAATGAGGTAACTCCCCTTCAATGCATAGGCCGCTGCGACAAGCCCAACGACTAGATGTGCATCATGGAATGCCGAGTCGGTAAGGATATGTGCCACTGGCTTCGCAGCCAGAAAAAACAGCACGACCAACGAACCGAACCCCAGCACGTAATAGGTCATCACGCGGGCAAAGACAGCACCTGCCTCATGCTGGCGGTTCACAAATGACATGAAGAATGGCGGCCACGCAGAGGAAAACGCCCCGACCGCAACCATCATCACCATCCCGAAGCTGTATCCGACCGAATAGACGCCGAGAGCCTCCAACCCAAGTATTCGCTCGATCATCTGCCGGTCTGCATAATCGATCAGCATAAAGGCGAAGAGCCCCCAGATGCTCGGAAAACCGATTCGCACCAAGGGACTGAACAAGGTGCGATCAACTCCCAGAGGGAGTCGCCGCCCCACCGCAGCCCAGCTCAACAACAGCAATACGGCCTGCCCCAGCACGCCCGCGACCAGGAAACCCCACACGCCCCGATGCTCGATCAGCAGCATCCATGCAGATAGCCCCGCCGTAATCAGCGAGACAGCGATGGTGATCGAAACGTACTGGACTCCCCGCTCTTCCATTCGCAGATACGCGAGCCATGGTTCGGCCATTGTTCCGAACGCAAGGCCCAGCAGGCCCAGCCGTACTAGCTCCTGATGCTCCGTGGTCTGAAACATCCACATGCTCAGCTGAGGTGCGGCGAGATATGCGACCCCATAGATCAACGTTGAATTCAAGGCCAGCAGAGCAAAGGTACTCCATATGATGGAGGCTCGGCGCCTTCCGGCCGGCTCCCGGAAGTAGAGTATCCCCATGGAGTTCCCCGTCCCGAGATTGAATATGCCTGCCAACGCGATACTCAGAAGCGAGATGAGTGCGATGACTCCATACTCTCCTGGAGACAGCTCGCGGGTAAAGAGGGGTAGCAACAGCAGACCGATGAAGCGCTGCAGCATCCCGCCGAGGCCATAAATCAGGCCCCCTCGCGCCAGGCGGGAAATCGCCGCCCGAACCATCACTGCCGCCCCAGTAGTTTCGCGGTCCCAGCCCACCCCAGGTTCATGACAGCGTCAATCACGGACAGCCCCGGAACGAAGTCCGCATGCCGGAACTGTGGATATATCGGGTGCACAAAGGCCTGATATCGCAACTCAATGCCCGCACTCTCAAAAATGGAGGCATCCTGGTACCCGTCAGCTCCACCTCCGCACATGTATACGCTTCCATCCACCGCGTGGGTAATGGAGCAAAGCAACTCGTTGGAGCTTCCGGCGTGCGGCAACGTCGAAGATGTCTTCAGTTTCGCCGTATCTATTCCCAAGGCGCCACAGAGCGCCCCGATGGCATGGATGTTGTAGGCGGCGATGTTCTGCTCCTGGTTCAGCAGAAGCGGCTCCACCACGGCCATGCAATCCCTGTAGTGCGGGTGTCGCCCGTAGTTTGCCTCGATGGTTTTCAGAATCTTCTCGCGCCAGGGATTCCGGTCGAGAAAGGTCATCTCCCGGATCGCGCGCGTGCCATGGTAATTCCGGTCAATGGCCGCGGTCACCCAGCGCGACCCCCCCGAAACCAGCAGTTTTACCCTGTTGCACCATGCACCGCCCGTCTTGGGGTACTGGACATCATCAAACAGGACAAATATGTCGCTACGGATGATCTTGTCAAAATAGCCCAGCCAAGGGAAAAAATTGGGCTGATGAATAGAGACAACGCGCGTCATGGTCGCTCTCCGACTTGAGCCAAGCGCAACTGGACGATGTCGCACCACCCGCCAGACAAACCAGCCGCACGTCGCAAGACCGCCGACTCCTCGAAACCGGTTCGCACGAGTGCCTTGACCATGCCCTCCTGATCCAAAGGCAAGTGCGTCGTTATCGAATTCAGCTCCAGCTCACGAAGTCCAAACGCACATAGCAGCTCCACAGCGTCGGACCTGACATCGAGGTCGTGCTGGAACTGCGCGCGCGTGAAGACGTACATCTCGGCATGGCGATGGTGCCAATTGATCTCACCCAGCATCACTGCACCGAGAACAGCAAGGGAGGACAAGTTTTCGATCACAAAGATCACTGCATCCGTCTGTGCTTCAAGAAGATGCTGCATTGCCTCCTCGGAGCACCGTGACAAGCTGGCAAACGGCGAGCCGACAAGGATCGCTTCGGGGTGAAGTTTCCACTCTTCAATCAATCCCACATCGTTAGCCTGCGGCGGACGCAATCTGACCCGCATCCCGGCCAGTGCGCGCCCTCCGGTGGACCCGTACTTCTGCCCTGAAATTGCCATCGGCGTCATGAATCTCCGCTGCTCGATACGCTCCCCCTGCTCTGACAGGTAGTACGCAGGCGGCAGCGGCGGCAGCAGAGCACGGATCTTGTTGCAGATTGAGAGCACAGAGTCGTGCCAAGAGAACTCACCATCCTCTTTGGTGCGCCGACGCCCGTAGCTCGCACGCGCATCGTCCTGGTTGGCTTTAGACCACTGCCCGGACAGCACGTTTTGGAGATTTGAGCGGATAAGGTCGTCCGTCGCAGTCTTGACGCGGTCCCGGACGGTCAGCCAGGTGTCCTCAAGAAGAACGGGAACTGTTCGCTGGTCAATAATGGGGCCTTCATCCAGGCCCGGAGTCATTTCGTGCAGGGTTACGCCCGCATAACGTTCGCCATTGATGATGGCCCACTGGATCGGATTACAGCCCCGGTACTTCGGCAGCAGGGCTGCGTGGATGTTGATGCCACCCAGTCGCGCCAGACACATCACATCGTCTCTGACTATCATGCTGTAGGAGTTCACCCATATCAGATCGGGACTCAAACTCGCCACCGCATCCCGGAATTCCGCGTAGCCGGCATCATCAACACGTGGCTGAATCAGCAACGGAACTCCAATCTGCACCGCAATTCGCTTCAGGTCCGCGTGATACTGTGGGCGAATCGACGCCGCGACGACTCCGACAACCTGCTCTCGCGGCAGATGTTCAAGCAGCTGAGGTATCCCCGGCAAATCGCCGAAGAGCATCAGCCGCATTTCGCCTCCTTGACGGGCGCATCATTGCCAAGCCGCCATACCTCAACCTGGCGAGTAATCCTTTCCCAATCTGACGCCGCGCCACCGATCGGAGAAATTTTCACCCCCCCGGCAATCGACTGGATGACCCCGCATAGATAAACACACCCCTGCTCAAGCAAGCCATCGTCGAGTTCCTGCCCATTCATCAACTCGCCTCGAAGCGCCAGCCAGCCATCATGCATCGCTGCCTGCTCACCAACGATAGCGCTGCGACTGATCTTAAGCACCAGCTCTGCCAGCGTCATGCCATCTGCCAGACTGGCCGCCTCCCGAAGCAGCTTCTGTGCTGCGTCAGCAGGAACATGGAGCTCGCCCTGAAGATATGTCATCAGTCCCCGCTGAAGGCGCCGGTCAAACAGCCGCCATAATTCGCAAAACAATGCCGGAAAGTCTCCACGGTTCCAGAGTAGGTCGCAGAGCTCCCACGCATCAGGGTCGATCGCGCTTATTGGCCGAAGCGCGTCCATCGCGCCCGAGATATTCTGACGGCCATGCGCGTCGAGGCCCGCGTCGTACAAGCGCATGGTGGTCTTGGCGCGGCCATAGACACTTCTGAAGATACGTTGACGCGGCGGCATCGCGGTCTCTTGCCACCAGCCGGGATGCGTGAGAATTTGCAGGCAAGAATCAGTTGCGTCGGTCAGAACGTCCTGAAGGCGGCGAAACCGCCAGTATCCGTTTGAATCCGAACAATACGAAACCTCTGTCTTGAACCGTCGTGAATAGCAGTTCACCAGCCCACCGTAGGTGTCTGCTTCGCAACTCATATGGGCAGCAACGGGATTATGAAAGCTGAACACTGATGGCCTGACACCGTACAAGCCCTCCAGAAGCGCCGCCTCGGCATCAACCAGCTGCCCGAGCGCCGCCTCGTCAGAGATCTCATGAAACGCAGCATCGAAATGCAGGCCGATCTCGTGCCCCATTTCAATAATCTCCCGAACGAGTCGATGCTGACTCTTTTCGAACAGGTTATAGAACTCGCAATGTGGATTGAGAAAGTAGGTCGCGCGAACGCCCTCGTCAGCCTCAACACGCGCGAGCGCATGCGCCCGATTCAGGGAATAGTCGCAATCGTGCCGCCAAAGAACAAATCTCGTGCCCCATGGAATCGCACTGTAGGATGCGAAGACGTAACTTCGCTTCGCCATTGCCAGCAAGCCGCGGTAGCTTTCTCTCGTGAAATCAGTGTCGCGGGACGCACTATTCAGCGGGGCATTGTTGACCGAAATCATGTCAACCTCTTCCTGACGGAGGTGATCCTGTGGGCAGGAGCACACTCACCATCCCCGTCGAACTGGATCTGAAAGATCCTCAACTTTCCCGTGCCGCAGGCAACCTCGATACTATCCCGCTGTATCGAAGTAACCTGTCCCGGAATGGCCAGAAATACCTCATCGTCATCAGCGAGTTCCGCATCCCAGATGATCGTCTTACGCCCTTCAAATTCGCAGAATGCTCCCGCATACGGCCTGTTGCTTGCGTTGATCAACCGCAGCACCTCGAGAGCGGAACGGTTCCAGTCGATGCGCCCGTCTTCCGGTCGCCGAGGGTAGCAACGCAAGGCGCGGGCAGGATCCTTGGATTGACGCTCGAGCACATATTGGGGATCTGCGGCGAGGTTGGCAACCGCGTCCAGCACAAGGACGGGCGTGGCGCCGCTCATCCACTTCCACACTGCCGTCACCTTCGTATTCTGGTCTATCGGCATATAGCTCCGGGCAACAATGTCGCCGCTGTCAAGCTCGCCACCGATCATCCGATGTATGCATAAGCCGACTCTGGACTCTCCATTCAGAATCGCCCATGCTTGACAGGCGTTGCCCCGATAACGCGGCAGATCACCACCATGCGCATTCAGGATGCCCAGAGGAAATACATCGATGACTGCCTGGGGTATGACACCCGTGTAGTTAATACTAACTGCAATGTCAGCCCCGGACTCCTTCAAGAATTCAATATGGCTGCTGATAGGAACACCTTGGGCAAAAGGCACGCCAAGCCTATCGGCCAACGCACGAAAGTCGGCTGCTGTGCGGGTGTACTCAGGCGCTTCCTTTGCCGTCACTACACAGGCAATTAAGTGGCCTGCACCTTCCAGAGCCAAGGCGGTGTCATAGAGAATCTCGGTGCGGCCAATGATGGCAATCCGGAGTTGCTTCGACATTGGGGGAATTCTCCTTAGTCAGGATGGCGCGTCATGATTGCCAAAAGGTCGAGCAATCGATTCCGCGTGCCATATCCTTGATAACGGTGCCCCATCAACTCGTTTGGTATCTGATGGATTGCTCGCGTCCCTTCGTAACGCTCAATATGCTCCGTATTCAGGAATATGTGTATGGGGTGCATGTCAAAGATTTTTATCCCGTCCCCCCGGGACGCTGCACTTGCCACATCCGGTTCGGGCCGAAAATCTCCATAGATACAGAAGAGGTCATCCTCCCAGAAATACGGTACACGCGTCATCCCGTTCCATAGCTTCCATGGCCTCAAGTCGCTGGCAACCGATGCGGGAATGAAATGATTTGCGTCATGAGTCAACCCTGCCGCACGGAATGCAGTCAACAACACTGAACTCTGGGTCATTGAGTGGCTACGTACGCTCTTGGCTTCTGGGACGATCTTGAGCATTTCTTCCAGAATCTCCTGCGTACCCCCTTCACGCCGCTGACTGCCATCCAATAGCGTGTTGAAATTCGGGTGCACTCCGATCTCGAATTTGGGGTTCCCCCTCAAGCGCTCAAGTACTGGACTGGCGTGTGTCACGAACCATGTAGCCGGGACGTCTGCAGCCTCGACAAGATCAATAGTATCCTGAATGACCCTGTCGTGAGCCCAGTCCAAATCAAACGTGAGAAAGATTCGGCCACGCCATGTCGACTCATCATCGGGATCTATCGAAGCAATTGTTCCAGGCGCTGCCATCTTTCCCTCATTCGAATAATTGGCGATGTGTAAGTATTGATCGACCTAATCGCCGAGCTTCTGGGATCCGGCGCCGAACAAGTTCATCAACTGCGGCCCCTCAACATCCCTGTCTCGAAATTGCAGCGAGCGGAGGGATACTGCCCCATCTCCGCAGCAAACCCAATACCCATCCCCCTTCCTCACCACGGTTCCGGCCGGATACCCAAGTGACTCCGAGGATCTGGATACCTCCCAGACAATGAGATTCTCGCCACTCAACGTGGTGTATGCCCCCGGGTAAGGACGTGTCTGCGCCCTGATGAAACGGTCGATCGATTTGGCATCATGCGTCCAGTCGATCAGCCCATCCTCCGGGCTGCGCTGCGGAAAGACACGCCGCTTTGATTCGTCTTGGGTTTTGAATTCTGCGGCCCCGGCAGCAAGCTTTGGCAAGGCGACTTTGAGAAGCTCAAGCCCCCGTTCCTCAATACGGCTGTACAGCGTCTTGATGGTGTCGCCGTCAAGGATAGGCTCTTCGGCCTGCCCGAGAATGGGCCCGGAATCCACTCCATCATCCATCTGGAACAGACTGATTCCAGTTCTTGTTTCGCCGTTAATCATCGCCCACACCAACGGCGCGCCCCCACTATAGTCCGGCAGCAATGAAGCATGGAGTCCATAAGCGGGCGCAAGCGCACGCCAGTTCCTGGGGATCATGTGGTACCAGCCTACGACAAGAAACGCGTCGGGCTGCCATCCGCGTACGGCGTCATACAGCGCCTCTTCCCGCATGCTGCGCTCCAGAGTTTCGCAGGGGATTCCTTTCGCATCGCAGAGGCTACGAACATCCGCGTGGAGCACGTTCGTCACCCCTTCTGGTCTGTACGAAATGGCAAACTTTTGGGGGGCCGTTACTGCACCAACAACCCGAATGTTCGGAAGCTGCAACGCAAGCTCCAGACAGCGCAAGCCGAATCGACTCGATCCGATGAACACGAGCCTCACATGACCTCCGTCATCCAGGCATCAACGTTCAGCAATGACCAGATCAGCAATCGCCGATTCTGTTTGCCTGAAAGGTGCTCTTGTATAAGTGGCGTCACCGCTTTGGCGTCAAGCACAGAATAAATCGGTGAGCTGGCGTTCAATAGCTTGCGCTTAACGAATTCGATACTCTCGCCCTTGAACCAGCTGGCATCAGGCGAAGAAAAACCCTGTTTTTCGCTTTTGGTGATTTCCTCCGGGATATAGCGAGACATCACATCCCGCAGAATTTGCTTCCCGTCGTTGGTTTTCTGAAAGTACTTCCCCCGCTTGCTGCCTGGCTCGTTCTCGTTGAAACGCAACACCTCCATAAGATTGTTGAGCTTCAAGCCAACGGGGCATCGCATGGCGAATTCCACAAGATCGTTGTCCATGAATGGAACACGATTCTCGAGGCTGTGGGCCATGGACAGTTTATCTTCCACCACAAACAGGCCATGCAGGAAAGTTTTGGCCTCAAAATACAGCGAATGGTTGATGTAGTCTTCCGGGCGCTCGAGCGCATTGTCATGCGTAGCAAACACATCGCGAAAGATGTCACGCGTCCAAACGTCGCTGACCTCGCCCCACACAGGGGCAAACACGGCCTTAAGCTCGGTGTTATTCAAAAGGCGCTGCCAGTACAGGTAGTACTGATCAATGTAGTGCTCAAAGTTTTGACTGTTTGCAGCACGGTAGTAGCGCCAGGGGTAACCGCCAAACAGTTCGTCGCCCCCACTTCCTGAAAGCACGACCTTGACGAACTTGCTGGTGAGCTTGGCGGCGTAGTAGTTGGGATAGCTCTGCCCGACGCGGGGCTCTTCAAGATGGAAAGCCACGGCGGGAAGACAACGCTCCATGTCACCTGCCTTGAGCACCATTTCATAATGCTCCGTCTTGAAACGGGCCGACATGGCCTCGGCTTTCTGGCGCTCGTCAAACGCGAGTTCTATGCCCGACGCAGAGCTAAGATCAAATCCGCAGGTGAAAGTCTTGAGGTTCGGAAACGACTGCGCGGCAATTGCCGTGATGGAGCCACTGTCCATTCCCCCGCTCAGATAGGCACCAAGCTCCACGTCGCTGACCAACTGCCGATTGACCGCCTGACGGAACAGCCTATCGAGTTCCTCAATGTACTCTTGACGATTCACCCGGCCTTGTGGCTCCATGAAGTGATAGTCCCAGTACCGGATCCACTTCATCGCCTTATCGGGCGATTTTTCATCGATCACCGCATAGTGCCCGGCCGGCAAGAGGTGAATGTCCTGGAGCAGCGTTCGGTCTGTGAAAATGTTCTGGAACGTGAAATACTCCAGCAAGGCCGGCTTGTCCAAAGTCCGCTGGAAAGCAGGTTGCGCAAGAATTGCCTTTTGCTCCGAACCGAAGCTGATGGCCCCGCGCTGCCGAGCGACATAGAGCGGTTTGATGCCGTATCGATCCCTCGCGAGCAGCAGGCGACGTTCCTTGCGATCCCACAGGGCCAGCGCAAACATGCCGTTGAAGCGGAGCAGGGCGTCGCTGCCCCAATGGGCAAGCGCGTGCAGCACTACTTCGCTATCGGTCTGGGATCGGAACCAATAGCCGGCCGCCTCCAATTCGGCTCGGAGCTCACGGTAGTTGTATATCTCTCCGTTGTAGCTAAGCACATAGCGATGATCCGAGCTGATCATCGGCTGATGCCCGAGAGGAGAAAGGTCGATAATCGCCAGTCGCCGATGCCCCAGGCCTACATTCCCCTCGATCCAATGTCCCTCGCCATCGGGCCCGCGGTGCGCGATGGCATCCGTCATCCGCTTGAGAATGACAGGGGAGACGGCGTCGCCGTTGAGGTTAACAATGCCTGTGATGCCGCACATCAGCCGCTATAGCTCAGAACATTTTCGATAACGTACTGCTGCTCCGCCTGCGTCATTCCGTGGAACAGAGGCAGGGAGATGCTGCAGTCGTTCGCGGCATATGCCATGGGGTAGTCTTCGGGCTTGAGCCGGTACTTCTCACGATAGTAGGTCAGCATATGCACCGCATGGGTCGCAGGACGCGTGGAGATGCCAGCCTGCTGCAAGCGATCCATCCATTCGTTGCGCTTGGCATTCACACGTTTGACAGACTGGGTAATGATCGGCTCTGGCTGGAACAGACAGGGATAGCTCTGGTACCCATGACCATACCCTTCAGGATGGACTGGGGTCTTGAGCCAGGGCAACTGGGCAAACGCCTGGTCGTAGACGGCAGCCAGTCGGCGGCGCTCATCGATGATGGCCTGTGCGCGATCCATCTGGGCCGAACCCAACGCAGCCTGTAGGTCCGTCATGCGCTGGTTGTAACCTGCATCCGGATGATCGGCCAGCAGGTAGGGACGAGCACCCATATGGCGCTGCAGGTCGGTCATGGCGGCGCCATGATCCCGCAGGCGGCGCAGCTTCTCGGCCAGCGCATCGCTTTGGGTGGTGATCATCCCGCCTTCACCGGTCGTGATCGCCTTGCGCGGATGGAAGCTGAAGCAACCCGTGTCGCCCAGGGTGCCGACATGCCGCCCTTGATAGGTGCTGCCGAAGCCGCAGGCTGCGTCCTCTACCACCCACAGGCTGTGCTTGCGCGCCAATTCCATGACCGGGTCCATGTCGGCCGACAAGCCGAACAGGTGCACGGGCAAGATGGCCTTGGTGCGGGACGTGATCTTGCGTGCCGCGTCGTTGACATCCAGATTGAAGGTGTCGAGGTCGATGTCGCAGAAGACGACCTTGCCACCCAAGTGCTCGACCACGTTGGCCGTCGCGATCCAGGTGAAGGCCGGCACGATGGCCTCATCGCCCGGGCCGAAGCCCAGGGCAGCCAGAGACAGGTGCAGGGCGGTGGTGCAGGAGGTCACCGCGATGGAATGGCGCGCGCCGGTGAATGCCGACCACTTCTCCTCGAACTCGCGCACCTTGGGACCCTGGACGAGCCAGCCGCTGCGCAGCGGGCCCAAGACGCTTTGAATCTCCTCCTCGGTGAGGCTGGTCCGCGCGATTGGGACATTCATCTTTGCGCCTTGGCTCATTCGGGCAGCCCCACGGCAGCGCGACGGGCTGCGACTTCCGCCTTGTGGCTGGCACGCCACTCGATCAAGCGGCGCAGCCCCTCCTTCAGGTCGATGGTCGAGGTGAATCCTATCTCCTTGGACGCCTTCACGGGGCTGCCGATGCGATTGCGAACCAGCGTTGCCTGACTACGCGGTGCGTATTTGATCGGCTGCTTGCTGCCGGTCAGGACGATGAGCATCTCGGCCAGCTCCTTGAGCGATGTGCGCTTGCCCGTGCCGACGTTGTAGAACGAATCCACTGCGTCCGACTTCATTGCGCAGACATTGGCCAGGCCGCAATCTTCCACGGCCACAAAATCGAAGGCTTCGGAGCCGTCGCCCATGATGGTCGGGCTCTCGCCCTTGTCGATGGCGTCGAGCATCTTCATGATCACGGCGATGTACGCGCCGTGATAGT
>Ga0208121_100200_pt1 | contig 26578 bp, 24 predicted proteins | sample LakWasMet62_LOW9_2_FD_183894 | JGI IMG/M metagenome (GOLD analysis project Ga0208121, IMG submission 183894) | Freshwater sediment methanotrophic microbial communities from Lake Washington under simulated oxygen tension - Sediment Metagenome... | ecosystem: Environmental > Aquatic > Freshwater >... | reverse complement strand
CAGCAATATGTCAGGCAACTCTTTGATGACTACGCCGAGGCATTCGACGCGCACCTCGTGGAACAGCTGGGCTACCAGGGCCACCGGCAGCTCGTCGATCACCTGCCACCTGAGGCCGGCGCGCGCCTCTCCAGGGCACTGGACCTGGGCTGCGGCACCGGCCTGTGTGGGATCCAGGTGCGCTCACGGGTCGATCATCTGGTAGGTGTCGACCTGGCGCCTGCCATGGTCGACAAGGCTCGGCAACGCGCGATCTATGACGCACTGCATGTCGGCGACATCCACGATTTCCTGGCCACGGCGCAGGAACCTTACGACCTGGTGCTCGCCGCCGATGTTTTCATCTACGTGGGCTCGCTGGAGCAGGTCTTCGGCTTGCTGGCGACCCGCATGCAAAAGGGCAGCTGGCTGGCCTTCACGGTGGAAGATGCCGAACCCGGGCAGGCCGTGCAGCTGCTGCCCAGCCTGCGCTACGCGCACTCACCGGCTTATCTGCAGGATCTCGCCAACCGGCATGGCTACGCCATGGTGAGCAGCCACGAGGAAGCCATCCGCTTTGACCAGCAGCGGCCGGTGCACGGGCGCTATGTCTACCTGAGGCGGCGCTGAGAAGTCGCGATCATTCGACGGTGACGCTCTTGGCAAGACTGCGTGGTACGGGGTACGGGAGTTGCACACTCGTCGACTAAGAGCAAATTCGGGTCGCGCGCCTGACGACGATGCTCTTGGGTGTTCGTGTTAGGGTGCCATGCTGCAATATATTTGCATATGTTGAAGGGAACCCGCTCAGCCTCGTGGATCCTAATGGCAAGACCGCGATAGCAGGCCTTTGCCTGATACCGGGAGTCGGTTGGGTCAGCTGCGCAGCGGTTGGAACCGCTGCATTAGGTGGCGCCATCATGATGTCCGAGCCTGGGCGCCGGGCCATTAAGAGCATCGGGCAGATGATCCGGGACATTTGCACGCCAGATGATGAGGATCCTTGCGATGAACGACAGACGAGAGAAGAAGTAGCTTGCAGCAAATATTCGGGCCATTGGTCATATGGTCCCTGTCTGCAACGTGCTCGGATCCGGGGTGATATGTGTCGACGAAAAATACCGGATCAAAATCAGCCAGAACAATGGAGCGATGCTGACGTAGATGGCTGGGCGCCGCCAAAAGCACAGAGGGGAAAACGATGACCAAAATGGACGAATACGAAGCGTTGCGGACTGAGGTGGCCGCAATGCGAAGGCAGCGGGTCGAATCAAAGTACGGATTGATTCCAGCAAGTGTGAACCACTTGGAGAAGCTTGTGGCGACCGCCACCTCCGACGAACAACGCGCGGTCTTGTATTTACTGCTTCTCAGCGAGTGTTCCAGAGCTAGGAATGATGCGCTCTATATTGATTGCCTTCGAAACCATGTGCGTGACCTCGCGAGTGATCCGATGTCCCATGCTGGACACGCCTTTTCCCTGGCAGTAATTGGTTCGCAGCATCGAGATGAGGCATTAGGCGCTGGATTCAAAGCACTAGAGTTGGCCAAGTCACAAGAACGACTAGTCAGATATTGCGCTACCAACTTGGTGAGAGTCGCCCTTGCGCTCGATGACTACGACGTGCTTCAGCGGGGATTGCTCGAGCTTGTTGGTGATGCCGGTCAGTCGCGTTTAGAGGACACCAGTTATGAATTCGACTTCGTGAATCAGATTGACGCGCGTCGCTGCGATACCAAGCTGCTAGCCCAATACAAGGCTCTAGCCAAGGCATAAGGGCAAGTGGCTTCGGGGCCAGGCCAGGTCTTCGACCAAGAAATCGGGCTTTTCTAGAACTGGAATCGGGAGTACAAGGCTGGGCAGGGGAGATACCTCCAGTCTGACCCGATAGGGCTGGCTGGAGGTATCAATACATTTGCAAATGTATTAATGCCCCCCAGGGCGTCAATGACTTACAAATCGCTGGGCCTCAACTCTGGAAACTCCTTGTATATCGGCTCAAGGATTTCGAAATCCAATTCGGTGACAACTGAACCCAGTACTTTTTGCACTCGTTTCTTAAGTTCAGTATTACCCGAGTTGTTCGCTATATACAGAACGTGATTCGCATGATGGATCATGCTCTTTATATGCTCATTCATGTTAATTGCATCTTCTTTTTTCATGGCAACCCCATATCGTTACATTGGAAATCCAGCTGCCCCCATGCATCGACGCATGCACGCACGATGTGGGCCGAAGTTATCGAACCGCCCAGGCATATCAAGCTGGCACTGGCAAAACGCAAGGCAATATTGCTTCCGCTTCGCATAGCCATCATCTGCGGCAACGCAAACATCACTTGGCTGCGCCCAAGGCGCAATAGACATATTCGACTCAGGACTTGATGCCGACGGCGCTGGCAGCGACTTTGGCTCACTGGGCGCGACTTTCAACCCTTGCGGATCGACGTAGCTCAGCGGATTCCCACCAACATATGCAAATATATTGCAGTATGGCACCCTAACACGAACACCCAAGAGCATCGTCGTCAAGCGCGCGACCCGAATTTGCTCTTAGTCGACGAGTGTGCATCTCCCGGATCAATGACCTTTTTTGGTTCTGAATTGTCCTGTAGAGGTGGCTTCGCTGACAAAGAGTGCAGATGAATCTACCCGCCGGCGAAGGAATTCCGTGGCGCGGGCGCATTCTAGTTGTACCTGCGCCAAGGTTTGAAGGAGTGCGCGCAGCTCAGTCGGCCCCCAGTGCGCCAGGTCTGCAAGCTTTTCGCTTCCTATGTGCTGCGCACGCGCGGGGTGGGTCGCATCGTGAATTGCTTTCAGATGCTCAACGCTGACGTGTGCATAGATTTCGGTCGTGTTCAAGCACGTGTGGCCAAGCAAGACTTGCAATACCCGCACATCGGCGCCAGCCTCGAGCATATGCGTGGCCATGGCGTGGCGTAGCAGATGTGTGGCGCCGGGCTTATCGATGCCTGCGAAGCGCATGTACCGCTTCACGTGAGCGGCAACGAACTCCGGACTGACCGGTTCGCCGTAGTCTGTCAGAAATAGAGCACTACAGTGCGTCTTGGACAGAATTGGTCTGGCGTCGGTAAGGTAGCGCTCAAGCCAAGACAGTGCGCGATAACCTGTACATGCGCCGGCCTAGCTAGGGCCATTCATGCGGTACAAGACTCGTTTGCTAGTGGGCATAAGGGAGCTCAGCCTTGGTCTGGAGGCTTTCCATCATGGGCGCATGTGCAAGGAGATCGATTCCCAGAGGCAGCTGAAAAAGCAGCGGCTGCCGCCGCAACGGTGCGGGTGATCAAGAAATTCGCAGATGACTGTCGAGATTGCAAAAAATGACCAAGATGATGAGACTGTGGCGAGCAACTTATCCGCTGGTGATCTATTGGGTCCTTGTTGCACTTGGAATACAAGTGCATGAAGCCCTTCGATCAATTCTTTCTTCGGAAATAAGCTGGAGGTCAGTTACATATGTGATAGCTGGACCAGCATTGGCGCTCGAAACGCATATGGCACTCTTGCTTTTCCCGCTTGAATCAGTTGTCTTGATCCCACTGCTTTATGTGGCACTTTTGGTTCCTGCCCGCCGTCATGTATTCGGTACCTCTTTCATCGTTGGTTGGCTCTTGACGGGGTGGTTGCATCACGAACTCTTCCTCTAGCAGAAAGATTGAGTCGATAAATTCCCCCTGCTTTTAAAACTTGCAGGGTAGGGCCTACGTGGGGCAACTTTGGATGGAAATCTCTGTCCCTAGTGGGGCAGATGTCGACGGAATTCAACAGCTGAAATGAGGCAGAATTTCGCGAAAAACAACACCATCGGTTTGTTTGCGACTTTAAGGGCCGTGATGCTTGAATCCCCCATGCCGTGAACTGCATGAATGCTTAGCCCCCCGTTTACGACTTTAATTCCACGGAATACCAACCCTGGATGACAAATATTAAGGATAATATCCATAAATCCACTCCCTTCTCCACTCATCCATGGAATGGGCCTCTGACCTCAAACTCTACCCGCGGTACTTCCATTCAAGGCTGAAGCGCGGTTTTGGACTCGGAAGCGGACTTGCCTATCATCCCTGGCTTCGAGTGCGCGACGTTCCCTCACGCGGAACGTCCGGAAATCCAATGGGCATATTGATGCCGCGGAAGTATCACTTACTTTCGATTCAGGAACGGATCTACTTCTTTCTCTTGGAACGTCAGTCCGATGTCATCGACATTCGCGAACAGTTTCCAATTCTCCAACTCAATGCAACACTTCAGCTCTGCGGAGAACTCGGTATTCGCCATTCCCGCAAGGGCCGCTATCCAGAGCCGTTTACGCTTGATTTCCTGATCACGCGTCGAACGTCCTCGGGCTTAATCTACGAAGCACGCAGCGTAAAGACACCAAGCGACGCCAAGGATCCGATAGTAAGGCGTCGTTTAGCTGTTGAATATCGCTGGTGCGAACAGCAAGCGATTGACTGGAGGCTCGTTTCTTCGCCGAGCTTCACTGCTGACTTGCTATCTCGGCTGGTCTTCATGCGCAGTTGGTCGCGTGAAGGCATGAAGCCCGATCAGGACAGCGCCGACACGTTTACAGCAGCATTTCTCAAGGCATATCGACCCAATGCAACCTTGCGAGCTCAGATCGAGGGTTGCGCAAAGAACCTGAAGCGCGGTTATCGCTATTGCTTGAACGAATTCCGCTACTGCGCTTGGTCCAATCGCATCCAAATCGACCTTCACAGCAGACTCGCACTCAACCTCCCCGTTGTACTCAAACATGACTGAAATTGCCTTCATACCGGGGAGAGCCGACGAACCGATCAAGGCAGGACTGGTGCTGCGGGACACCTCCACGCGCTCAGCGGGCCTGCTTCGAATTACCCATGTATTCGCGCAAACGTTATTCGTAATGCCGGTATCCACCCCTGCAATGGCGCGCTACGCAACACGTCCCCAGTCGATGAGTCTGGCCACAACTCAATCACGTATTGAGCACGGCGAATTTCAGATTGGACGCTTGCGATTGCCAACAGAATTTCTGAACACTGGCGAAGAGCAGGGGCCAGATGATCACGCCACGCATGCCTTTTCAGCCATATCACCTCTGATAGACCAATACGAGATAGAAAAAAACCTGGATCGTTCGAGATTCACTGCTCTGCTGCGCGCACGTGCCGAAGAGCTTGACTTCAGCGAAGTATCCCTGCGCCGGCTTGTACTGCGCTATTACTATTTTGGGCGCGTAAGGTCCGCACTTCTCCCTCTCAAACCAGGCCCAGATTTTGGGAATCAAAGACCGGTCAGCGTGGAGGTATTCGAACCATCTGCGGTCAGCGAGCGGCAGTTCAAACGTAGGGGGCGACAGCCAATTGAAGCTGCAACCCTTGGCCCCAATTCATTCGTCGTCAACGACCTTGACGTTGCAGACATGGCTAGGTGCTACGAGAAGATGGCTGAAACTGGCTCCGTAACTTACGTGGACGCCCATGAAGCTTACATGGGCAACTACTTCTCCAAGCGCTATCCGCAAAAATACGCTGACTACATGGACAAAAGGTGCCCACTTCCGGTCACGCTGAGGCAATTCAGAAGCATCGTCAAAGATCATGCCGTCATTAGCCGCGATATTGCAAAAAGCATTCCCAGCCTGCAAAAGAGAGCACGCAAAGGATCTCTTATCGCCATGGGGCCAGGGGAAATCTATGAGATCGATGCCACAGGCGGCCGAATTTTCCTCGTGGACAGCAATGAACCGCACAATGTCCTAGGAACCCCCCTTATCTATTTGCTGATTGATCGCTGGAGTCGATTCATCGTCAGCGTTTACATTACGCTCCGTCCGGCCTCCTGGGAAGAAATTCGGTATGCACTCCTGATCGCCTTCACCTCGCGAAAGCAGCGATTCGGAACGCTCGGAATCAACGTTGACGAGGAAAGATGGCCTTACGGCAGGGTTTGCGCCAGACTGGTACAGGACCGTGGCTCCGAGATGATCTCGAAAGCAATGCTTGACTCCGCCGTTGAGGGACTCAAGATTGAAGCTGAAACCCTGCCGCCTCTTTGTCCAGATGGGAAGGGAATCATTGAACGCGCCATCCAGGAACTCAAAAAACAGATGAGTCGTCGTGGTTTGAAGGGCAGCTTCAGTCAGCGTCCATTGGATCCGGTAACCAAACGTCGATTCCGTCAAGCCAAGACAGCTGCAACCTACACGCTACGCGAAATCTACTGGGTTCTCATCGATATCGTCGACACCTACAACAACAGCCCGCACAGGCACCTTGCAGCCAATAGCGCTTTGCGCAGCGCTAGAGTGCGGCCGACGCCTCGCGACGCATACATTTGGGGGCTCGCCAATCTCACTGGCATTGAAAGCCCGCCCTTGTCGGATGCAGACTATCAGCGCCTACTTCTGGGCACCGATAAGGCATCATTGGCCAACGGCCGAGTAGTGTACCGAGGTCGCAAATATGTTCCTGCCAATGCGGCGGCGGAACGGCAAGCACGCCTCTCAAATTCCAAGAGCCGCTCCATCAACATCAGGGTCGACCGCTCCTGCCCAATCGAAGTATTCGCTCCAAACGGCGACGACAACTGGCCAGCCTGGCGGGCAGATGCTGCTGCGCAGAAAGAGCTGGGAGAAATCACCCTGGAAGAGGAAGATTACCTGGCTGACACCCACAGGCTATTGATTGCAGAGACGCAAAATGACGCGTTTATCGCGCGACAGCAGAAGCGTCGCAAGTCGGTTCCAGCTGGTCTACGCAAGACAAGTAAAACTTCGCATGAATTGCAGGGCAACACTCGCGAAAGACGCGACAGCGAGTCACGCGAAATTAAGCGCGCACTTTCCGGAAATAGGGTACCGTCAAATCCAAGTGCAACAACGATTCCGCTTCTGGGATCAGCGAAAGAAACAAAGCCACGGTGGCAGGATATCGAGGAACGCGAACGCCTGCAAAGCGTAAACAGGCACCGCAGGAGAAAGAATTGATCGACCACATCAGTATTGAGGCGCAATACAAGCCGACGGGAGTTCGAAGATTTGAAGGCAACCCCTTCATCGAAGCGCTGCCGAAGCTTGAGGTGTCCAAGGACGCTATTTTGGATCGATTGGCACACTACCCGACGCCACCGACCAAGGCGGATCGCAAGAAGAGCGAGCTCGTTCGAGCTGCTGAAGTGGGCTGCATCAATGAGATTGTTTACCCGTTTGCAGAATACAAACGGGCTGGCGTGAATCTGACGATGAACATCCGCGAATCCTATGTCGCGCGCAACCCCATGTCAGCGGAAGATGCGCAGCGTAGGCAAGCCATCGCCACGGCTGCAGATCCGGCCGCCGACCTGCAGATGCCAAGAAACTGGATCTCGTCCGCGAAAGGCCAGACATTGCTTGGGATTAGCGGGAGTGGGAAGACAACCTTCGCCACCGCCTTCTCGCTCCCCTACCAGGTGGTCATAGAGCACCGGGAGTACAAAGGTCAAAAGCTAACCTGCAGACAGATCCCATGGGTTAGCGTACGGATGTCTCATGACGCTACCTTGAAGAGCTTATGCCTTCAGTTTTTCGACGTGGTCGATCACATTCTTGGAAACACAAATTACCAACGCCACGCCCGATCCGTGAGAAGTATCTCGCGAATGGTGATTCTCATCGCCCAAGTCGCAACGGCGGTTTCCATCGGGGTAATATTCATTGATGAGGTCCAGAATCTCAAGGCGGCGAATGGCACAAATGCCACTTTCGTGCTTAACCTCTTTAGCGAGATCATCGAGAGAGCCGGCGTCAGTCTGGTTATCGCAGGCACACCTGCGCTTGCCTCCGTCATTGATGAAAATGTCCGCAATCTCAGGAAACTGAACTCCGGAGGCGAATCGAACTTCGTTCAGATGCGCTATGGCGACCCTGAGTTCGACGCATTCTGCGATATCTATTGGGATTACCAGTTCGTCAAAGCTCCTGTTCGACTGGACAAAGAGATTCGCCAGGCCTGGTATCGCGCAGGCGCCGGCAATCCTGCTTTCACCGCTATGGCATTCATGCTTGCTCAACGAAATGAAATAGGGGGGCGCGAAGTCATTGATGCTGCGGCATTCGACCGGGTCGCGAAGATCGATATGGCGATTCTGGAGCCAGCTATCGCGGCACTTCGCACGGGGAAAGCTGCATTGCTGAGAGACTTTGACGACTTGCTTTTCAAAGAGGGATGCACAGCCCTTCGCCGTATGATTGCGTGGTCGGATGGCGATGAACCATCAGCCGTCACGCGAGATGAGTTCCCGGAACTGGACGACACGGCTGCCCCAGAAACTGCCAATCATTCGCCAACCATACGGAAGAAGGGATCCAACCCCAGCTCAAAGCGGCGCAGCAATGCCAAGAGCTCTTCCTCGTCGTACGACGATGAACTCCCTACCGAGGATCCGACGCTTCGCTAACTAGCGCCCCAGTGGATGAATACTCGCCCACTACCGTTCCCATACATCCCTCCCTATGTCAGCGGCGAACTGCTTCTGTCATGGGTCATGCGCATTCACACTCTGAACAGCATCTCTGATTCGAGAGAAACTCTAGCGGCACTTTTCGGCTCAACAACTGGAATCCCAAGCGCTGATCTTCCATGCCGTCTTCAACACTTCGTCACAACAACAGGAACTTGGGGGCCGTTCAGCACGGTTGCGTCAGCTGCGATCAGAGGCTCATTGTTTCCTTACATTGCAAGATTCCTGGAGCCTGTACGCTATCGAAAGGTCCTAACTGCACTTGCCAATGATCAGGCAGGAGGACTGAAAGTTTCTATTGGTCTGGTTGCCAATAGGTTTGGAGCTTCCGCACTGCTGAGGAGCTGCCCCGACTGTGATGCGCAAAGTCTGCGAGACCACGGCAGCTATGTGCTGTATCGCATGCATCAACTACCAGGAGTCGAGTTGTGCCCATTGCATGGCACTCCACTGCATCTGCATGGACAGCAGAGCCTACAGGCTGACCGCCAAGATCTGAGAGTTCTACTGCGCAGCCCTCGCCTCGATCACAGGATAGGCAGCCACGACATCGAGGTACCGCGCCCATCCTTGTCTCGGGAGCCTTCAAGCCAAAATGCTGCGCGTTTCGCAAATCTCTCGCTCGAAGCGCTTGAGGCTGATGCATTACCCGTTCCCCGCGAGCTGAGAGCAGAGATTTACCTCGCACGGCTCAAACAGTTGGGGTTCGCAAATGGGAAAAAAGTCGATTGGCCTGCAGTGACATTGGCGGTTCTTACCGAGTATGACAGCTTCCAAGGCCTTGTTTTCAGAGAGCGCCTTACGTCGACGCCGCGCCATCCACTCCGCTGGCTGAAAGATTTAGTTGAACGACCTGAGCGCGCCCTGCATCCAGTATGTCACTTGCTTCTGATTGGCTGTTTGTTTAACAACTTGAAGGCTTTTATTGCAGCGACACATGCCGCTTCGCCCGCAACTGAGGACCACCCTCCCCCTCGTTCGCTTTTGAAATCGACGAAGTTTCAGGCCTCAGTCGTACCTAGCTCTCTGTTGAGCGATACCAGAATTAGTTGTCGCCGCCTCGCGGAATTGACAGGCATATCTGTCACGACGGCCACCTTGTATCGACGCTCTGCAGGCATTCCCATTTCCGAGAGACGCAAATCAGTTACGGAGGAAATGCAGCAACGAGGGAAAGAGCTGCTCTCTGCCGGAGCGTCCATTGGCGAAACGTGTACTTCAACAGGTATGTCATCCTCCTCGGTTTACCGGCTTCTTCGAAGCCTTCCGGAAATCAATGCGCATCGCAAAAGCAGGCAAGCCGAGATTGTGCGATCGCAACGACGCGCCGATTGGCTCGCGATGCAACGCCAATTCACGCAAGCAGGTCCTGCCGAACTGAGAAGGAAAGAACCAGCCACGTTCATGTGGCTGTACCGCCATGACAAAGAATGGCTTGCCTCCAATCCACCTTCGCGGTCCCCGCGTCACCCTCCTCGGGAAACATTCCAAGAAAGATGGCGGCGCATTGATGGAGAGTTGTCTACATTGATCCGCCGTCAATTTGGAGAGCTCAAGCCGCTCACGACATCCGGACGAGTTTCCACGTCGATGCTCCTGCGTTGGACATGCCGCCCCACGACTGTCAGAAACAATCTTTGCAAGCTTCCCCTCGTTGCTCGTGCGCTTGCTGACTGCACAGAGTCCAAGGAAGACTATCGGCGCCGCAAGCTGGCACATGCAAAGAAACAACTATTGTCCGCTGGGGAAGATGCCCCGCCTGATTGGCGAATTCTCCGCCTTGCTGGCATCCGCACTTAAATAGTCGCTCATCAACTCCGGCTTTCGTGAGGCATTCTTTATGTCGAGCACGTGAGCTCATCTCCTCTCTTACTTTTATTGAATGCCAATCACTTTCAGACTCCCCTATGTTCCCCTGCCTTATCCCGACGAAATACTTGGATCGTGGCTCGCCAGAGTATTTCTTCAGAATGGAAACGGTGTTTGGCGACCATTGATGGAGGCCGCGGGTTATGGAACAAAACTACAGGCTCCGCTGTTTGACCTCGTTACTCACGATAGACGACTTGACCACTTGTTGGCGGCTTGCGGCACGACATATGAGCACGCACTTCGCACAATGACTACCGCACTCTTCTGGTCATCTCTATCGGGTTCGGACAAAGTAGAGATACCAGGAGCTCCCAGCCTCCCTATGCCTATCAATAACGGAAAAGTTATTCAGAACATTTCAATGTTAGGCTTTAGAAGAGCCATGGGAAAAACACGCCAAGGATGGTATTGCCCAGCGTGTCTCGCCGAAGATATGGATGAAGGACGGCAGCCCTATTGGAGGCGCTCGCACCATTTGCCGACAGTGCATTACTGCACCACTCATTGGCTTCCTCTTCTGAGCGACTGTCGGGCTTGCGGCGCATCGACCCTCCCCATGTCGAAGAATGCGCTAGGCTCGCTCCAATGTCGTTGCATTTGTGGAGCAGATCGCCGAATCAAGGATGTATCGACAACCGAAGTTCCTCGCGTGATCAAAGAACTTTGTGTTTTCAGTACCCAGACTTTGACGCTTGATTCCATCTACTGGAACTCTCAAGACATTCGCTGGACGTTGCGCAGAAAACTCGCTCAAAACCAAGCCTTGTCTCGGGCTTCGATGGTTTCGATTCTTGCCACGACGTATCCTGAAGCACGACAGAACAGATACGGTGTTTCTATTCCAACACCAGACACAGATCGGTTGCTAATTCTGAATACAGGAATTGGTACGGCCCCCACCGCACCTACACTGGCGGCCTTACTAGTTGCCTCAGGTTTGTCATTGGAGGCTACCTTAGCCGGAATTGGAGACAGCGAGAATCAATCAAGTAGCAAGGCGATGTCCAAAAAATTTGACGTCCTTCACGCACGCGATGAGATTGAAGTAGCACGCAAGTTGTTTCTCGAAAAGCTAGCCACATACCGGCGATCCCCCATATATCTGGGAAGAGTCTTTTTGTTCCTTCGCTTCTACGACTTGGATTGGCTCGTTTCTGTCGCGGGCGATAGATTCCGAGTAAACACCCCCATCCCGACCATAGAACAAGATCGACTTACGTTGCAGCACCTTGGAGACTCATCCAAGCCAACGACCCGGCAAGGCACGCAAAGTGCCGCAATGCGGGCGACAGTACGTGATCGCGAATGGTGGGAAAACTTCAAAAAATCGAGAAGACAGAATCGATTTCTTAGACGAAAAAACGATCTGGACGACCTTGCCATCTCTCGGCGCGCGTCAATCAGTGAGGCCATCGCAAGATTGGTTGCCAGTCGCGAGCGCCCCATTCGAATTACCTACGGCCTTTTGGGGAAAAACACCGGACTGACATCTAATCAAGTCATGCTTCTTGTGACGAAAGATACGGAGCTTTTTTCGTCGCTGGCGAACGCCAATGCATCCAAGATACAGCGTCAACTCATCTGGGCCTTGCGAATGCTTGCTAGCGAGAATGCGGAGATCACCACAGTCAAAGTCTTTCGCACGGCCGGTCTCCCGCAAACCCCGAATACGACGCCCTTTGTTCGAAAGCTGATTTCTGAATTTCGCTCAGGTCATATCAAATAATGATGATGAAGTCCTCCTACCGCTCGCGCACCCATCATCATCAAAGTCCCACTCCTGCCATGTATGGATGTACTTTTTGCAGAGCTAATGGTTCTTCACTTCTAGCGTAGAAATATCCAGCGGACCATAGGCCCGCGCCAGTGGGCTGCGAGGACGTCCGTGTCGATTGCCAAGTTAGGCATCACTGGTCTCCTTGCGGCGCGTCCGCTGAGTCTCATTCACGAAGACCGTTTGGACGCCCGAAAGCGAGCCGACCTTCTTCGCAAATGAGCGGACGCTGCAGTTGAACTCGATGTTGCCTTCCAGGTAGGCCTGATTCCCCCGAAACACTGCGGCGATCTGATTCGCGGCGCCGTCAGCGATGGTTCCTGAGAGGAACAGGCTCTCACTCGCGCCTGAGCGAATCTTCCGTCTCTCCAAAACATGCGTCTCTAGCGGCAAGCCCCCGCAGTAGAAGCGAAAGTTCGCACGGTCAAGCTCCAACTCGAACGGAGTGAGGTTCATCAGCTGAAGGTGTAGCTGGAACGAAGCTACACCTCCCAGATCTACGCGAGCAGACTCATGACGCGGAAATAAATCCACGTACACCAAAGAAGCCAGCCTCTCCGGAGTGAAGTACCATCGCCCCACAAAAGCGACAAGCCAAGGTATGCGGCGCAGTATTGGCCAGAGGCCAGTAACAGAGACTAGATCGAACGCCATGCTTAAATGTGATGTCTAAAGTTTGGGGCAAGCGGATGCCGCAGGCAATCCGCGCTTGCGTGGATTGTTTGGCCGATTCTAGGATACCCATCTTCCCTGGCATACCCCCAAAAATGGTCATTGAACGACTGCTTTCGGCACCAATCCTGAATGCCCGTTAATGGCGGGCAACGGCCTCCAGGCGCAAAAGGCCCCGAGCGACCCACATCGGTCAATCGGTCGGTCCGTGCCAATGTCCGCCGCCGGGAGCGGTCGCTGAAGAGTGTCGGCTTCATGGCGACCGAATCTCAGCTTGGTTGAGCAGAATGACCTCTTTAACTAAACCCGATGGGTCGGCGGTTTGGTGTTAGGCGCTGCACCACAGTCGGAAGTCAAGCTGATAGCCGCTGCGCCAGGCGCTACGCGAGTCCCATCAACCCGCACAAGTCTAAGATGCGCACTGGGGAGCCGGGGAGATTCACCGCGAGCGTTCGCAAGGGCCAGCAGAGTTGACCTTGCTGGCCGGCCAAGGCGGGTTAGTCTCGATCGTTCCCCCCGGGGATTCGCACCTACATAACGAGCTCGCCAAGGAGGCCACTATGAGGGAATGGTTCAAACGCATCACCGGCAGGCAGGCGGCATCCGAGCCTGACGCAATGCCGCCTGCCGCCGGTGCGACCGCGGACCCAGCAGCGACACCGGCTCAACCCAGGGCTGAGCACTTCGTCTCGGATGAACCGATCACCGGAGCAGCCCAGGATCGCTTCAACCGCGCGCCCTTTGCCACCCGCATTGCAGACACCATCGCGCGCCGCCCCGACAGCGCCAGCCTAGTGGTGGGCGTATTCGGCCCGTGGGGCGACGGCAAAACCTCGGTGCTGAAGATGATGGAGGAAGAACTGGAGCAGCACGACAACGTGGTCGTGCTGCGGTTCAACCCCTGGCATTTCCAGAGCGAGGAGCAGCTGATCCGCGGCTTCTTCGCGACGCTCGCCGAAGGGCTGGACCAGAAGCTCAACACCGCGCAGGAGAAGATCGGCAAGATTCTGAAGGACTACGGCTCGTTGCTGTCGCTGGGCTCTTTCGTGGTAGCCGGCGGGGCCATCCAACTGCGTCCGGGTGACACTGCTAAGGGCCTTGGCGAGGCGCTGTCCAATGTCAGCCTGGATGAGCTGCGATCGCGCATCGATACCATCCTCGCCGCCAGCGGCAAGCGGGTGGTGGTGCTGGTCGACGACATCGACCGGCTCGATCGGGCCGAGACGCACTCGATGTTCAAGCTGGTCAAACTGTCGGCCGGTTTCAACCACACCGCCTACGTGCTGGCCTTCGACGACGAGGTCGTGGCGGCCGCGCTTGGCGAACGCTACGGCGCGGGCGGCCAGCAGGCGGGCCGCGCCTTCCTCGAAAAGATTATCCAGGTGCCGCTGCACCTGCCGCCTGTCGACGAAGTGGCGCTGCGCCAGGTGGCGTTCGAAGGCGTTCAGGCCGCGGTCGACACGGCGGGCATCCAGGTCCCGCAGCCCGACGCCGATGCCTTCATGCGCCACTTCGTGGACGGCCTGGAGCGCAAGCTCACGACACCCCGCGTGGCCAAGCTGTACACAAATGCGCTGATGTTCGCGCTGCCCTTGCTCAAGGGCGAGGTAAACACGATGAACCTGATGCTGATTGAGGGCATCCGGGTGCTGTACCCAGCCCTGTACGCAGCCATCCGCGACAACCCGAGCCTGTTCCTCGTGGGGCAGGAGCGCGCCCTCCACGGTCTGGAACTGGCCCGCAATCGGCTGGACGAGGTGGTCGATGCGGCCATGCCGGGGTGCACTCCCGGGGACCGCGAGGCGATCAAGACGCGCCTGCTGAAGCCGCTATTCCCGCGTACCGGCAACGCAATCTACGGCCACGAATGGGATGCGGTGTGGGCACGCGAACAGAAGATTTGCTCGGAGGCCTATTTCAAGCGCTATTTCACCTACTGCGTGCCCGACGGCGACGTCGCCGACGCGAGCATTGCCGAGCTGCTTGACCGGTTGCCTACGGACGATGATACGGTCAAGCGCGAACGGCTCGCGCAATTCGAGTGCCGTCGGTCGATGCCGCGCCTGATCTCCATCTTGCGCCGCCGCATGGACGGCATGGACGCCGACCGTGCGGCAGCGTTAGCCCGCGCCATCGCGCTGTCCGGCGACCTGATGGTGCGTGAGCGCGGCCAGATAATGGTTACGACCTTCAACCAAGCGGGCATCCTGGTGTCCGCAGCCATTCGGCAATTGCCCGGCCGCGAACGGCGTTGGACCGTCGTTGAGGAGATCCTGCAATCCGCCATGCCGCTAGACTTTGCGGTCGAATGCGCACGCTGGATGTACTTCAACGCGGAGCGGGCCGAGGACGACAACATCGTCCAGGAGGCCGACAACGACCGCATTGATGGCCTGCTGGCCCAGCGCATCGCCGCTGCAGACCAGGAGCAGCCGATCTACAGGCAGTTTCCCAAGGAGACAGCGAGCCTCTATTTCCTCTGGAACCGGGCCGTGCCTGGTGCGCCGGGCGAATCGCTGCGGCGACGGTTCGCCGAAGCACCCGCGGAACTGGACGCGTTCATCGACTGCTTCGTCGGGGAGGGTTGGGAGATCGAAAGCGGCCTGCCGGTGCGCAGCGATCTGCGACGGGACAGCTATAACGCCATCGTCCAACTGATCGACGAGAACGACATCATGGCTAACTTGCGAGCGCGTTACGGCGAAGAACTGAACGCGCCCCACAACTATCCGCCGCGCGAGTGGCCGCATGCGCGCAAGTTCGCCCACCAGTTCGCCGCGATTCATGCCTTCGTCGCGCAGGAGGCCGCCGCGGCACCTGAGACGACGCCCCCCATCGAAGACGATCCACGGCCAGCCTGAGTGCTTCCGGCGCCGAGCGTCATGGGCCTACGGTCGCCGCTCGAGTTCGCCACGGCTGATGCCGCCCGGAAAGTGAGGGCCTCCTCAGCACACCGCGTGCAAAATTTCCCTGATCCCGAGCACCGTCCGCGCGCCCAGGGGATCCTTCTACCGACAGGTTCACGGCTGCTGTTCGTCGATGAGGTTCCCAGCGGACTGATGTTGACGCTGTAGCTCGAAATCCCCTCCGACCATGTGAGCGACGCGAGCGGGGTAACACGGCGCAGCGTCACCCCGGGATGGGGTTTTGCGATGCAGCCCGTGGGCATGTGTTTCCGATCAGGGCAACTCACGCGGAGAGGGTTCGAGCGGCAGGTGCGGAGCGGCACGATTGAGGCCACGGATGTCTCTTCATAGGATGAAAGCAGCCGACTGAATAAGCTGCAGCTAACGGCCGCAACCAGTCTTGAACTGACATTGTCACGACCACCGGCCGGACTGCAGCGGTTGACGCCTGCGCCGAGACGCCGCAAGTTGTCCGAGTTGAATGACATGTTATCCCTCGCTTGGCGGCGTGTGCCCGAAACGTCGAGCGATGTCTCGCTGCGCAGAAGTTAAAGCCGGCCAAATCGTGTGAACGTGACTAAGTTGCATCTGAGCCAAGTCGGTCTTGAACTTGTCCCGCTGCAAATTCACCTTGAAGAAGCTCGGGCTATGATCAATTCGGTTGGACTTCAACCTCCACAAGACCACAAACGCAAACTTCGGCGTCAAGTACTTGTTCTTGCGGTAGTAGTCCAAGGCGTTGCTCAGGATCGCGTTCTGTTCCTTCATTGCAAGTTGCTCTAGCGCGCGAATGCACGACTCCAGCCGCATCTGCTGCATGAGACGATCAAGCTTCTTACGGGAGTCGACTTCAGAGAGCTTCTTCCCGCCCTCAAAAACGGACACCCCGAACTTGAGAATGCATTGGGACCCAACCCAAAGTGTGTGCCCAGTCAGACTGTTGCGAATTTCGAAGTGATACCGAAGGTCCTCTTGCTCGCACAACTGGCATGTCTCAATTGGCTCCCCGTGGTCCTCCGTCTGCTCCGTAAAGGACCATTCCTCGAACGCTTCCGGCAGCGTGCTTCCGACTGAGAGCGGAAGAATGTTGTCTCGGACGCGTTGAGGATATGAGTTCATGCTGTCGAGTGCGAGGGGTAACGTGATGTAGATCGCAATACCTGCGTAATAAAACGGCAATTGCGTGATAAACCATCCACTGGATCCCCCTAACTGCCTGTCACAACTAGAGAAATCTCAATTCTCCTGGCTGTTTGCACAGGCATAGAATGAAACCGACAAACCACGCAGCATCTTGGTCGAATTCTAGGGAGCCTAGTCCGGGTGAGATATCCCCCAAAAGGGGCATAACACGACACTTTCTGGCTTCCACCTGGATGACAGCTTTCGGGGCTAGCGGTCGTCTGCTCCCAAAAATTCGAACGACCGCAATCAGCCTTAACCGGACACCCAGTATTCGGTCTCGAAAAACAGCTCCTGGCCGATAACAGCCCTCCCATATGTTGATCTGTAAGATAGCTGGGCACTCCATCCGCAAAGACCGACATGGCCAACATTGCAAGCCTCCTTAAATCAGAAATCACCCGCATCGCACGTAAAGAGATCCGCGCCGAAATCCAGACCCTGAAAAAAGCCTCGGCTCAGTACCGTAGCGACATTGCGGCGCTCAAGCGGCGCCTGGCCGAGCAGGATCGTCTGATTGCCAAACTCCGCAAGAACAAGCCGGCTGCCGCTGCTGATGGCAAGGCGGAAGAAGTCTCACAGCTGCGCTTCCGTGCTGACGGCTTTGCCAGCCTGCGCAAGAAGCTGGGCCTGTCGGCTGCCGATATGGGTAAGCTGCTCGGCGTTTCGCTGCAGACGATCTACCACTGGGAGAAGGGGCAATCCAAACCTCGTGCCAGCCAGCTGCAAGGCATCGCTGAGGTGCGCAAGCTTGGCAAGCGTGGCGCTGCGGCTCGTCTGGCCGAAGTCTAGTCATCAGCCAGACTCCCGAAACGTAGTGACCTATGCGTGCAATTCTCCTTCTGGCGCTCGCGCTTCTGGCGTCGTCAGTCCAAGCTGGGCTAATAAGTGGGCGTGTAGTTCATGTCGCTGATGGCGACACGATTACGGTCCTTGATGCCAGCAAGGTCCAGCACAAGATACGTTTAGCGGGGATTGACGCACCGGAAAAGGCCCAGGCATACGGACAGCGCTCGCGGGAATCTCTTGATGAGCTCGTTGTGGGCCGGACTGTCATCGTCGAAACAACCAAGAAAGACCGTTACGGCCGATTTGTGGGGAAAGTCCTCGTCAACGGACGTGACATCAATATCGAGCAGATTCGACGTGGGATGGCCTGGTTCTATAGGCATTACGAGAAAGAACTGCCGGCTTCCGATCGGCAGAGTTACGACCGCGCTGAAGTGGAGGCCAAAGACTACCGAAGAGGGTTGTGGGACGACAAGAGTCCAACTCCGCCCTGGGAATTCAGGCAGACGAAGCGCGGTCAATAGCCAATTTAAGTCTCTCTGACGGAAATCGACCAAGAGGCATCGGTCGGCGTCATGCCCGAAACTGGACGGCCTACTCGCCGATAGGCTGATTGGTGCTAAGCCACAAATACGCGCTCATGAGGCCAGCACCGTCATGCTTATCCCGAGAGCACGTTCGTCCTAGAGGGCCCCAGCTAGACCTGCTAATCTGACCGATATATTGGACAAAAGCCTACTTTTGCCTAATATGCTGGACAAATGAGCACCCCCGGATTCACATCCGTCCTGGATCTCCATCTGCTGCATCAGTTGGGAGACCGTCTGCAGCGCCTGCGCAAGGAGCGAGGACTGGGAACGGTAGAGTTGGCAAAGCAGGTGGGTATTTCGCGCTCGACGCTTCATGCGGTGGAGTCAGGCGACCCTAGCACGGGCATTGGGACTTATCTGCGGGTGATGTCTGCTCTTGGGATCGGCGGTGAGCTGGCCATGTTGGCAAGCGACACGATGCAGCCGGCGCCGCCGTACTCTGCGGTCGCACGATCTCGCAGAGCCCGTCCCTCGGACCAGGTAATGGTCTCGGCCAACACGATGAAGCATCAAGTGCAGGACCTGCAAAGCCTAGCGATGCATGCGGCGGCCGTTCGACTGATCAAGGACAACGACGAGCTGCGTATGCGTGCCCGCGCGACCCTGGAGAGCTGGCTGCAGAAAAACCCGCAATCCCGCTCTGCGCCTCTATGGAAGGAGTGGGGTCTGATCCTGTCTAAAGGGACCTATCGCCTGGCGCTTAGTCGTTCTGCGCACGCCCAGCAGCTGCGACAGGCCTCACCGCTGCCGACCATTCTTCCTACGGAGGTCCGCAGTTCTTTGCTGGAGGATGTGCGCAAGCTCAAGTCCGGGGTGACCCTGGGCGATCCGCCGAAGGCGATTGACGCATGAAGCACTAGGACCGGGGGCGCATCATCCGCCTATGCAGCTTGGACCGCAATGGCGTGCGGAGCTCGAAGAGAAGGTCGACGAGCTGTTCCGGTATGGTTCCAGCGACATGTGTCTCCATGACTTCGTTTGTTTTGAGCCAATATTCTCAACAGCACGTCCACTCTGATATTGCTTGATTAACCTGCATGTTAAATTTAATATGCAGGTTAATTAAAACAAGCAGGTTAAAAGATGGCAAAAACATCCGAAACCAGACCGCTTTCCACCTGGCAGCAGCCTATCCCTGCAGGTCGGCTCAATATCGAAGTCGCCCAGGGCATTTCCACCGCGCGCGAACTGCGCACGCTGCTGCTCGATGCCGCCTACTCACTCCCCGCCGCCTCATCTGAGGGTTTCCTCATCCTCCTCTTCAAGAGCTTGCTGAGCAAGGGGCGTCTGGCCGACGAGATGGCGGCGTTTCGGTCCATTGTTCGACCCGACATCGCGCATCGGGTCGATGTGCGAGCGATGGCCAGCCTGGAGGAGCTGGCGCAGCTGGAATTCATGGGGTTGGACATTACCCAGCTGCGCGAGCGTGTGCGAGAGGAACTGTCCATGAAGCCGAGGTCGGCAAGTCGTGAGGTGGTCGTGGGCATGCTGCTGCACCGCTGGCTGAGCTTGGAAGATCCGATCAGGTTGCCAGAGTTGGCCGCGGCCGCCGGCGCCAGCCTGCCCACGGTCTACAAGGCCATCGAGTCCATTCGGCCAGAGTGCTTGATGCGCGCCGATGGCAAGCGCGTCGGGATCTCCCGCTTCGCAGCCGGGGACTGGAAGAAATGGCTCGATGTGGTGTCCGGTGGCCCGAAGGCGAGGTTCGTGGATCGGTCCGGGTCTCCCAGGTCGCCAGAGAAGCTCGCGCGCAAGATGTTCGATCAGGGGCGCAAGGACGTGGCTGTTGGCGGCGTGCTGGGCGCGCGCCACATCCTTCCCGGTCTGGACCTGGTCTCAGCCCCGCATCTCGACATCCTTGTACATGGCGGGCCCAACACTGATCTGTCGTTCGTGCAAGACCTCGACCCCGGGCTCGTGCGCGACGATACGCAGACAAGCCGCTCCCACGTCGTGGTGCACTACATCAACCGCCCCGTGAGCCTATTCCGTTTGGAGGGCCCTGCGGTATGGGGTGACCTCCTCGACTGCATGGCCAACCTGTGGGCCGCAGGCCTCACGCACCAGGTTGAGGACATCATCAAGAGCGTTGCTCCGGGAGGAATGTATGAGTGATCCGATCACGCCCCGCGACGTGCTCCAAAGTGTGGCCAGCGCCATACCGCAGGATCTGCGCGGAGACATCATCATCGTGGGCAGCCTGGCCGCCGCCTACCAGTTGCTGCGAGACCACGCCCAGACCATGCGTGTCGTTGGAAGCATAACTGTGCCGGTTGAAGCAGAAGGAACCTAGGTGTGGGAGGTTATGGCCAAAAGAGGACAGTAATCGACCGGGGGAACGGGCGCGCAACGAGGCTGTCCATTAACCCCAATTTCACGGGGTCGCCCTTGCCCCTGCACACCTCGCGGGGTCAGGATTGTCTTGATCGTGCAGTTCACAGTTTGGAGGAGCTTCACGTCGCCATTGTGCCCGTGATGCGGCGTTTCGGGGCCTCTTGGGGCTGCGCGTTTGCCCTTATTGCCGCCACCCGCTGTTGGCCAGTTTCTCGATGTTGTGCACCATGCAGTACAGCTGCCACTGCGTGTTGACCTTCTCGCGCCCACGCAGATTGAACCGCGTGAGGTGTTTGTTGTGCCGGATGTTGCCAAACACCGGCTCCACCGTGCCCAAGCGCTGGCTGTACAGCTGGCGGACTTTGTCCGAGTCGATGGCCAGGCGCATACGCTCGCTGGCCTCGCTCCTCCAATTCTCATCACTGAAGGCATTGAGTCGATCTTCATCGGCACCAACGAGTTCTCGTTTACAGGACATTCTTACCACGTCGCCAACGGCATCATCGCTGACGACATCGTCGAGGCTGCGGATTGGCGACGCCTCCCGACAGGTACTATTTGATTCGCCGGCTGAAGGACCTCCAGCAGGCATGAAATGATGGGCTCGCCGAGGAAACTTCGAGACAATGTGTTGGCCGCATTGTCGAAGGGAGAACGACAGCAATGGGGTGAGTCCTGTCCTAGTCGAATTGGTCAATATCGGCCAACAGTGATCATCTGGCCAAGTGATGCGCGTGACCGGTATAGGCTGATTGCCGCCACGTGGTTTTGGAGCGCCAATGACCGCTGCAATCGGCAGCGGTCATTGAACAGTAATCAGGCTAGTAGCGGCTTCAGAGTGCGAAGCTAACCGCGCCTAGCACGGAGCGCAGTATTGAGTTGATCGACAACCTCTGACCAATCAGCATCGTCTTGAAGCTTTTCCCGAAGAAGGGTGGCTTGCGCAGCACTCCAAAACGGCGCGTCCTCTAATCGCACCTCGGCAGACAACGGTGAATTCTTCTCGATAAATGCACGGATATCGGCTGGCTCGCGCGAGAGGCCAATCTGGGCAAAAAGCTCAGAGAATCGGTGATAGAAAGCATCCATCTCAAAAACCTCTTCTTGCGTCTTCAACCATTCTGCGTACACACCATCTCGCATAAGCAGGACCCAGGAGCCATCCCAGCCATCTCAGGGCCAATGGGCCGGGCAATTCGTAATCGATCCAGACCTGCAGGCGCGTGTCCGTACCCGCTGGCACCAGGATAAAGCCCATCCGATAGGCTCCAATGACGAGCAAGCGCGGCTCGCCAAGCGTGGCCCACGCCTTGCGTAAGGGTGGCTCATATTCATTCACGATCTCGTCCAGCCCGAGTTCAATGCCGGCGACACGCCCGTTCATGCGGATAACCGAGCCGACACGATGCCCCTGGAACTGATCCAGCTCGAAATTGAATTTCGAGCCCAAGGTCATCCACGACGCTTTTGTCATGTGCGCCGCCAGCCGGCGTTGGTCGTCCAGCCTCGCAAAAATCTGCTCTGGCGCCGCATGGATCAGCGCCACAGCCTTGGCATGTCTCTCTCGCTGTTGACTCATCGCCGTAGACGCAATGCATTACCGATCACCGACGCCGAACTGAAGCTCATGGCCAGTGCGGCAATCAGGGGAGAAAGCAGCCATCCGGTCACTGGATATAAGACGCCAGCGGCCACCGGAATACCCAGCGCGTTGTACAGGAAGGCAAACATGAGGTTCTGCTTCATGTTGCGCACGGTGTCTTCCGACAAGGTACGTGCCACCGCAATCCCGCGCAGATCGCCCTTGACCAGGGTGATCTGCGCGCTGTTCATCGCCACGTCGGTGCCGGTGCCCATGGCGATGCCGACATCCGCTTTCGCCAGTGCTGGCGCGTCGTTGATACCATCGCCCGCCATCGCGACGACCCGACCTTCACGCTGCAGCTTCTCCACAAGGATGAGTTTGTCCGCCGGCTTGACCTCACCATGCACCTCGTCTATCCCCAGGCGGGCACCGACCGCCTTGGCCGTCGTCAGGCCATCGCCGGTGGCCATCACGATGCGCATGCCGGCTGCCTTCAGGTTGGCCAGCGCCTCGGGCGTGCTGGCCTTGATGGGATCGGAGACAGCCAGCAGCCCGGCCAAGCGGCCGTCAACCGCCAAATGCATGACGCTGGCGCCCTCCGCACGGAGTGCCTCAGCCTGGGGAACGAGGGTGTCAACCGACACGCCCATCTGCTGCATCAGGGTTGTATTCCCCAGCGCCAGTTGCCGTCCGCCAACGCTGCCGCGCACGCCGATACCGGATCCAGACTCAAACTGCTCAGGCTTGTCCAGCGCAAGGCCGCGCTCGCGGGCAGCGCGCACGATTGCGTCGGCCAAGGGGTGCTCGCTGCCCTGATCCAGGCTGGCCGCCAGCCGCAACACTTCGTCCGCCTCGAAACCGGCAGCCGCAACCGCGCGGTCGAAGGCCGGCCGACCTTCCGTCAGGGTGCCAGTCTTGTCGATGATCAGCGTGTCGATCCGGCGCATGTGCTCGATGGCCGCTGCGTCGCGGAACAGCACACCACGGGTGGCGCCCTTGCCGGTCGCCACCATGATGGACATGGGCGTCGCCAGTCCGAGCGCACAGGGACAGGCAATGATCAGGACGGCAACCGAATTGATCAGCGCATAGACCCAGCTAGGCTGAGGCCCAAAGAACCCCCAGACAAAGAAGGTCAGCAGCGCAATGGCAACGACCATGAGTACGAAATACCCGGCCACGATGTCCGCCATGCGCTGCATCGGCGCCTTGGAGCGCTGGGCCTGCGCCACCATCTGAACAATCTGCGCCAACATGGTCGAAGAACCGACTTTTTCTGAGCGCATGACCAGGGCGCCGTTGGTATTCATGGTGGCACCGATCACCTTGTCACCGACCCGCTTTGTCACGGGCACTGGCTCTCCAGTGAGCATCGATTCGTCAACCGCGCTACTCCCTTCCTCCACCACGCCATCCACCGGCACCTTTTCTCCGGGCCGGATGCGCAGCCGGTCGCCAACATGCACATGGGTCAAGGGCACGTCCTCTTCCGAACCATCGACACGAATGCGCCGCGCAGTCTTGGGCGCCAAACCCAGCAGCGACTTGATAGCGGCCGAGGTCTGGGACCGGGCTTTCAATTCGAGCACCTGCCCCAAAAGCGTCAGCGAAATGATGACTGCAGTGGCCTCGTAATAGACGGCCACACGGCCCATGGCAACGAAGGAGGCCGGGAACACTTCCGGCGCGATGGTAGCTACCAGGCTGTAAAGAAAGGCGGCACCGGTGCCCAAGCCGATCAAAGTCCACATATTGGGACTGCGGTTGAGAACCGACTGCCAGCCGCGCTCAAAAAACGGCCAGCCCGCCCACAGCACGATCGGCAGGGCCAGCACCAGTTCGATCCAGCTCTGTCGTGCCATGTCAAACCAGTTGAGCTGGTGGCCAAACATGGCCAACACCGTCACAACCACTGTCAGCGGGAGCGTCCACCAGAAGCGTCGCCGAAAATCTTTCAGCTCAGGGTTGTCTTCCTCTTCCAACTCCGGCAGCAAAGGCTCAAGGGTCATGCCGCACTTGGGGCATGAGCCCGGATGGTCCTGCCGGATCTCCGGATGCATGGGACAGGTGTAGATCGTCCCAATGGGCGCCGGCGCTGACACCGGTGCGGCGGCTACCGGGCTTGCGTAGCGCTCTGGATCAGCGGCGAACTTGCCTTGGCACTTCGCACTGCAGAAAAAGTAACTCTGCCCCAGGTGGCTGAGGCGGTGTTCTGACTGCGCGGTGACTGCCATGCCGCAGACCGGATCTTTCAAACCAGCCGTCTGCGCCGGTGATGTCGAGGCTGGTTTTACCCCATCATGATGATGGTGTTCGTGATGAGCATGTTCATCCATGGCTTCAACTTCCCTTCTGTTCTCAAACAATCTTGGCGCAGCGGCAGTTCAGTCAACGGCCGCAGCAGCAACCACCTTGACCTTGCGTGGCTTTGGCGCTGGCGCAGCGCCCCATGCTAGGGCTCGGCGAATCTTCGCTCACCGATACCGGCGAACCTGAAACCAGTTTCCCCTTGTAGCCAGCTTCTGTCAGCGCATCCAGCATCTCCTGCAGATGGTTCCCTTCGCCTGAAAACACGACCGTCGCCCGTCCTTGCGCGAGATCCACGTCAACATGACCGACACCAGGAAGCCGGGTCAGCGCTTTACGCACCGCGTTGGCGCAAGAGCCACAGGTCATACCTTCCACTGCCAGTTCAATCGAGCTCATAAGTTTCTCCTGTTAGGCGCCTCTATTGACGCAGACACCAAGATAAACCTTCCCATCATGTCAATGTCAAGCGTTATTCCCGGGGCTTGATCATCCCCCCGCCGGCTCAGTTTGGCTTTACCCCCAGCGGTAATACACCATCCATTTCGTCGCGTAGCTGCCACTGCTTCACCAGAGCATAAATAGCCGGGATGACGGCCAACGTGAGGACGGTCGAAGAAATCATGCCTCCGACCATGGGTGCCGCAATACGACTCATGACCTCGGAGCCGGTGCCGCTGCCCCACATGATGGGCAAAAGACCCGCCATGATGGCCACCACGGTCATCATCTTGGGTCGTACCCGTTCAACGGCACCATCCATAACCGCCGCGTAGAGGTCGGCCGCCCCGGGGGTCTTCCCCTCCGCCTGGCACCGAGCCTTCACCTCTTCCCAAGCGTGATCCAGGTAGATCAGCATGACCACTCCGGTCTCTGCTGCTACCCCGGCCAGAGCGATGAAGCCCACAGCCACGGCAACCGACAGGTTGTAATCCAGCAGCCACATCAACCAGATCCCGCCGACCAGGGCAAACGGAACGGAGAGCATCACGATCAGGGTTTCCGTGAGACGCCTGAAGTTCAGGTACAGCAACAGGAAGATCAGCGCCAGCGTCACGGGGATGACCACCTTCATTTTCTGGATGGCCCGCTCCATGGACTCAAACTGGCCGCTCCAGGTTGCGTAATATCCCGGCGGGAATTTGACCCGTTCGGCCACGGCCTTCTTGGCATCGGCCACATAGCCACCGATGTCCCGATCCCGGATGTCCACATAGATGTACGCGGACAGCAAGGCATTTTCGGTGCGAATACCGGGCGCACCCTTGGCTATCGAAAGAGTCGCCACCTGCCCCAGCGGCACCATGGCGCCGCCCGGCGTCGGCACCAGAACCTGTGTCGCGATCTGCTGCGGATCGTTGCGCAACTCGCGCGGGTAGCGCACGGTGACGCCAAAGCGCTCGCGCCCTTCGACCGTGGTGGTCACCATTTCGCCGCCCAGCGCCGTACCGATGACTTCCTGCAACTCACCCACATTGAGCCCGTAGCGTGCCAGCTGCGGACGATCGGGCTCAATGTTCAGGTAGTAACCTCCGGTGATACGCTCTGCGAAAGCCGAGCTGGTACCGGGTACCGTCTTGACGACCGCTTCAATCTCCTTGGCCAGACGCTCCATCTCGGCCAGGTCCTTGCCGAACACCTTGATGCCGATCGGTGTGCGTATGCCAGTCGAGAGCATGTCGATACGCGCCTTGATCGGCATCGTCCAGGCATTGGAAACACCAGGGAACTGCAACGCCTTGTCCATCTCTGCGATCAGCTTGTCCGTCGTCATGCCGTCCCGCCAGTCTGAGGTCGGTTTGAGGTTGATGACCGTCTCGAACATCTCGGTTGGGGCCGGATCGGTCGCCGTGTTGGCGCGGCCAGCCTTGCCGTATACGGAGGTTACTTCCGGGAAGCTCTTGATGATCTTGTTCTGGGTCTGCAGCAGCTCGGCTGCCTTGGTGATGGACATGCCGGGCAACGAAGACGGCATGTACAAAAGCGTTCCCTCGTTGAGCGTCGGCATGAATTCGGATCCAAGCCTGGACGCCGGATAAAGGGTGATACCCAGCGCAAGCAGCGCAAGACCGATGGTCGT
>Ga0208121_100198_pt1 | contig 26635 bp, 10 predicted proteins | sample LakWasMet62_LOW9_2_FD_183894 | JGI IMG/M metagenome (GOLD analysis project Ga0208121, IMG submission 183894) | Freshwater sediment methanotrophic microbial communities from Lake Washington under simulated oxygen tension - Sediment Metagenome... | ecosystem: Environmental > Aquatic > Freshwater >... | reverse complement strand
TCCCCGTAAATTTCAACCGCCTCGGCACACACTTGATGTCGCTGTCCAGCCATAAAATCTACGGCCCTAAAGGCTGCGGGGCGCTGGTATTTGAAAAATCAGTGGAGATAAAACCAATCTTGCTGGGCGGCAACCAGGAACAAGGATTCAGGGCCGGAACTGAAAATGTCGCCGCTATCGTCGGCTTTGGCAAAGCGGCTGAACTTGCCAAAAACGAACTTGCCGAACGCCACGCATATCTGCTAAAACTTAGAAAATTGTTGGAGCATGGCTTAAGCGCCATTCCCGGTCTGACTATTTTTGCCGAGCAGGCCGAACGACTGCCCAATACCGTCCAGATGGGCATCCACGGCATCGATGGAGAAATGTTGCTGATGCAGTTGGATCAGAAAAACATCGCCGTTTCCAGCGGCTCAGCCTGCGCCAGCGGCCAGAGAGAACCCAGTCCGGTATTGGTAGCCATGGGTATTGAACCTAGCGACGCAAAAAGCGCGATTCGCATCAGTTTGGGGGAAACCAACACTGAAGCTGAAGTTTTTGAATTTATTAAACAATTAACATCCTTAAACCTAAAAGGATAAAGAGGAAATCATGTCTGTATCATTAACCGAAAACGCCGCCCGGCAAATTAAAAAACAACTGGAAAAACGCGGCAAAGGCCTGGGTTTAAAGCTGGGCGTAAAGCAATCCGGCTGCTCCGGGTATGCTTATACGATTGATTACGCCGACATACTAAACGAAGGCGATGCCGTATTTGAAAATTTCGACGTAAAAGTCATAGTCGCCGCAAACGATCTGCAATTTGTGGACGGCATAGAACTGGATTATCGACGGGAAGGCATTAACGAAGCTTTCCAGTTTAATAACCCAAATGTAAAAGGCACCTGCGGCTGCGGTGAGAGTTTTTCCGTTTGATCGATAAATTTCGTGATAGATACCCTGCCGGAGCTGGGCTTGCCCATCGAGATCGATTAAACAAAAATAGCGGCATCAGCTTGAGATTAAAAGGCGAGTTAACCTCAAGCTAAACCTTCTCCAGGTCTTTACACAATTTGCATCACCGTCGATCCGGTAGGAATCCACTCCGGGCTACCCTAGCCCTTCAGGCTAATGAGAAACATTTGTTCCAGAATCCAACTCGGGGTAGTCCAAAGTATTTTTCTACTCAAGTTGATATTTAAAGGTTACATCGATTTTTCTTAAGTGCTTGTTTAAAAAAACTACGCTAGAAAAACTGTTATCAACAGCATTCGGGGAGTCGCTATTTTTGCGAAAGCTTTTATGGGCATCCCTGCCCAACAAGCGGCAAAAGCTACGCGACCGCTAATGCCTACGGCTGCCCCAGCCGTCCTGCTTCATTCGTTGGATACCCAGCAAGGGGTATCCAACATCATTCTCGCAATGACTCGACGCGATGTCGGAAAGCCTGCATTTTCACTACGCAAAAAGCGCTTCGTGAAAACACATGCGCTATCGCTTCTGGGGACTACTCGACTCCTATCTCGCAGCGATGGATTTAAATCCCGACAAAGATTTGACTTACCGGGATATTGCCGCTTAAACTGAACGTTAATTTAACTTCCCGCACAGAGCGAAACTCTAGACATTACTCTCAATTTTTATTTTGACAATGCCTGCTTTCGCGCTCCCACAACAAGACCTAAATAGAAGCTTTATCCGTATTTTACCCAGTAGGATTGACGCTTAATCTTTTAGCCAAAATATGGATGCGGCGTTGAACGTCATTCAAAAGTTACCGCTTTTAGAGTTGGTGCGATAAGACCGGCAAATTCAGATAAGAAAAAAACCATCATGCTCGGCAGATACGGAAATCTTTAGTTACGCAGTCAAAACACAAAAGTAATGACATGAACAGAGAAACCGAAAATCAAAATTCATCAGCCCATCTCCTGAAAACGGATAGGGGAAAAACAAAATCCAATGCCATAGAAACCCCCTCCATTTCTCTGCCAAAGGGGGGCGGCGCCATTAAAGGCATTGATGAGAAGTTTTCAGTGAACGCTGTAAATGGCACAGCTTCTTTTTCCATACCCCTGCCTTTTTCCCCTGCTCGCGGCGCGTCATCTGCATTGGCTTTATCTTATAATTCCGGCGCAGGAAATGGCGTGTTTGGGTTGGGCTGGACACTGAACTTGCCGTCCATAAAACGCAAAACAGACAAAAGGCTCCCACAGTATTTTGATGATATAGATTCGGATGTCTTCCTGTTTTCTGAGGCTGAAGACTTGGTGCCGGAATTCAGAAAAGAGCTGGACGGCAGTTTTAGCAAAGATACCGATGGGAATTATGTCATCAAAGAAAACGATTCGGCGGATGGACTATTCGCCATCCGGTTCTATAAACCCAGAATCGAAGGTTTATTTGCCCGTATCGAAAGATGGTCGCATAAAACAGCCACTGATGTTAAATGGAAGGTCACTACCAAAGAAAATGTGACTACGCTATTCGGCTGGTCTGCCGGCTCAAGGATTTCAGACCCCAAGGATGCCCATAAAATATTCGAATGGCTACCCGAATTTGTCTTCGACGACAAAGGCAATAGCAGCCAATACCTTTACAAAAAAGAAAACGATAAAGGATTTGATTCGGACCTGCTACACAACAAAAACCGATCTGAAAACGGCAATATTACTTACACCAACCTGTATTTAGAGAAAATTTTATACGGCAACAAAACGCCTTATAAAAATTTTAATGACGCCTACCCCAATGCAAGCGATTACCTCTTTCAAACAGTATTTGATTACGGCGAATATGACACCAACGCACCCTATACAAAAACAAAGGATTGGGATGTTAGACCGGATGCTTTTTCAGAATACAAATCCGGCTTTGAAATAAGAACCACAAGGCTCTGCAAAAAGGTTTTACTGTTCCACCATTTCACTGAACTCCCCGGCGGATCGGCCTTGGTAAAATCCCTGAATTTTGACTACGACACTGCAAGCGAACAAGACTTTACCTTCCTGACGTCCATCATTCCCTATGGCTATATAAAAAAGCCGGACGGAACCTACACCTATAAAAATCTTCCGCCCACTGAATTTACCTATCAAAAACACGCTTGGAATAAAAGCGTTAAATCCGTCGCTTCCGAAGATTTAATACATGCCCCGATAGGTCTCGACGATTCAGAATACCAATTTACCGATTTATTCAATGAAGGCCTTTCCGGCATCCTGACCGAACAAGGCAGCGGGTTGTTTTACAAGCATAATTTGGGCAACGGTAAGTTTGCACAGGCCAAGTTGGTATCTCCCAAGCCTTCTTTTGTAGGGGTTGGCCCACAATTGCAATTGATGGACTTGGACGCAGATGGCGGCAAACAGCTGGTCAATCTAAACAATGAGCCCAAAGGCTACTTCGAACTCAGCGACGACGAAGAGTGGCAAGCTTTCCGAACTTTCGAGCATCTACCCAATATCAATATGGGCGATGCCAATACCCGGATGCTTGACTTAAATGGCGATGGCAAGCCGGAGGTTTTGCTTACCGAAGACCATGCATTTACCTGGTATGAATCCGAGGGTAGAAAAGGCTTTGCCGCGGCCCGTAAAACCGTAAAACCTGTCGATGAAGAAGCGGGGCCGCATATTGTCTTTGCCGATTCCAAGCAGACCATTTTCCTGGCGGATATGTCGGGAGACGGCATGAGCGATATTGTAAGGATTCGTAACGGCGAAGTGTGTTACTGGCCTAACCTGGGCTATGGAAAGTTCGGCCGGAAAGTGGCTATGGATCACGCCCCTGTTTTCGACTGTCCCGATGCCTTTAATCCCGCTTATTTGCGCTTGGCGGATATAGACGGTTCCGGTACCACCGACATCGTTTATCTGGGCAAAAACAAATTCAGCTGTTGGCTGAATTTAAGCGGCAATGCCTTTGCCGCCACGCCTTTTGCAATAGACAGTTTCCCTGAAATACACAACCATTCGAAAATCACAGTAACCGATCTATTGGGCAATGGTGTCGCCTGTATCGTCTGGTCTAGCCGTTTAGCCAAAGATTCCGGGTCGCCTTTAAAATACATAGACCTGATGGACAGCAAAAAACCGCACATCATGGTTTTCTACAAAAACAACCTGGGAAAAGAAGTCTCGCTGGAATATACCCCTTCCACTCAGTTTTACCTTGCAGACAAGCTTGCGGGCTTACCCTGGGCGACAAAACTGCATTTCCCGATGCATTGCATATCCAAAACAGAAACTTATGACAAAGTTTCAGGTTACCGCTTTGTCAGTTCCTATACCTACCATCACGGCTATTACGACCATGCCGAGCGGGAGTTTAGAGGCTTTGGCAGGGTGGAACAAACCGATGCGGAGCATTTTGAGCATTGGCAAAAGGGCAATGCCACCAATATTGTCGATAAAACCCTGCACCAACAACCGGTCATTACCAAATCATGGTTTCATACCGGGGCATTTTTAAGCTGGGAAAAAATACTCACTCAATTTAACCATGAGTATTGGTATGAGGAAATGAATCGACAAGGCTTTGCGGTAATTAATCATGAAGTCCCTTTGCCCGACGCCCGGCTTATTGCAGCCCCAGGATTAGATGAATCCATCATAAGCAATCTCGGCTTCGAGGAATGGCGGGAAGCCTTGCGTGCCTGCAAAGGCATGGGGCTGCGTTCTGAGGTGTTTGCCAAGGATGGGCCGCTAGCCGACGCTACGCCGGAGCAACGCAGGAAAGAATTAACGCCCTATTCCGTTGCCACGCACAACTGCATGATTGAACTCTTGCAGCCGAAAGGACAAAACCAACACGCCATATTCATAGCCAAGGAAAGCGAAGCCATCACCTACAGCTACGAACGTAACACCGAAGACCCACGCATCGCCCATACCCTGAACATCAAACTGGACGAATACGGCAATGCTTTGGAATCGGCTTCAATCGTTTATCCAAGACTGAAAGCAGATGCATCCTTGCCTGATGAAACCCAAGAAGCCCAGAATAAAACGCTGCTCACCTATACGCAAAACCGTTTTACCAATGATATTGATAGCGCCGCCACCTACCGACTAAGACTCCCTTCAGAAGCCTTAACTTACGAGTTAAAAAGTGTCGCCAAAGCCGGTTCTTTATACTCGGCGGAGGATTTCGACAACATCCTTACAGCCGCCGTTGAAGTGGATTACCATCAAATTGATACCAATCTCGCCCTCGGAACTTCGCAGAAAAGATTAATCGAGCACATCCGCACCCTCTATCGCAGCAACACTCTAAAAACGCCTTTGCCATTGCATCGCTTGGAATCATTGGCATTGCCTTTCGAAAGCTATCAATTAGCTTATACGCCAAGCCTTGTCGCCCATATTTTCGGCAACAAGGTTAGTGAGGACCTGATGCTGGAAGGCAAGTTCACCCATGGCGCAGGTGACAGTAACTGGTGGATACGCTCGGGGACGACACAGTTTATTGACGCGGCGGAAGCCCTAGCCGATGCCCAAAACCGTTTTTATGCGCCCATTTCCTATACCGATCCTTACGGCGCAAAAACCAAGGTAACCTATTACGGCGACTATTTCCTGTTTATTGAAGAAACAGAAAATGCGCTAGGCAATAAACACAAGGTTGAGCTTTTTAATTTCCGCACCCTTGCGCCGAAAAGAGTGCAAGACGCCAACGGCAATTTTTCCGAAGTGATGGTCGATGAGCTGGGTTTGGTCAAAGCCATGGCGATATTCGGCAAAGAGAATGAAGCTGATGACTTGATCGGCTTGAATGAGTTTTCTTCTGCACAGGAAACTACCTTGGTCGATGAGTTCTTTAATGCGCCGGCTTCCGATGTATTGGTTACGCAAGGGAAAAGTCTGCTCCAACACGCCACCGCCCGGTTTGTTTATGACTTCGATGTCTATAAAAAATCCGGCAAGCCGGTTGTAGTCGCCTCCATTGTCCGGGAAGCGCATTTTCAGGACAATAACAATTCGCCCGTACAAATCAGTTTTGAATATTCCAACGGCCTTGGACAAGCGGTGATGAAAAAGGCTCAAGCCGAACCAGGTTCGGCAAAACAAGTTCAGGTCGAAGCAGACGGCACATACACCGTCACCGACATCAATACCGCCACGCTTAGCCCCAAGCAACTGCGCTGGATCGGCAACGGTCGAACCGCATTCAACAACAAAGGCAATGCCGTCAAACAATATGAACCGTATTTCTCGATAAACCATCGCTACGAAGACCAAAAAGAATTGGTTGAATCCGGCGTTACGCCCCTACTCTATTACGATGCGATGGGACGGCTCATCAAAACCGAATTACCCGATGGCACCTTATCCCGCACAGAATTCGACTCATGGCAGCAAGCCGCCTATGACTCCAACGATACCGCCTTGGAATCCCCTTGGTATCACAAGCGCACCAATCGCCTGATAGATGCGGAGCTGATTGCCGCAGGCAAAGACCCCGAACGGGAAAAATCGGCAGCCGATCAAGCCGCCAAACACGCCAACACCCCAGCCATACAGCATTTCGATACCTTGGGAAGGCCGGTACTGTCGATAGACCATAACAAGCATTTGAAAGCCGGTGAGGATGAATTTTACCTGGCCAAAGTACACCTCGACAGTGAAGGAAATCTGCGTAGCGTTACCGATGCCAGAGGCAATGTAGTGATGCAATACCAATACGACATGCTGGGCAACAAGGTTTATCAACAAAGCATGGATGCAGGACAGCGCTGGTTGCTGACCAATATCCTAGGCAATCCGCTACGGACCTGGGATGAACGCGATCATGAGTTCCGCTATTTTTACGATAGTTTGCACCGGCCGACCCAAAGCCAAGTCATAGGCGGCGATGCTAACACACCGCTTAATAATATCGTTGAGCGAATTTTTTACGGCGAAGCCGAAGCCAATCCCGAACTCAAAAATCTCAGGGGGCAAGCAGTCAAGCATTACGATACCGGCGGACTCACGGAAACCCCGGAATATGACTTCAAAGGCCAGCCCGTAGCCACCACGCGCAAGCTATTTAAAAATTACAAAGGCGTAGCCGACTGGACAGACGGTAACCTGATAAACGACCTGGAACCGGACAGTTTTACCTTTAGTACAAAAACCGATGCCTTGGGCAGAATCACCCGCCAAACCGCCCCCGATGGCAGCATCATTACCCCGTCCTACAATGAAGCCGGATTACTCAATGCCGAAATCGTAAAACATCCGCATCTAGCCTCACCCACCCCTTACATCAAAGACATCGACTACAACGAAAAAGGCCAGCGCGATAAAATCATTTACGGCAACGATGTCGTCAGCCGGTTTTATTACGACAAAGAGACCTCCCGGCTCACGCGCTTAGAAACCAAACGGCAAAACAGCGACCCGTTACAAGATTGGCATTACACCTTCGACCCGGTGGGCAATATCACCCACATCGAAGATAAAAACATCCCGACAGTATTTTTCAACAACCAAAAAATAGTCGGTGTTTCTACTTACAGTTATGATGCCCTTTATCGTTTGATCGAGGCCAAGGGCAGAGAAAATGCCTCACCACTGCTATTTGACGGCAAAGACAACTGGAGTGACGCCGCTTTCATGAAGCAGTTGAGCCCCGGCGACCCGTTGGCGATGCGCGAGTACACGCAAAGCTACCGATACGACGAAGTGGGCAACATCCAGCAGATGCAGCATAAGGCGGACAGCAACAATTGGACGCGGGATTACACCTATCAGGCCGCCAACAACCGTCTCATCAGTACCCAAATAGGCCCGATCACCTACAGCTACCCGCACCACGCCAAACATGGCTATATGACCGCCATGCCGCATTTGGACGAGATGGGCTGGAACTTCAAAGAAGAGCTGGTCAGAACTACCCGCCAAAAACGTAGCGATGGAGGCACCCCAGAAACCACCTATTACCAATACGACGGGCAAGGACAACGCATCAGGAAAATAACCGAGGACCCGGCCAATGCAGGTGCGACACCCGGCAAAAAAGACGAGCGCATTTATATCGCAGGCTACGAGCTTTATAAAAAGCACAGCGGCACCGATGCCGGACTGGAGCGCACCAGCCTGAGCCTGATGGACAAGCAACACCGCTTTGTGATGATAGACACCGAAACCAAACCCAAGCTGATCTTCGGCATACCGGTAGGACGGACTGCGCCTAAACAGATGCAACGCTACCAACTCCATAACCATCTTGGCTCGGCGGCGTTGGAGTTAGATGGTGCAGCTCAAGTTATTTCTTATGAGGAGTACCACCCGTTTGGTACGACGGCTTATCAGGCTAAAAACCTGAATATTAAAGCCGCCGCCAAACGCTATCGCTATACGGGCATGGAGCGGGATGAGGAAAGCGGGTTAGAGTATCATTCGGCTAGGTATTATTTGCCTTGGTTGGGAAGGTGGATAAGTACTGATCCCAAAGGGTTGGTGGATGGAACAAATTTATACGCGTACGTAAGGCAGAACCCACTTCGGCTGTCTGACCAGGAGGGGCGAGAGGCAAAAACGACGTACTTGGGATCAAGCAGGGACGAGAAGTACGTTGGCCGGTTGGAGAAGACGTGGAGTGGAAATCAGTACTGGTCCGAGAGCGGGTCACATAATGCAGGCTGGTATGTACGCACAGAAGGTCGTGAGATTCTTGCGCCACCGCAGACATTACCTCGATTCAAGTTAGATTCAGCAACTCTGGATTTGGAGTCGTCCAGCCTTGGCTGGAAACGAGCTCCAATCAACTTACTCGATACCCAGCTCACTATCAAGAAGCCGCTATCTTTTGAAACAATGCAATTGGAACCGTCGACGACTAAGTGCGCTATGCCTCCCGCCCCCACGGATCCCTATAAAGCCACGTGGTTTCTGATCTCAGACTATGAGCAAAAAGGCAGCGAAGCTGCGTCGCGTGGGCAAGAATCAGGGCAAGTTGGGAACGATGTAAACGAACGATATCTGTCGTGGAACTTTGCGCGTGAAGACTATCGAAAAGTAAATTTAAAAGGGGGCGATCCGATCCTTCGCAATGCGGAGCATTACCTGTTTCGAAAATGGACTGCGTCAGAAAAAGACAACGCTTTTGTCAAGATTCCTGATGGACTTCCGTTCATGGATCCAGGGAAATGGAATCCAACGCTGATGATGAATGCAGGGGTCATGGGCGGCATTCACGATCCTCTCTATAATTGGCTACGCACGCATATCCTCGAACATCTTATAAATATCAATAAGACTACGCCGGACATGTATTTCTTTGAACAGGCGGGTTACGAAGCCGGCGAGCATCAATGGAAAGAGTACGACTGATGTGGAATCCCAGTCATCGGCAGCCGTTGGTGCATTGTGAAGTCTTTGAGCAGGACGGGGTATGTACCCCGTCCACACGTTTGGCGGTAGGCGACAGTGCTCCCAATGGGCAGGTAATTTGAAACGTTATGAACGGGATAAAAATCCCGTCCAGCAGTTGCAGTCCGATAAATCACATAAAGGAAACCAATGCTATGCCATCACACCGTGTCGCCGTTGACTTAAATGCCGGAACGTATTTCCTGACCCTGACAGTCCAACGTTGGTACTACTTATTTGACCGCCACAACCGTTGGCAGATTCTGGCTGATTCGCTTCGTTATTGCCAAGAAAACAAGGGGCTTGAATTAAATGGGTATGTTTTTATGCTAAACCATATCCATCTTATCGTAACGTCCCCAGACATGGCGGGATTTCTGCGCGATTTTAAACGGTTTACCTCCGTGAAACTCAAGGGCAATCTCGAAGCCACTGAACCGGATGTGTTGCGATTATTTATAGATGAGGCAGGAAAGTATCGCTTCTGGCAGGATACCAATGCACCCAAGAAGATAGAAAATCCGGATTTTTACCGACAGAAACTCAATTACATCCACCAAAACCCGGCAAGAAAAGGCTATGTAGCGTGTGCAGAACACTGGATTTGATCATCGGCAAATCCTGCTTCGCCATTGACCAGCAGATTATTTGGAACATAAACCCCAGCCTAAGCGGGAAGGGGTATGCACCCCGTCCCCGCGTTTGGCGGTAGGCAACAGCGCCTCAATGGGCAGGTACTTTGAAACGTTATGGACGGGATGAATATCCCGTCCAACTCAGGCCTTGAAAACCAACCAGCAGTTTCAAAAATAAAACCGTGTATTAAATTAAACCACCTCTAATAAAAGTGAGAAGACAACATGGCAAATCAAATTGAAACCCCGAATTTAGTTGAGTCGAAAATTGAATTGTTCAAATTCGATTTAAAAGCCGATAAACAACAAAAGGCTTTTGAAGACATCTACAAAAAAAATAACGGCAATTGGTCTGCTGTCAAATCCGAACTCGCCGAGGAAAAAGGATTTACGGACGAGGTTATCAAAAATCTGGAATTCACCCATAACCTGGCCGAGTGGAGCAATAACAACGCCGACCTGGTTTCTATTTTTCAAAAGGACAGCCAGATCTATTCGATGAGGAATATTGCGACAAAATTCAATAAAGCCGCCTTCATAGAAAAAGTAAAGGGCGTAGCTTCGACGGAAGCAGGGGAAGACAAACAGGCTTTTGCCCTCGACCTGCATCGCGAACTTTTCCGCATAGAACCAACCGCTATGTTAATCAATATGGTCAAAGACCCTCAGGTGCCTATGTTGAATGATGCCATCGGGGGCAATGTAGCGACGGTATTAGAAAACCAGCCCGATTTCAATATTAAAACCACTTCTGTGTATGAGGTTCTCAACAATGCCGAGGCCTTGAAAGACATTCCAGCCGAAGCTCAGGACGCGGTTAAAATCCAACTTAAAACCTTGCAACGCATCGTCGCAGTCAGTCCAATATCTGATGCGGTGCCAGTGCTTTACAATGCCGAGCTGCACACGGCTTTGCAAATTTCCGAGATACCCTCAACTCAATTCATGACCCTAATGAGCGGTAAAGAGTTGGACGATAACACCCTGATGCAGATTCATAGCAATGCCCAACAGGCGCGCGTACGTAACGAACAGGCAATAATGGCTTTAAGGGAAGCGAGCCAAAATACCGGCATTGTCATGATTGATAAGAGCCTGAACTTGAATGGTAGTGCGCAACCGGAAATGGATTTTACTGAGTCGCGTACCATGATGTACTCGACTAAAACTACAACTGCAAATAAAGCGCAAGAGGCCATTACAAAACACAACCTTTCCTGGGATTTGCTTTTTGCCGATGCCGATTTTTGCGAATGCGGCGAGTGTAATTCTGTATATAGCGCGGCATCCTATTATGTGGAGTTGTTGCAATATTTACGCAATAACAATCTTGATCCCGATCCCGCCAATCCGATCCCTGTAAAACCCAACCCCAAAGATATTACTAACACGCCACTGGAAAAACTCTTCGACCGCAGGCCTGATTTGGGTTGCCTGGAACTGACCTGCAAAAACACCAATACGATTTTGCCTTATATCGATTTGGTTAATGAAGTCATGGAAAACCACGTGGCTTTCAAGCACCTCAAGCCTTTCAATGTCGAAGATGAAACCAGCAGCGAGTTGCTATCCGAACCGCAGCATACCGAATACCAAGCCTATTGCATTCTGAAAAGCGCTGTTTACCCCTTCACTTTGCCTTACCATCAACCCATTGATGCGGCAAGAATCTACTTGAAACACCTGGACACCAGCCGCTACGAACTGATCGACACCTTCAGGAAAAATAATTCAGGAGACGATGCCGCACTGACCGCGCTAAAAGATGAAGCTTTAGACAGAGCCGCCGATGCCGAGTTTTTAGAATTAAGCAAAGAAGAATATGTGATCTTGACCAAAGCGTGTTTTGAAAGCAAAGCCTTGATGGACAAGCTGAAGAATAAAACCTTCACCGATGCCGAATATCAAGATTTGATTGGCGTAAAGCCGGTCTGGCAATACTACGGTTTTGATGATGACACAATCTGGTTAGAAGATAACGGGCTTACCCTGATTAAGCCGGAATTTTTGCGGCGTACCGGGATTGATTACTTCGATTTAGTCGACCTGCTAACCACCGAGACTCTCAATCCCTATATGCCCAAAGGCAAATCGAAAGCGATCATGGAAAGTTTGCGCTTTAGCTATCGGTTTTTGCAGAACTACGCCAAAGCCTTTGGTATAAATAAGATGGCGGAAGACTTGGTCAACATGGAAAAGTTTGCCGATCTGGTACCCTTAATCAAAGAGCAAATTGAATTACTTACCGACAAAAAAGCGCTAAGTTGCCCTAAAACAGGCCGGGATCAAGCCGAGATAACCGATAAAGACATCATTCACTGGGTTAAATGCCACTTTGAAAAAGTCGGCAAGATGATTGTGATTGAAAGCGGAAGCGGCTGTGTAAATGGAGAAATTAAACTCAAAGGATATGGGTCGACAGCAGGCCGAAATAAAATAACCGTCGAAAATTGTAAAATCTTCTCCGAGAACGCAAATGGCTTTCGTACGGAAATAGGAAGTGTTGATAAAAAAACCGGGAAAATCACTTTCACAGATGAGCAAGACTCATCATCTGCAAATGCCTTGAAGAATGCCGAGTTCATTGGCGATAAGGGCGAGAAAGCTATTTTCCTGGTCATTGGCAACGAAGTTTATCTGATCTTTTTAGAGCAAAAAGACAGCTGCGATCTTGATAGCGCCCTCCTGCAACATTTAGACGGCACGTCCCTGACAGTTGAGGAATATGACCGGATTCATCGCTTTATCCGTTTATGGCGTAAGTTAGACTGGACGATTGACGAAACCGACAAAGCCATTGTCGGCCTGAGTCCAGCGCAGGAAGCCGGTCATGCCGATGAAGCCATTTGCGATGATTGCGCGAATGGAGGGTGCGGCTGCGATGACTGCGAAGAAGATACTATCGCCCTGCAACATTACGACATCAACCCGAACCTTATCCACCAGCTTGCAGCGGTAAAAAAGCTGCTGGATAAAACCGGTCTCGAGCTGATCAAACTGCTTTCTTTTTGGGCCGCTATTAATATCAGAGGCGAAAAGCCACTCTATCAACAACTATTCCTCACTCATAATGTTTTAGGGATTGACACGATTTTCAAGGCGGATAATAAGGGCAATTATCTGACCGGCAATGCCAAACTCCTTGAGCATATCCCCGTCGTAATGGCGGCTTTCAATGTTTCTGCCGATGATATTCAAGCCATCATGCTGGCGACTTCGATGGAAGACAAACTAACCTTGGGCAACCTATCCCTGCTCTATCGTTATCGTTTACTAGCCAAACTGTTAGGCTTAAGAATCCCTGCTTTTGTCGGTATCTTGCCCTTGTATGGCGATGTGTTTAAGAATGCCGATGCATCACTTCAGTTCCTAGAACGATGGGCAAAAATGGAGGACGCCGGTTTTAGCCATCAGCAACTGAATTACATTATCAACGATAAAGATGACGAAAAGAGGCCCTTCGCCCCCACGCAAAAGCAGGTTTTGCAGTTAAGCAAGGCTTTATATGACGGATTGAATGCCATTGACGAAGCGCATAAAGACTTACAAGCCGATACGCTTATTGCTGATAGCACGTTACAAAAAATAAACATTCAGGAACAAGCAACCAGCGTTTTGGTACGGACAAAAACCGGCTTGGTTTTTGAAACGGGCATTGTCGAAAAAATAATCGGCTTATTGGAAGGCACAAACGTATTGACTACCAACGCGCCTAAAAACCTGGACATTACATTGCTCGATACCCAGGCGCTTAAAAAGAAACTCAAATACGACAAAACCTTGGGCTCGATTCAAATTACCGGCCTTTTAACCGAGGCTGAAGTTAATGATTTTAAAGCCATCAGCAATGATCCCAAGTGGATCGAGGCACTGACACGTATTCAAAAGCAACAAAACAAATTATTCAAAGAACTTTTATCGGGCGTTTTCGAACACGAAAAAACTAAAGCAGCGCCCGAAAAAGCGCAATTAGAAGCCATTATTAAAGCGGGCGACGTAAGCATTCCGCTGGATAACATCCCCGAAGGCGAAGCAGACGCCAACACCGCGCCGCAAAAACGCGTTGCCTTTTTGGAAATCTTTTTACCCTACTTACGCCAGCAGCTAACCCATCGTTTGGTCATCGATACACTGGCCAATTTTGCAGAGCTCGATGCAAAAATTACCGATGTTTTGGTTTCTAAAGTACTCAAGCTCGGCATGCCTGTTACGCCGATTTACAGCGTTTTTGAGAACATCAAGGACAGCAGCAAACCGGATCAAAATAACTGGAGCGGCTATTTAATTCCGGCTGCTGACGCCGGCTATACGTTTATTGTTAAAAACAGCGACCCCAAGCCCGTGCTCAGTCTGGATGACGTCATCCTGGATTTCCTTCAACAGGAAGACCCCACTAATGAATGGTGGAGCGCGGCCTTAGCGTTGCAGGCCGGAAAACTATATAAACTGGCGACAACAGGCGTTGAACTTAAAAATATTTTCTGGAAAACACCGGCTTCAGCCATTACCGCAATCCCATCGTCGGCATTGATACCTGATTTTGCTTCCGAGCAATGCAAACCCACCTTAATCGCCTTGAAAAAAGCAGCCATGCTGGCATCTACCTTTGCTTTAAGTGCCGATGAGATCAGCTTTTTAGACCTTAACAAAAGTAACTTCGATAACCTGGATTTTAATGCGCTAAGCCTTGAACATTGGCTACGTTTAGAAGCCTACATACGACTGCGTAATTCTTTGCCCCCGGCCAAACTGAACCTGCTGGATTTTTGGAGCTGGACGTATGATGCCGCATCGGTTGAGTCATCACTCAGTGACAAAATAGCCGATCTCACCACATGGAAAACGCAACGCATCGATAAACTGATTGCCCTGAATCATTTCAATATCGTCAAGTTAGCCGATTATCGCAATGAACAAAACCTGCTAAAACTACAAGAAGCCTTAACAGTCGCTGACAAAATCGGTGTGGACATCGATTTGCTTTTCGACTGGGCAGTCCCCGTTTCCAAATTTAATATTTGTCGCACTATAGCCGACAGCATCAAACATGCTATCCGCGCCAAATACAACCAAAGCGATTGGGAACAAGCGGTTAAACCGCTGCACGACCAGCTTCGTAACAACCAGACACAAGCGTTGATTGCTTACCTATTGCAGCAAAAAGAATTGATAGCGTGGAACGTTACCGATGCTGACGGATTATTCGAGTTTTTCCTGATCGACGTACAGATGGATGCCTGTATGGAAACATCGCGCATCAAACAGGCGATTTCATCGGTGCAGTTATTTGTACAGCGTTGTTTCTTGGGACTGGAACAAGATCATAACGGGATAGCGGCCAATATTTTAGACAGGGGGCGCTGGGATTGGATGCAACGTTACCGGGTTTGGGAGGCTAACCGCAAGGTATTCCTTTATCCTGAAAACTGGATCGAGAGCAATCTTCGCGACGATAAAAGCCCTTTCTTTAAGGAACTTGAGAGCGAGCTATTGCAAAAAGACATCAGCAAACAAAATGTCGCCGATGCGCTTAAGTCTTACCTTTATAAAGTGGACGAGGTCGCCAATATGGAGGTAGTGGGCCTGCACATCGAAAATGAAACTTATGATGAAAAGCACGTAAACAAACTGCACGTTTTTTCCCGCACTCGGAATGCGCCATACTTCTTTTTTTATCGGTATTTCGACTTGACGGAACAAAACTGGTATCCGTGGGAAAAAATGCAGGTAGATATTCCAAGTTATGATGTGGAAGATGCGAATGGACAGATTACGGGCAACGGTTGTTATTTGACGCCGATAGTTTGGAATGGGCGGTTGTTAATTTTCTTTCCACAATTTATGAAGAAAACAAAGGCTTCGCCCTTGGCAGATATTCCTTTGAAGTACGTTGCCAATATGTCAACCAAAGCCAATAAGCCTATTGATTATTGGGAAATCAAGATGGCTTGGTGCGAATATCGAAACAGCAAATGGACTCAAAAGCAATTGAGTAAATATGCAATTAACGACATCCAATCTACCACTGCTATCGAAAATGCGGCGGTGGTAGTTAAAAATAAAGTCAAGGCAGCAGCAGATGCTGCGGCAGCGGCTGAAACTGCTGAGAATGAGTTAAAGAAGGCCAAAGCCGACTTGGAATCGGCTGCTGAGAAGGTCAGACAGCATCCAAAAGATGCAGCGACTTTAACGGCTTTAAATGCCGCATTGACATCCTATATGAATAAGGCCGTTAATGCAGAGAATAAAAACAATCTTAAAATACAGGCTGATAAAGAGGCGGTTACCTCATTTTCTGCTACGGATTCAATTCCCATTTTGCCCATTTCAGCAATTTCAAATTATGAATTTATCCCGCTATTGTCCGATGATTCGAACGATAAATTGTTGGGAATAAGGATTTTTTACGATGTCCGGGAAATTGGCGTTTTTGAATTTACCGGAAGCGGCATTAAAAATAAAAGTAGAGTTTACTCAAGCAATAATACAATTGAAGTAGACAATTTTCATCACAATGTATCGACTATTAAGTCCTTACAAATCAGTAATCAAGTCGACAACCATTCATTTAATGACATAAATAATACAACGTATAACGCAAACGACTTCTACCATCCTTACACCCATGACCTACTGGGTAAAATCAATTTCGGGAATTTAGAAACCTTTTTCAAATACAATACTGAAAATATTTCCGCCACAACCGACGCTTTTGGGTTAAGCGGAAATAATGTTTACCACGAGCTCAAACGCCCCTATTCTCTCTACAACTGGGAGTTATTTTTTCATACCCCGATACTGCTGGCGGATGCGCTCAGCAAAGCCCAGCAATTTGAAGAAGCTATGAAATGGTTTCACTTTGTATTCAATCCCATTGCCCATGGCAATGAAGATAATCGGTTTTGGCAATTTCAGCCTTTCAAGGAAATCAATAGTCAGCGGGTTTTAGACAGCATCTTCAACAACCTCCAGCCCAATGCGGCGGATCAAAGTATTAACGAATGGCGTAATAAGCCTTTTATGCCCCATGTGGTCGCACGAAGCCGTCCGGTTGCGTACATGAAATGGGTAGTGATGAAATACATCGAAAATATCATCGCTTGGGGAGATTATTTGTTCCGCCAGGACTCCATTGAAAGCATCAATCAAGCCACCCAGCTCTATGTTTTGGCAGGACATATACTGGGGCCAAAACCAATGATGATACCGAAACGAGGTAAAATCAGGCCGCAAACCTACCTGAGTTTATTGGACAAATGGGATGCCTTCGGCAATGCGATGGTTGAGTTGGAATTGGCCGCTCCTTTCAGCAACCAGACCGTTTTCCCTTTAGGCGTGGTGAATAATGAGATTGCTTTTGCCAACATCTTTGGCATGGCCTCTTCTTTATATTTCTGCATCCCAAACAATCCTAAGCTTATGGGCTACTGGGATACCCTGGCCGATAGGTTATATAAGATACGGCACTGCGAAAACATCGAAGGTATCTTTCGAAAACTTCCCTTGTTCGAGCCGCCCATAGACCCTGCTTTACTGGTTAAAGCGGCAGCGCAAGGGTTAAGTATCGCGTCTGTATTGAATGATCTCAACACGCCTTTGCCCAATTACCGCTTTTACTATTTATTACAAAAAGCGCTGGAGTTGTGTAATGAATTAAAGTCATTGGGCGGAGCCATGCTTTCTGCGATTGAGAAAAAGGACAACGAAACCATTGCCCTTATTCGCGCAAAACACGAAGGTGTCATGCAGAACTTGGTAATGGAAATCAAGAAAAAGCAATTGGAAGAAGCGCAAAAGAACCTTGAAAGCCTGGTGCAAAATCGCAAGGCTCCGGAACAACGAATGAAGTACTACCTAAAGTTAAGTGGATTGGACGAAAGTCTGGTGCCCGATGAAACAACAGGATTCACTGGGCTACCCAACGACATTGCGACTGTGGACGGTGATAGCGGCTTGAAATTGATTTCTTTTGAAAAGGAAGATATGGATAAAGCAAGCGAAGCTCAGGATTGGCAAAGAGGTATTGGCGTGGTGGAAACATTAGCAAGTATTCTCCATGTAATTCCAGTTGGTAGTGTAGATGCAAAACCTTTTGGTATTGGCGCGGGCGTTGCAATTCATGGACAGATGTTTGGCAATGCTGCACAAGCCACTGCTAGAGGACTTCAAGTGCATGCAAGTGACCTTTCTTTTGCAAGTTCCAGCGCAGGCAAAAAAGGCGGCTTTACCCGTGCCCTGCAAGAACGTATCTTCCAAGCCAATGCGGCCGGTTATGAGCTAAAGCAGATAGACAAACAAATCACTGCTCAAGAAATACGCATCAATATTGCCAATCAGGAAATAGCAAACCAACAAAAGGCAATCGATAACGCCACCGAGGTAGAAGAGTTTTTAAAGAACAAATACAGCAACGAAGAGCTATATACCTGGATGCGGGGCAGTTTAAAAACCTTGTACCATCAGGTCTACAACTTGGCTTACGACCTCGCTAAAAAAGCGGAAAAAACCTATTGCTTTGAAAGGGGCGTCAGCACGGCCGGCTTTATTCAATCGGGTTACTTCGATGCAGGAAGGGAAGGCTTATTGGCGGGAGAGCAGCTCTATGTCGGACTCAAACAACTCGAAGCGGCTTATCAAAACGAGCGTGGGCATGATTACGAGATAACCAAACTTATTTCCCTAAGCCAAATCAATCCGTTGGCAATAATACAGCTCAGGGAAACCGGCAAATGCGAGTTTGTAGTGCCGGAAGTGTTTTTTGATATGGATTACCCCGGCCATTACAAGCGCCGCATCAAATCGGTGGCTATTTCAATCCCCTGTATTGCAGGCCCTTACACAGGCATTAACGCCACACTTAGGCTTTTGGAAAATAAATTTCGCAATACCGCCATAGGCGGTAAAAAATACGAAGAGAACACCGAGGAAACCGATGATAGATTCAGTTCTTACATTATTCCGATTGCTGCGATAGCAGCCGGCACGGCCCAAAACGATAGCGGGATGTTTGAGCTTAACTTCAAGGACGAACGCTATTTACCCTTTGAAGGCGCAGGCGTTATCAGCAAGTGGCGTTTGGAATTGCCTACATTCAGGCAATTTGAATACCACAGCATTTCAGATGCGATTATCCATTTAAGATATACCGCCAGTGAGGGCGGTGAGCGACTTAAATCCGCTGCAACAAAATCATTATCGAAACAGCTTGCAAACATTGAACAAGAATTGAATGAAACAGGTTTAAATGTAGCCTTGAATATGAAACATGATTTGTCTAATGAATGGCATCTTCTAAAGAAGGACGGGGCTATAAGTCTTAAAATTGATAAGTCCAGGCTGCCCTATATGGCGCAGGCAATCACTAAAACTAAAATAGAGCAGGTGATGTTTATTGCGCAAGTAAAAGATAATCCATCAACATTTTCGATAAACATAGAAGGCGATCCTACAAATCTTGCCAAAATAAACGATGAGTGGAAGCTTTGCAAAGGCGTGGTGGATCAGGACATCAGTTTGGATACCCCGTTTACCTTATCCGTTGACCCAAACGACTTGAGCAAGCTGGAGGAATTAATGTTGGTGGTAAAATACAGTATCTAACGAAAGAATAACGGTGTGTAACAGGGTGATGGCGTATAAGACAGGGCTCTATGAATAGGCCATAAAAAATCCGTCCGGCAAATTCGGGAGTTTTAATTCTCTGGACTTGCCGGAAACAAATAAGCTATTGTTTTTAGAGGAGCAACACATTGCTTAAGCGGGCGAACTCAGCCAGCGATATGCTTTCAGCCCTGAGCGTTGGATCAATTCCCAAAGCGACAATTTCTTCCTCGGTGATCAGCTTTTTCAGCGAATTACGCAAGGTTTTGCGCCGTTGCGAAAACGCCTGAGTGACAACCCGATTAAGTTTGCTCATATCATTAACCGTAACAGGCGGCTGCTGGTGCGGCACCAGCCTGACGATAGCTGACATCACCTGCGGAGCCGGGTCGAAGCTTTCCGGCGGCACATCGAATAACAGCTCGGTTGCGCAATAATATTGCATCATGACGCTAAGCCTGCCGTATTTTTTGCTGCCAGGAGCCGCGCAAATCCGGTCAACCACTTCCTTTTGCAGCATGAAATGCATGTCTTCAATACAATAGGCGTTATCCAGCAGATGAAACATCAACGGCGTTGAAATGTTATACGGAAGATTGCCGATGATGCGTAGTTTTTCATCGCGGGCTATCCCTGCCCGCGCCCCTTCGGGCGCTTTGCGTGCTAATCCGCTCCCGGCGGATTGGTCATCCCCCGCAGCCAGCGACGAGAAATCAAACCGTAACGCGTCCGCACTGTGAATTTGCAGGTTAGGGTATTGCTTGAATTTCTCCCTGAGCAAAACCACCAAATCCCGGTCAAGTTCAACCACATCCAGACGCACGCCTTCGTTTAGCAAAGGCTCGGTCAATGCGCCCTGCCCCGGCCCTATCTCAACCCAATGCTGCCCAGGCCTGGCCTGAATACTGGAGATAATGTTGTAAATAATATTGTGGTCATGAAGAAAATTCTGACCGAAGCGCTTGCGCGGAGTATGTGCCATTTTTATTGCGTAGCCATTGTTAATGCGGTTTGCAGTGCGAATTGCAGGCTGCCTAAATCGGCCTTGCCGCTGCCGGCAAGATCCAAAGCCGTGCCGTGGTCAACCGAAGTGCGGATGATTGGCAGCCCCAGCGTAATATTGACGGCCTGTCCAAAACCCATATGTTTAAGTACCGGCAAGCCTTGGTCATGGTACATCGCCAATACCGCATCCGCTGTAGCCAGATACTTTTCGGTGAACAGCGTATCAGCCGGTAACGGCCCATGCAGATTCAAGCCCTGCTTGCGAAAAGTATCGAGTACCGGCTCGATAATATCGATTTCTTCCCTGCCCAGATGACCGTTTTCCCCGGCATGAGGATTAAGCCCGCACACCAGTATTTTCGGGTGAGCTATGCCAAAACGCGAGCGCAGTTCGTGATCCAGAATCCGAATCACCGTCCGTAACCGGGTATGGGTAATGGCTTGACTGACTTCCGACAGCGGCAGATGCGTCGTCGCCAGCGCCACCCGCAAGCCCGGCGTTGCCAGCATCATCACCGGATGTCCGCCGGTAATGCCTGCAATAAATTCGGTATGCCCGCTAAAAGGCAAGCCCGCATCGTTGATGATGCCTTTATGGACAGGCCCGGTGACCATCGCATCAAAAACCGCGTCCATGCAGCCTTTGGTCGCTTTGGTGATGGTTTTTAACACATAGCGGCTATTGGCCGCATTCAATTGCCCGCACCGAACGGGTTCCGCCAGTTCCACCGGCAATACCGTCAAGCGTCCGGCAGTCTGGGCGGTGGCAGGCATAGCGCTGTCGAATTCTGTTATCTGAAGCGGCAAACCTAACTGTCCGGCGCGCTCTTCCAATAATTGCGGACTGGCTATGACGATGATTTCGCAGGGCAAATCCTGCTGTGCAAGCTGAATGCAAAGATCGGGACCTATGCCTGCGGGTTCTCCGGGTGTTAATGCAATACGCGGTACGGGTAGCCTGGTTGTCATCTGGGAACTGAGATAAAAAAAGAATAATTTTACAGCATAACTACCGGGATTATTTTAAAAAAACGCTGATTTAAAAGATAAGGACTATGGATAGAACTCATGTCCCATCTCTATGACTGTCAAAGTCTATGCTATGGAAAAATCCCGATCCATCGTTCAGACTATAACCGCAGCCCGACTCGCAGACATTGCAACAAGCCCAGGCAAAAACGCGCTTGGGAGTCAACACAGCCACCTTCGCAGACGAAAAATGAAAGGTAACACAGCTTGGGAATGATATAAACGCCACAAAAACAGTTGGACATCAAGGCCTTGATGGGACAAACTCAACTGCAATGTACAGTGTGCGGCGGATCACTTTTATATCGGCAGTAAAAGTCCTGCCGGAGGGATGGCGGAGCGGACGGGGCTCGAACCCGCGACCACCGGCGTGACAGGCCGGTATTCTAACCAACTGAACTACCGCTCCGCAGTTCGAGCCGGGTATTCTATAAGATTAAATCGCCCTGTCAAGAATAAAGACCGACACCGGCCTCGCGACGCTCTTTTTACGCCGTAACACAAGCAGACCAAAAATAGACTAAAATTACGCTATTGATACACGCACAATGGAACATTCAATGCCCGTATTAAATCAAGACAGAGAATGCCTGACTTCCGTCTTATCCCCCATTTTAAAAACTGATCTATCCCAAGCAATGCATTATTTAGTTTCCTTGTTTTTTTTCATTTTTTTCGTCAATGTTGCTGCGGCAGATGACTTTGATGCCAAAGTTTCCAGCCAGAACAAAGTTGACCCCGTAGTACAGCTGACAGTTAAAGAACGGGCGTGGTTAGCGAATCATAAAAAGATCAGGATTGCTTTTGACGGCTCATTGCCGCCTTATAGCTTCATCAACGATTCGGGGCAACTTGAAGGTATTGCCATCGAAGTCATGAACACCCTGAGCAAGCGACTGGGCATTACATTTGAAACTTATCCCAATACCAGCTGGAATAAACTATACGAAGCAGCGGCAGCGCATAAAGTTGATGTCGTCGCTACGATGGTCAATCGACCGGACCGCAGGCAGTTATTTATCTTCACACAGCCCTATCTGATCAAATCATTGGTTATCATGACCAAAAGAGATAACACCACCATTAAAAATCAAAGCGATCTTGTGGGAAAAACCGTCACGATGGTCAAAGGTTACCAATTTGTCGATCGGGTTATTAAGGAGTTGCCTTCAGTCACTCCCTATTTTGTGGTCTCTATGCTGGATGGGCTAAAGGCCGTCAGTACAGAAAAGGCCGATGCAGCCATTACTTTTATGGCCACAGCCAGTTATCTGCAAACCAAATATCTTCTGACTGATCTGAAAATTGCAGCCTTCTATGATCTCAATAGCGCCAATCAAAGCATTAATGAGAGCATCGCCGTACGTAATGACTGGCCGGTTCTGGCAGACATTTTACGAAAGGCGCTGGTCACTATAAGCGAAGAAGAAATGCAGAATATCCACGCCAAATGGGTTCCCAGCATTAAACCCTCAATTGACTACGAGCTGATTCGAAAAATGGTAGCGGCGTTCGTCATTGTACTGGTCTTATTACTGCTATGGATTGCCCGGGTTCGCAGACAAAACAAGAAAATAGAACGGTCAAAAACCGAAGTCCAGACCACCAACAAAATCCTGCAAGCATTGAAAAGCGATCTTGAACATCTGGTCGTAAAGCGGACCGCCGAGCTGCACTCCAGCGAACATAAATTCCGTAGCCTGGTTGAAAACCTGCGTAATGAATACTTTTTTTATCAGCGCGATTGCAAAGGTATATTCACTTACATCAGTCCCTCAATAACCAATATACTCGGATACACTGTGGATGAATTTATGATTCATTATCATGAATATCTTACCGACAATCCGATAAACCTTAAAATTGATGAGTATAGCCAAAGCATACACAGTTCGCCTTATCAGTTAGAAATATACAATGCACAGAAAAATATCCACTGGCTTGAAGTAACAGACACTCCTGTTTATGATGAATATAATAAATATATAGGCGTTGATGGCATTGTGCATGACATCACTTTGCGCAAACAGGCTGACGATCGCTTAATCTGGCTATCTTATTACGATGAGTTAACCGGCCTGGCTAACCGCCGGTTATTCGCCGACCAGCTTCAACAAATCATCAGTATGGCGCATCGCACCAACGATTCGGTTTCGCTTTTTTACATGGATCTGGATCGCTTCAAGTTTGTCAACGACACGATGGGACACGCTATTGGTGACGAAGTACTAAAAGAAACCGCCAGAAGAATTTCCTCCACTCTGCGTGACTCCGATATAGCCGCGCGCCTTGGCGGCGATGAATTCGCGCTATTACTACCGGAAACCGATGCTGCTGGCGCGGCGCCGGTTGCCGAAAAAATCCTGAAAAAGTTACGGGAGCCTTATATTTTTGATGAGTTGGAATTTACTCTGGGCGGCAGTATCGGCATTGCGGTTTATCCTCAAAATACCAGCAGTGGCGAAACCCTGGTTCATTTTGCCGATACGGCAATGTATCACGCAAAGCAGGGAAAGCATGGGGTTTCCTTCTATTCCGAAAGCATGCAGCAAAAGAAAACCATCGGGTAATAAAACAGGTTTACGTCAGCTTCACACCATCACCGCCAATAAGTTAAGTATCATTGGCGGATAACTTTAGGTGCTATTTTTAGATTTAATAACCCACGCGCTGCCCTTCATATCGATATTCACTGTGTCCGGTTATTGTCAAAATATCAATAACTGACCCGAATGCCCAGCTCCGCACTGCGCCCTGGCTCCGGGGCGAAATTACGCAGATACGATGTAGAATTGCGGATATTTTCGTTCAGTATGTTCTTACCTTTCGCGAACAAAAGTACCTCCGAGTCGCCAAAGCTCGCCAAGCGGTATTGCGCCCCCAGATTCAATAACAAATAGCCGGGCGTGTTTGAGTCATGTTCGCCTGAATGATTCTGCGCTTCGCCCCGGGTCAATCGGGCATTGGTCGACCAGTCATTTTTCTCGTAACTCAGTTGCAAGCCGTAGCGCAACGGCGGCATACGGGGAACATTGCCGCCCTGGTCAAAGGTGCCGCGGGTATAGTCGCCGAATAAGGTCAGATCGATCGCGCCGTAACGGTTTTGCATCAGCGGGAACACGGTTTGGGCTTCAAAGCCTTTGAAAATGGCGGCGGTCTGGCGACTTGCCACAACAGGAACACAACTTGCCCCCGCTGAACAAACCGCTTCCATGGCTTCATTGTCCCTGTTAAACACATCCCCAGTACGTTGCTGGTAAATGTAGTCACCGACCCAATTGTGGAAAAGATTTAACTCCGCCGTCATCCAATCGGCCTTGTAGCGATAGCCCAGATCCAGGTTATTGGACAGTTCCTTATTGAGGTTGGCATTGCCCAATTCGTAGCTGTGCGTAGCCTCATGAACGCCGTTGGAAAACAATTCCTGTATCTGCGGCGCGCGTTGCGAGTGCGTGAATGCCAGACTGACTTGATGACGGTCGGTGATGTCCCACAATGCCGAGGCCGAGCCGCTGATGGGTACATAAGTCAGGCGGTTGCGGTTTTCCGGCGCGATGGTTTGCCATTCGCCGCGAGCCCCCAGCTCATACGTGACAGCGCCGATTTTGAACGATTCGACATCAAACAGACCATAGGAATCAAGGTCGGTACGCGGCACCAGGGCTTCTGCGCCTAAAGCGGCAAATTGGCTATTGACCGATTGAAAGCCCAATACGCCGTTTAATATGCCGATGGGCTTGTGTTCAAGCTCCAGCCGGCTTTCGTAAGACTTATTCAGGAATGTCGTGGCAGGTGTGCCGTTGTCCATCTCGACATGCTTGTAATCGGTATAGCCGAATTTCATCCGCAATTCTTCAGCCAGCGCGAAAGGCTTATTCAGTTGCCCTTTAAAATCGTATTTGGTTTGAGTCAAATCGATAGTCACCGGCGCACCGCCGCTGCCATCCGGCGGAATGCCGTAATTTTTTTCCAGGCTGTTGATTGAAACGCCGATTAAACCGGCATCGCCGATTTTCGAAACTCCGACCGAGCCGCCGCGCGACCGCGCTTTTGAATTATCGATAAGACCGTTGGGATTGTTCACAATATTCAGGCCGGGATCGGTTGCGCGAGCAGCCTCTTCAGCTATCGCAGAGCCGCCGATATGGGTATTGCCCTGATCGCGGTAAAAACCATCGACATGATAGGCCACGCCGCTTTTTCCGCCTTCCAGCTTGAGGGCACTGGAGGTCTCGTTGGTTGCCGAATCGTAGCGTTGCTCACCGGCACCGCCGATCAGTTTATCGGGGACTTGCTCTGGAATCCGGTTATCGATCACATTCACCACGCCGCCGATAGCGCCGTTTCCGTATAACAGCGTTGACGGCCCGCGCAACACTTCAATGCGCTCCACCAAAATCGGTTCCACGCCGTTGGCATGATCCGGGCTCAATGACGAAACATCATTATTGCCCAGACTGTTCTGCATGACCCGCACCCGAGGCCCGGATTGCCCGCGAATAACTGGCGTACCCACCCCGGAACCGAATGATTGGCTGGTAATACCGAGCTCATTTTTGAGCGTATCGCCGATAGTCGTCCCGGTTTTCATGCGCAACGAGTCGCCCGTCAATACCGTTACCGGCTTGGCCGATTTTGCAGTGGAATGTTTGATGCCGGTGCTGATGACGACGATGTCATCCAGTTTGTGAATATCATCGTCAGCCGCATAGGCATTAGCCCCGATTGCGCCTGTCGATAACAAAATAACAGCCAGTTTTTTATTCATAGGTTTTTGAACGCGTTGCTTGAATAATGAGAAATGTTATAACATAACATCTACTAGATGCTCTGCTTGGAAAAAATAGCGCCATTAGGCTTGCTCGCTACTCATGGTCTGCGCGCAGGTTGCGCATATGCCGTGAATTTCGATGGCCTTGCTATGCACAATGAAATCCGCCTGTTTGATTTCCTGCGACAAGGCCTGCATAACATCGGGGGCCGACCGCTCTTCCACTTCCTGGCAGTTATTGCAGATCAGCAATAACT
>Ga0208121_100193_pt1 | contig 27283 bp, 23 predicted proteins | sample LakWasMet62_LOW9_2_FD_183894 | JGI IMG/M metagenome (GOLD analysis project Ga0208121, IMG submission 183894) | Freshwater sediment methanotrophic microbial communities from Lake Washington under simulated oxygen tension - Sediment Metagenome... | ecosystem: Environmental > Aquatic > Freshwater >... | reverse complement strand
GGTGGCAGAGTCCAGGGATCGGCCAGGAAATAGTCCATGGCGCTCAGGCCGGTGGTGGCGAAATAGCCCAACCAGCTGACCTGAATCGGCGCCGGTTTCCAGGCAAACATGGCCAGGCGGTTATTGGCCGTGTGACCCGCGAGATCGATCAGGATGTCGATGCCATCATCGCGAATCCGCTGCGCGAGCGACTCATCGCTCATGCCTGCGCAGGAGCGCCAACTGTCACAGAAATTGCGTAAGCGCTGGCTAATCTCGTCTTCATCAAGACGGTTGGAATAGGCGTGAAATTGAAGCCGGTGCGTCGCTTCGCTGGCGAAGGCCGATAGAACGCCTTCCAGAAAGTAGCCGACCGGATGATTCCCAAGGTCGCCCGAGACCAGACCCACTCGCAAGGTCCGCTGTGCTTCGGGGGAGTTAGGCCATTCCGTGTAAGGATGTGCCAAGCTGGACGCGACTTGGCCAAAGCGGTGAGCATCAACCAGCAGCTGCTCACCTGGCTGTTCAGCCAGGTAGTTCTGAATGAATAAAAGGTTGTTGTGCGCAATCACGCAGGTGCTGTCGGTCTCCAGTGCCCGGCGCAAGTCTTTCAAAGACGCATCCAGCTGGCCGATGTCTTTCAACATGCTGGCGTGGTTCGCATAGGCCGCGGCGAATCCGGGGTCCAGCTCCAGAGCGCGACGAAAGCACGCTGCAGCACGATCAAACTGGCGGCTGTGCGTATAGATCAGCCCAAGGTTGTTATGCGCGATGACCAGACCAGGATCAAGCTCTAGTGCCCTTTGATATGAATTTTCGGCGGCAGCATGATTGCCTAGCCGCTGAAAGACGGTGCCGAGCCCGCAGTGCGCGGCGGCGGACTGCGGCTGTATGGATATAGCCCGCTCATAGCAAGCAGTGGCGGCTTCGAACGCTCCGAACTCTTGGAGCGTTGATCCGAGATTAATGTGCGCCTCGAGCAGTTCGGGTTGCTCCGCAAGTGCCTTGCGAAACAAGGAAATTGCCTCATCGGTCAGTCGGCGCTTCATGCAAATCACACCAAGAAGACTGTTGGCCCGGGCGTTGTGGGCGTCTCGGGCCAATACGCGCATGCAATAAGCCTGGGCGGATTCCAGTTGACCGCTGTCAATCAGGATGCCGACCAGCCCCAAGCATGCGTCAGACTGATCGGGCTCGATAAGCAACGCCCGTTGGAAACTCTCGGCGGCCTCGGCCGGTCGGCGCAAGCCAAGCAATCCACCGCCCAGGCCAACGAGTGCCTTGACGTCGCGTGAGTCCAGTTGCAAGGCACGCTGGTAGAGGTCAATCGCAGCGCCCCAGTTGCGCTGGAGTCGAAATGCGTCACCGAGATTCAAGAGGATTGCAGCACTGTGCGGGGCATAGCCAGCCGCCCGCTGCAATATCGACACCGCTTCCTCCATCTGCGCCTCCTGGAGAAGAATGCCGCCCAGATTGTTGAGGGCATCGGCGTACTCGGGTCTGAATGTCAAAGCCTCGCGGTAGGCCTGGGCGGCCTCCTGCAGCAGTTTGCCCTCCTGGGCATCCAGCCCCCGCCTGAAGAGGGCTTCCGCTCGTTCAGCGGCGAGATCCTGTGCTGCACGGAGGCCGGCGATGGCGTCCGGAAGCTCGGGCCTCAGCTCAAGGGCTAGGCGATAGGCGGCGACCGCCTTCAGTGGGTCAGACAACAGCAGATAGGCATTGCCCAAATTGCAGTGGACACCCGCGGAGTCCGGTTTGTAGCGCAGCGCCGTGGCATAGGCCTCCAAGGCCGCAGGGGCGTCGCCGCGGTCCAGCAGGACATTGCCGCGCAGGAAGTGCGCGCGGGCGAGTTCGGGTTGCAGCGTAATGGCGGTTTGGTAGTGCTCGAGGGCTTCGTCCGGCCGTGCTTGCGCCTCGAGCTCCTGCCCCATCTCTACCCAGCGCTCAGCGGCGTCTTGTTGGATCGGGTCGATGCGCGCGGGAGCGGCGTCGGCGGACCGGGCCGGTCTGCGCTTATCCCAAAAACCCATGGTCAGCCTCCAGAAACTTCAGGGATGGTGCCACGATCGGGCTTCCTATAATCAACTGCACAATACGTACCGATGGAGGCTCAATGATATTTGCTTGGTTTGACGCATCCGAGGCAAAAAAATTTGGCGGGGAGTTGGCTAGATTTTTTCTGGCGCGGGTACCCCGGGCGGTTGATAAGACCGACAAGCAGTTTGCCCAGAAGGTGGATGCTGCATTGGCGAAGATGTTGATCCAGATCGTCCAGTTCAAGCGCGCGCATGGGCTGAACACCTATAAAAAGGCCCAATTGGCCAACGAATTCAAATGGACTTTGCTGGATGCGGGCATTCCTACGGACTATGCAGACGACATCACCAAATGGTTGACGCAGCAAGTGGGGTGACCCAGGCTTCAGGCTCATTGACCCCCGCCGACAAAAAAGTCAGACAAAATTGTCGAATGAAGGGTCATAAAAGCCATCGAAATGAAGGGGCGTGCAGGAAAGCGTGATTTTTTCTAGAAAATCAGGGGTCTCGATACAATTTCTATCTGGCACGAGATATGCTGCTGTACTCACGCCTTGTGCAATTTTCAACCTAGGAGCTTTTATGAAACGCACTCTTCAAAAGGGTTTTACCCTGATTGAACTGATGATCGTGGTCGCGATCATCGGTATTCTGGCCGCTGTGGCCCTGCCCGCATACCAGGACTACACCGTTCGCGCCAAGATGTCGGAAGTCATTCTGGCCGGCGCTTCGGGCCGCACCGCCGTTGCGGAAGCCTACTCCCAGTTCCAGACGATGTCCAAGAGCGCCGCCTCCATGGGTGTTCAGGACCAGCAGTCCAAGTACGTTGCATCTGTCACTTACACCTCGACTGCTACGAACACTGGCGACATCGTCGTGACGACGTCCCCCGCTACTTCCGGTCTGCCGACGGATGTTGCTGGCCGCCAGGTCATTCTGCGTGGCGTTGCTAATGCAGCGGGCCAAGTCATCTGGACTTGCGGCTCGGGCACCGGTGCTTCCAACATCAACCCCAAGTATCGTCCCAGCTCCTGCAAGGACTTCTGATCTCGGTGGTGAATTCACCCAAAGCCCCTTGGCTTCGCCAAGGGGCTTTTTACATTGAGGCTGCGTAGCGATGATCAGACATTTGCCATCGCCGGCGGTCGCCGTTTTGCTGGCTGTTTTGGCGCTGGCCGTCTACTGGCCAGGGCTTTCGGGTGGGTTTTTCTTCGATGATGGCCCCAGCATTCTCAATGTGCCCAGTTTGCGCATGGGGGAGCTTACTTGGGAGGCGATCGTCCAAGCCTGGTTCAGCGGAGGTGCCGGTCCGACCGGCCGACCGGTCGCCCAGTTGAGTTTTGGATTGAACCACTACTTCGGTGGATTTGACCCCTGGTCTTTTAAGCTCACCAACCTGGGCATCCATGGTCTGTGCGCAGTGATGGTCTACGGGGTCGTGCTCGAACTGTTCAAGGGCCGTGAGGGCGTCGAACCGCGCCATGAACGTTGGGTAGCGCTGGCGTTGGCGGCGCTTTGGCTGCTGCATCCGCTTCAACTGTTGCCGGTCCTGCATGTCGTGCAGCGCATGACCAGCCTCTCGGCCCTTTTTCTTCTGGCTGCCTTCTGGCTGCACATCGTGGCACGCAGACCCGCAGGCCCCATGAGGCCCGGCCTGCTGCTGCTGGCCTGGTGCATCGCTTGGCCGCTGTCCGTCCTGAGCAAGGAAACAGGCCTGCTCCTGCCCTTGTTCGTACTGGTCTGGGAGCTTCTGCTGCGCCGGGCGACAGTGGGTCGGATCGACGGCTTCGCGAGGATATGCGTGGCCGTGTGCCTGGCGCTCGGGGCAGGTGTGGTTTTCTATCTCTTGTCATCGAGTTCCCAGTGGCTCTGGGCAGGCTACGAATCCCGACCCTTTGATGCAGCTCAGCGTCTGCTGACCGAGGCTCGGGTACTCTGGTTCTATGTAGGATTGGCTCTGCTGCCGCGCTGGACGGCCCTGGGCCTTTACCACGACGACATCGAGATTTCGACTGGTTGGTTCACGCCTTGGACCACGGTGCCGGCGGTGATAGGCTGGCTAGCGGTTCTGTTACTGGTCTGGCGCCTGCGCAAACGCGCCCCGCTCGTTGCCTTCGGTCTTGCCTGGTTTCTGATCGGACATCTGCTGGAGTCCACCGTTCTGCCGCTGGAAGTGGCGCACGAGCATCGCAACTACCTCCCACTGCTGGGATTGCTGGTGGCGGCAACGGCCGCGTTTCAGCAGTGGACTCAAGGTCGAGCAAAGCCGGCGATTGTGGGCCTCATCGCATTGGCCCTCATTTTGATTTGCGCTGCGCTGACGGCTTTGCGGGCACACCAATACGGTGACGACTTGCGTCGCGCGCTGGCGCAGGTGCAGCACCATCCAGATTCGGCGCGTAGCCGATACGAGGCGGGAATGCAGGTGGCCGGTCTGCCAGCCGCTGCAGAACCCGGTTCCCTGGCCTATAAGACCGCGCGCCATCACCTTGAACATGCCACGGCGCTCGACACTCACCACAAGATGGCGCTGTTTGAGTTGCTGTCCCTGGATTGCAGGGCGGGTCTGGGTGTTAACCCGTCAGCGTTGGCCGAGTTGATGAATCGATTTCGTGATACTCCCTTCGCACCGGGCGATCGCAATATCCTTTACTATGCCAAAGAGATGGCGATTGCGGGGCAACGCTGCCTGGACCGGAGCCAGATGACGGAACTGTTCAGGTCGGCGCTGGCGAACCCCAAAGTCGCACCCTCTGTCCAGGCTATGCTTTATTCATGGCTGGCCGATTATCTCTGGTTGAGCGAGCGGGACCTGGCTGGAGCCAGAGAGGCGCTGGCCCGGTCCTTGGCGCTGAACCCGGGGCAACCCAGCAACCGCTTGAAATGGGCGCAGCTGCTGTGGATCAGCGGCGAGCGTCAGGCCGCGCGCCAGATGCTGCTCGCCTTGCGTGCCGAGCGCCTGACCGGCGAGGAGCGCCAAACCCTTGAGCAACTCCTCGCAACGGGTAACATTGCAGAGCCCTGATTCATAGCCACGAGTCTGCATGAACTCCTACGCACAGCTGTCGATCATTCTCCCCGCCAAGAACGAGGCAACAAGTCTGCGCAGTTTGCTGCCTGAGTTGCTGGCACTACTACCTGGCGCCGAGATCCTGGTCGTCGATGACGGGTCGACTGATGGCACGCCAGACATTTGCGAACAATTCAAGGTTCGCAGTCTGCGCCATCCCTACTCCAAGGGCAATGGCGCCGCAATCAAGACCGGTGCGAGAGCGGCGCGTGGTCAGGTTCTCGTCTTCATGGATGCCGACGGCCAACACCGGCCTCAGGAGATTCCCCGATTGCTGGAGCAGTTCAGCCAGGGTTATGACATGGTGGTAGGGGCTCGGCAACGCGGTTCACATGCGGGGACTCATCGCGCAGTTGCTAACGACATCTTCAGCCGTTTCGCCAGCTGGATGGTCATGCAACCCATTGCCGATCTGACCTCTGGTCTGCGCGTAGTGGACGCGGCGAGGTTCCGGCAATTCCTCTATCTTCTGCCCAATGGCTTCTCCTACCCGACGACCATTACCATGAGTTTTTTCCGTGCGGGGTACAGCGTGGCTTACGTGCCCATCCATGCCCCGCGACGCAGCAGTGGGGTAAGCCATATCCATCCCGTGCGGGACGGCTTTCGCTTCCTGCTCATCATCATCAAGATCGGTACTCTTTTCTCTCCCCAAAAGCTCTTTCTCCCGATCAGTGCGGGGTTCTTCGTTACGGGTCTCGCCTATTATCTTTACACCTACTTCACCAGTGGTCGATTGACCAATATGGGCGCATTGCTCTTCATTGCAGCTGTGTTTACCTTCCTGATCGGCATCGTGTCGGAGCAGATCTCGGCGCTTCACTATAAGAACATCGATACCAAGGACCGTGAGGACCGATAGCGTGAGGGTATTGATGACCAGTACCTCCTATCCCGAGCATGCCGAGGATTGGCGCGGACGGTTCATCTTCAATCTGGCGGCGGCATTGGGCCGGCTGCCGTCCATGCAGTTGAGTCTCTGGTCGCCGCCCGGGGACCTGCCGCTAGGCGTGGCGGCCACTGGCACGCCGCAGGAGTTGGCTTGGCTGCAACACTTGTCACGCCAGGGAGGCATCGCGCATCTATTGCGCACCCACAAGCCGCAAGCGCTGTACTCGACAGCCGGCCTCTTGCGCCGGCTGCATCGAGCCTATCGCCGCGAACCGATGGATGTGGTGCACGTCAACTGGTTGCAGAACGCGCTGCCTCTGTGGGGCACGCGCACGCCCGCCGTCATCAGTGTTCTGGGGACGGACTTCAGCCTCATGCGTCTGCCGGGCATGACGGCGCTGCTGGGCAGTGTATTCCGGCAGCGCCCCACCTTACTCGCGCCCAACGCCGAGTGGATGGTGCCGGAGCTGCAGCGTCGCTTCGGCCAGGTCGCCCGGGTCCAGGCCGTACCCTTTGGCATTGACGCCGCCTGGTTCAGCTTGCAGCGCCAACTCCCGATGACCGGACCGTCGCGATGGATGGTCGTTACGCGACTGACCCGGTCCAAGCTTGGTGATCTGTTTGACTGGGGTGAGGGGCTGTTCAACGGCACTCGGGAACTACATCTCTTCGGCCCCATGCAGGAGAAAATTAGCGTGCCGGATTGGGTGCACTACCACGGACCGACACATCCCGCCGAACTGCAAAACCGCTGGTTCCCGCGGGCCACAGGCTTGCTGACCCTGAGCCGTCACGACGAGGGCCGGCCGCAGGTCATGCTGGAGGCAATGGCCGCGGGATTGCCCATCGTGGCGTCCGACTTGCCGGCGCACGCTGATTTTCTTCAACAGGAGCGCACCGGCCTGCTGGTAGGCGACCCCCAAGCACTCGCGTTGGCTCTGCAGCAGCTGGAGCAGGCGCCGGCTAACACCGCCATGGGTGAAGCGGCCCGCGACTGGGCCAGAAAAACCGTCGGGACCTGGGACGATTGCGCCCTGCGTTTTCAGGGCTTGTATGCGGAATTGGTCGGGGGCTCGGCATGAGTGCTGGCGCGGTGATGCTGCTGGGCGGTGCAGGCTTTGTCGGCCGTGCGCTGGCGGTTAGGCTAGAGCAGCAGGGTGTGTCCTATTACATGGTCGGGCGTGACAACCAGGAACAACTCGGGACGCTACTGCCACAGTGCGGGACGGTGGTGCATCTAGCTTCAAGTACCACGCCCGGGTCGTCAGCGACGCAACCGGAGCTCGAACTACCCAATCTTGCGTTGACGCTGCAGCTTTTGAAGCAGCTGCAGTCCAGGCCGCCCGCTCATCTCATCTATTTCTCCTCTGGAGGTACGGTCTACGGAAACCCGGCGCATCTGCCCGTATCCGAGGATGCGTCGCTGTCGCCACTGTCTTATCACGGGGCTGGCAAGGCGGCGCAGGAACAATTGATACTTGCCGCACGCGCTCATGGGCACGCCGTCACCATCGTGCGCCCCTCGAATGCCTACGGTGCGGGACAATCCCTGCGCGGGGGGTTCGGCTTGATCCGAACCCTGCTGGAGCATGCGCGACTCCAAAGCACATTGCAGATCTGGGGCGATGGTGAGCATCTGCGTGATTACATCTATATCGACGATGTTATCGAGGCGACCTGGCGCTTGATCGAGCGTCCCGGCGATAACAGAACCTACAACCTGGGTTCGGGGCGTGGATACTCCATACGCCAGGTCTTGGCTCGTGTGGAGGAGGTCTGTGGGCTGACCATTCCAGCCAGCTATAGCGCAGCAAGGGGTGTCGATGTGCGTCATATCGTTCTCGACTGTACGCGCCTGCAGGCGGCAACAGGCTGGTCTCCAGCCGTTGATCTCGACGAGGGGATACAAAGAACATGGCTATGGCTACGCCAGAACCAAGCGTAAGCAAAGCGACACCGCGGGTCTCCGTTTGCATCGCCAATTTCAATGGGCGGGCTATCATTGACGGTTGTCTGCAATCGGTTCTGGCTCAGAAGGTCGAGTTCCCTGTTGAGATCCTGGTGCATGACGATGCATCGACAGATGGATCGGCGGCGTACATCAGGGAGCACTATCCACAGATACGACTGATCGAGAGTCCGGTCAACCTGGGCTTCTGCAAAGCCAACAATCGCATGGCAGACGATGCCCAAGGCACCTATCTCCTCTTGCTCAACAACGATGCCATGCTGTACGCGGATGCCCTGCAGCAACTGTTTGCGGAAGCGGTTCGTTTGGAGGTACCGGCCCTCCTGGGCCTGCCGCAGTTTGACGCTGCCAGTGGGGAACTGGTGGATAGGGGGTGCATGCTCGATCCATTTTTCAATCCGGTACCGAACTTGGATCCTGGCCGACAGGATGTGGCAATGGTGATTGGGGCCTGTCTGTGGATACCGAAGAACTTATGGCAGCAGATTGGTGGATTTCCGGACTGGTTCGGATCGATCGCAGAAGATCTATACCTATGCGCCAGCAGCCGGTTGGCCGGCTATCCCTTACGTGTACTGAATTGCTCGGGTTACCGTCACTGGCAAGGCTATAGTTTTGGGGGCAATCGGATTCGGGAAGAGGGTTTGAGTACGACGTTCAGGCGTCGGACCCTGTCCGAGCGCAACAAGACTTTTGTGCTGATCGTGGTGAGTCCCATCGTGCTCCTGATACTGACTCTACCTTTGCATCTACTGCTTTTGCATGTTGAAGGCTTCTTGCTGAGTGTGATGAAAAGGGATGCCCGCATCTGGACAAGCATCTATGCACCGATCATTCCGGCGCTTTGGCGAAAACGGGCCCAGCTTTGGAGCCTGCGCCAGGCTACCCAAGGTCGCCGCCGCATCAGCTTGCGTGACTGGCTGCAAGTCTATGTTCTAGTGCCCTACAAGATACGGATGCTTTGCAAGCACGGCTTGCCGAAAATTGGTTAAGACATGGCGCATCTTTTTGATCTCGTGCAACGACACCCATCACGGCGAGAGCGGCCCGCCGCATGCTTGGCGTCCAGCATTTGCCGACGCCATGGAGTCTTATCGTGATACGTCGCATTCTCCGGGGCTTACAAGATCTGCCTTCCTACGCGGCAATTTCGGGGGGGTGGCGGGCCCTGTTTCGTCAGGCCGTGCAGGTGTTGAAGAGAGAGGGGCTTAGAGGCTTCTGGATCAAGCTCAGTCGTCTTCAAACAACAGAGCTGCCGCCAAAGGGGGACTGGCCGGGCCACGTCGAGGTCGACGTGCAGCGATACGCGGCCGACTCGCTGCCGGCGATAGCCGCGGGACTGGGTTTTGAGCCCGTAGAAAAGCCGCAGGTGACGATCGTAATCCCCGTCTTCAACCAGTTGGCCCTGACCTTGGAATGCCTGGCCGCCATGCGGCGGCATCCACAGCGCACCCGGTACGAGGTGATCGTCGTGGACGACTGCTCCAGCGACCTGACCGCCAGCCTGCTGCCACCGATGGCGGGCCTAAGTTATCTGCGCAACGCGGAGAACCGAGGTTATCTGTTGTCGTGCAACCGCGCCTTGACGCATGCGCGCGGCGAATTCATCCATTTTCTGAATAACGACACCCAGGTCCAGGCTGGGTGGCTGGATGCGCTGATGGACCGCATGGTCCAGTCGCCCGGGGTTGCGGTGGTGGGCTCCATGCTGTTGTTTCCCGACGGCACGCTGCAGGAGTCCGGTGCGATGCTCGTCTCCCCCCGCGACCCGGCGTGGGGCCGATTAACGGGCGAATTGATCGGCATGAAACAAAGCCCGCTGCACCCGGACTATGCGCATGCGCGCGAGGTGGAGTATTGCTCAGGTGCCAGCTTGCTCGTGCGACGGAGTCTGCTGGAGTCGCTGGGTGGACTGGATGCGCGTTTCGCCCCAGCCTATTTCGAAGACGCAGATCTTGCCTATGCCGCACGGGCGGCAGGATGGAAGGTATACGTGGAGCCACGCTCCAAGGTGGTTCATCACCTCAGCGCCTCCACGCAGGCGCAGCCGGGTCGCAAGCTCGAGTTGGTGCAGCGAAACTCGGAGCGCTTTGTCGAGAAATGGCAAAGCGCATGGCGAAGCCAACGGCGGATCCGGACGATCGCCATCTACCTGCCCCAGTTTCATCCCATACCGGAAAACGACGCCTGGTGGGGCGCCGGATTCACGGAGTGGACCAACGTGCGCAAGGCGCGGCCCAACTTTGAAGGCCATGTGCAGCCGCAGCAGCCGGGTGAACTGGGTTACTACGATCTGCGTGATGCCAAAGTGCGTGAGCGTCAAGCGAGTCTGGCTAGAGAGCACGGAATTGACGCCTTCTGCTATTACTACTACTGGTTTGATGGTCAACGTCTCTTGCACCGGCCCCTGGACGAGGTTTTGAGCAGTGGGCAGCCGGATTTTCCGTTCTGCGTTTGCTGGGCCAATGAAAACTGGACCCGTACCTGGGATGGCCAGGAAAGTCATGTCCTGATTCAGCAGAACCACAGTCATGAGGATGATGTTGCATTCATCGAGAGCCTCTTTGCGGCGTTCCGGGATCACCGTTATCTGCGGGTGCATGGGAAACCCATGCTGCTGATATACAAGGTAGGCTTGTTGCCCGATATCCGGCAGACAGCGCGGCGCTGGCGTGCGCATTGTCGTCAGCACGGCATTGGCGAAATCTATCTGGCCTGTGTGCACAACAGCGCCAATCCCGAGCTGAACGTCGATCCGACCACCATCGGCTTCGACGCTGCGGTCGAGTTTCCGCCCTCCGGGAAGGGGGTTCCGGCAGCGACACCGGAAAAGATGCTCAATCCGAGTTTTCGCGGCCGGTTCTACAGCTACACCGAGACAGCAGCCAACTTCCTGCGCACGCCAGCACCGCCCTATCCCTTGCTGCGCACGGTGATGCCAGCGTGGGATAACACCGCACGACGGCAAGATGCCGGGCATATCTTTCTCGGTGCATCGCCCCAGGCTTATGCGGAGTGGCTGACGGCGGCAGCAGACTGGACGGATCGCCTACGGGTGGGTGATGAACGTCTGCTCTTCATCAATGCCTGGAATGAATGGGCAGAGGGCAACCATCTGGAGCCGGACCTGCAGCATGGCCGTGCTTATCTGGAGGCCACTCGGTCGGCGATTTTGCGCTACCGAACATGAAGAATAATCGCTCCATTTCCCTTTGGCTGCTATCGATGCGGCTTCGCCTTCTTCATGAGTGGCGGCGTTTGGGGAGCATCCGGGCTGTGTGGCGCAGAGCCGGAGAAATATGGCGGACCGAGGGCGGCAGAGGACTGTCGCGCCGAATCGCGCATCTGGTTCGGCACGGCTCGAATCGCCCGCCGGCCAGGGGCGTTGCCGTTCAGTCAGGCATCAACTTGATCGGCCATCCCCAGCTGATCAATGGCGTTGGTGAAAACCTCCGCGCAATTGCTGTGGCATTGCAGGCCGCTGAACTGCCATTTCTGATGCGTGACGTCTTGGGACAGGATCAGGTGCTGAATCCTCTTCTTCAAACAGATCCAGAATCGAGCTGCCGATGGGATGACCAACAGGATTACTCAACCAATCTCTTCTGCATCAATGCCAATGAAATGGATCTGGCCTTGTCCTATCTCGGTTCGGATCAGTTTGCCGGGCACTACAACATCGGCTGCTGGATGTGGGAGCTGTCGCTATTCCCGCAAGCATGGTCGTCGAACTTCAGGTATGTCCAGGAAATATGGGCACAGTCGCGATTTGTACAGACCAGCATTGCCGAAAAATCGCCAGTCCCGGTAATCTGGATGCCGCAGGTCGTTGAGCCTGGCCTAGCCGATGCGGCGCTGGGAAATGCCCTGGGTGTTCCGAAGGGAGTATTTTCCTTCCTTTTCCTTTTTGACTTCACCTCCTATGTGACGCGGAAAAATCCGGAGGCGGTGATCGACGCGTTTTGCTCAGCGTTCCCGCCGGAGCGCCATGAAGGGGTCGCTCTGGTCATCAAGCTTCAAGGAGGCTCACAAAAGCCGTCCGAGTACGCGCACTTCATGCGCGCGCTGAAGGACCGCGATGCCAGAATCATTCTCATCGATGCCGCGTTGAGCGGCAATCAGATGCGCGGCTTGATCAGTGCCTGCCATGCCTTTGTCTCTCTGCACCGGTCCGAGGGTTTTGGGCGCGGACTCGCAGAGTCCATGTATTACGGCAAGCCCACGATTGCCACGGCTTACTCCGGCAACATGGACTTCACATCGGCAGAAACGAGCGGCCTGGTCAACTACCAGCTGGTGCCCGTACAGCCGGGACAATACCCGCATTGGGAGGGGCAACTCTGGGCAGAGCCCGATACGGCCCATGCGGCCCATTGGATGCGCAAACTCTTTGAGGATCAGGATCTGTGTCACAAGCTGGGCGCGCATGCCGCCCGGGCCATCCGTGCGAGTCATGGCGCCTTGGCGGTAGGGCAGCGTATGCGCCTTAGGCTGAAAGAAATCGGCCGCATTTGACACGACAAAGTCGGGGAAGTCAGCGAAGTCGCAGACCAAGGCGATTTTCCGTCTAGAGTTTTTTGTGCGCGAACGCACAACGGGGATATCACCAGCATCCATAGTGCCAACTTCGGATCGATTCAATGACCTCTATCAGAAGAAAGATCAAAACGTTCTTGTCGGATGCAATTCACGGGACGCCGGGAGCTGCCAAGTCGACAGAACAACCACCACCGCTGTTGAGAAACAGTGGTTACTGTCATTGCTGCCGCAGCAATACCATTTTTCAGAGCAATGAAGCGTGGCTGCGCGACCACTATCGCTGCCGAAAATGCGACTCCATTCCACGTCAACGGCATGTTCAATACGTTCTGGACCGGTACTTCACGGGCTGGGAGAAGTTGCGCATCCATGAATCGTCACCGTCGAATGACCTGATCCGGCGTCATTGCGCGTCTTACTCGCAAAGTCAGTTCTTCTCGGACACCGAACGGGGAATGCAAAAAAATGGCGTGAGATGCGAAAACCTGGAACAGCTTACATTCGCCAGCGACACTTTTGACATCTTCATCACGCAGGATGTCTTTGAGCATGTCTTCAACCCCGACGTGGCGGCCCGGGAAATCATGCGGGTCCTCAAACCCGGGGGCATTCATCTATTCACCGCGCCCAAGCATCAGCATATCAAGAAAAGCTATCCACGGGCCCGACTGACCGGAGATGGAATCGAAAATTTGCTCGATGAGCAGTATCACGGCAATCCCGTTGGTGATGGCCGGTCATTGGTCACCTGGGATTACGGGGACGACTTTGAGGAGTTGATCTTTGAGTGGTCCAAGTGCCCGACAACGACCTATGTCACTCGCGACAGAACGCTGGGCCTGGATGGTGAGTATCTGGAGGTTTTTGTGACACGGAAAGCCCAATAATTGTCGGTAATTTCATCATCAAGCCACTAGTCGCTAAATCTGATCAAGGAATCAGAGTCGTAAAAAATCTGTTTCAGGGATGCGAACGGCGCCGTTGTTACGGTCACAGGGGCCAGTGGCATCACTTTAGGCCAGCCGAGCTCAAAAAACGTTGATCGGCATCTGACACTTCTCATTACGAAGGCCTCTTCATAACTCTACTTGTAAAGCATCGTCAATCAGTCTAAGTGCGCGATCCCACGTACTCAGTTCAGCGGTGTCGAAATACTCGCCTAAAAACTTCTGCTGAGCTTCTATTCGACGGCGCCAGCGGTAGTCGACTAGGCTTGTGCTCAACATCAACTTCAGCTCCTCAATACCTTGGACTGCACCCCCGGTCGCCTCTAAGAGAGTCGCACTCAGAGAATCAGTCTTGCCTTCAGGCGCGTACGCTATAACCGGCGTTCCTGCGAGAAGGGCATCCATAAGCGCTCCGTCGAAGATGGTGGCGATGCATAACCGGCATCGAGCTAAATCGCGCGAAATCGAGCGCTCATCTGATACGACTATTGTCCCTGGAAACCGCTTCGAAAGCTTTTCTACAAATGGTGACCACGCCGTGGTCGGAAAGCGCGGATGTGGTCGAAGTCGCAAAGTGACACCTGCCTCTCGGCAAGCTCGGTGAACGTCGTTGATAACCTGGCATTGCTCTTCCGGCGTAACCGGGGAAAATGGTAACGACTCGAACGATCCGAAGAAGAGCACCTCTGCACGGCCATAAAGCGATGCACTAACCAAGCCACCTCCAATCTTTGCCTTTTCTTCAAACTGCATGGGGCCGCAAGGCGCGACCCGGCGTGGCTTGGCACATGCAGCATCGATAGGGCTTTCGCTTAACTTCTTTCCGAAGACGCCAAGGTAATCAGCGTCAGCATCGTGAGAACGACGAAGGTCGGGGAGTACGCCGTGCATTAACGACACAAACGGCACCAGCTTGCGCCTAGTCCATCCTCGCACTAGGGCCATGTCTTGGAGCGTGGAGAGGCCAACAACGATCCGAGGTTGCGCAGCGTTGAGAAGGTCATTCCACACAGCTGCTCGGGCTGCCTTGCCAAGGTACTCTTGCCCGAGCAGTAGATTGAACCAATCTCTGCGCAATAATTTGCCTTCGACTCCCCGGACTAGTATCCCCGCGATCTGCCACGCACTTGCCGTGTCGAGGGCGGCTGCCCAACGTGAAGTCACGATTTCGGTTGACCCGAAACCCTCGGTGCTGAAGAAATTCACTTCATCCAATGAGCCGTGGCCTAGGAACCCGGCCTCTTCCGCCGTCAGATTTGTCGCCGTTTTCGGCCGGATGCCGACCCAGGCGAAGGTAGCGCCGTACTTCGCCTTAAGTTGCCTAGCCAACGGGTAGGCGTGGATGGCGTCGGTGTATTGCTCGGTAATTAGCAGCACATCTCGCTTGCCTATGACTGCGACGGGGCGGCGCCAGGGCATCTTCGTTGCCAAGACCATAGTACTCATCCACAGCAGCAGCGGTGACATCACAGTAGCAGCTCTTCTCATCAGTGGGTGCAGCCTGTGTCTACAAGGCTTCACCCGTCCCTGAATCGTCAAGCCTTCACGCGCCACGACGTCGCATGCGATCAGCAGGGACTCTTGTGCCAGGCCGTAGACAAATGTCTCGCGCTGGAGTTGGCGTTTGCAGACAATATCGGGCAATCGAACGACCACGCCTGTCCCCAAGCGGGAATGCAGAGAACGAAGTAGCCTCAGCCAGGTAAGGAGTTGGAAACACTGCGTCCCAAAAGCTATGTTGGCATAGGCCTCCAGCCAAGGGACAGAGGATTCTCTCAATTCTGCATGCAAATCGTTTGCGAGTCGCAGCGCCATTTGAGCTATAGGGGGATCACCGTCTATAAGTTTGCCAACGTCGAAGATATCAAGGTCTTGGGCTCGCGCTGCCAGGTGAACCTCAGCAGTCAAGGGGACGACAACTGCACCATCTTCGAGATCGGTTAGGTCGGCTTCGCTCCAACCCAGAATGACTAGCTTCATGCGCTTGTCTAGGTGCGCCCAGCCCGCATCACGACAGAAGCTCCCAGCTAACGGGGGTACCTGCTGGGGCGGCACGTGCAGCACGGCGACCAAGAACCGTATGCAAGTGTTTCGGTGCCAAACCATGCCCTGGCCTTATACAGCGCACGTTGCTCGTATCCAGCACTTCGCCCTTCTGCACATCGCGCGCGATGTACAGCGACCGCCGGAATACGAGCGACTTCACCTCCGATGCTGTCGGACCGTAGCTAACGGTGCCCAGCGCCTGCACCGCCCGCTCGGTCTCGTTGCGCAGTTGGCGCAACTCCGGTGGTTCCATCGAGAACGCCGAGTCCACGCCGCCGTCGGCGCGGCGCAGCGTGAAGTGCTTTTCGATCACCGTCGCACCTAGCGCGGTGGCAGCTAACGACACGCCGCAGCCCATCGTGTGGTCCGACAACCCGACCTCGCAGCCGAACATCGCGCGCATGTGCGGAATGGTGGAGATGTTGGTGTTCTCGGCCGTGGCCGGGTAGCTGCTGGTGCATTTCAGCAGCACCAAGTCGCGGCAACCGGCATCACGCGCGGTCTGCACGGCCTCCTCGATCTCACCAGCGCTGGCCATGCCGGTGGAAATGATCATCGGCTTGCCGGTTGCGGCCACGCGACGGATCAGCGGCAGGTCGGTGTTCTCGAACGAAGCGATCTTGTAGGCAGGTACGTCCAGTGACTCCAGGAAGTCGACCGCAGTGTCGTCGAACGGCGTACTGAAGCAGTGCATTCCGCGGGAGGCCGCCCGCTCCATGATCGGGCGGTGCCACTCCCAGGGTGTGTGCGCTTCCTGGTACAGCTCATACAGCTGCCGCCCGGCCCACAGACTCTTGGGGTCGTCGATCACGAAGCCGGGCATGCGGACGTCCAGCGTCATGGTGTTGGCAGTGTAGGTCTGCAGCTTGATGGCGTCGGCGCCATGCGCCGCCGCAGCGTCCACGATCTCCAGCGCGCGAGCGAGCGACTGGTTGTGGTTGCCGGACATTTCGGCGATCAGGTAGGGGCGGCGGCCAGGGCCGATGGGGTGATCGAGGATCATCATTTCATGGACTCCGGGCCTGACTGACCGAAGGAATGCGCTTGTAGAACTCGGTGGGGCCACCCGAGTAGCCGCCGGCCGAGAACAGCCGAACCGATGCCCGATTGCTCGCCGCAACTGTGGCGCGAACGGTGACCGTGCGCTCGAGGGCGCCCGACAAGGCTTCCTCCCCGCATCGCAGCATTCGCTGGCCCAGGCCCATGGCGGGCAGTGCAGGGTCTATGTACAGGGAAACCAAGGCCGAGTCGGCTGCCGTCAGGTCGAATCGGATACTGCCCACCGCAAGCGCCCCCACCTCGGCGACGAAAAGCCATCGATCCCGAGCGTTCAGGACGCTACGCATCCATCGCCTGTGGTCGTTGAAGTCGATCGCGGCCGTGCTCACAGAGACGCTCCGAACGGCGGGGTGATTGCGCCAAGCATACAGCATCGTGGTGTCTTCGATCCGTGCGTTGCGGACGCGCAGAGTCCCCGCGGTCAGGTACAACCCCACACGATCGACGCCTCGTCCATCCACCAGTCTTGCCGAGGATGTCGCGAGGCCTTGGCGATTTGCTGGGGTGTCGCACAGATGGCGCAGTGCTTTCGACAGCGGGGGCACCGTACTCGCCTGATCTCCCGACGGTGACGCCCCCAAGCTAGCCGCGCTGATCGCGCCCAGCGCGTCTAGGCCAGAAATGGTAGCCTTCTGATTGGCGGTCAGGGCAAGCCCCACTGTGGGTGCCCCGACGCAGCACCTCTCCCAGGTTGCCCCTCCCCCAGCGCCTATCTGCAGATCGTGCCGAGCGAAGAACGCCGCCAAGTCGGGCAGGTCCATCGTCAGCATCGTGTGCGGCGACGCCGCGCAGGCCTCGCGCAGTGCGCCAAGATGCGGGTTGGCCGAGGTGCTGACCACCTCGACCGGGCCCGCAAAGCCCACCTCCTCCCGCAGGCAGCGTAGTACGCTGGCGCTGGCGCCGTCTGGGTCGGTGCCCCCCATGAAGATACCGACGCTGCGCACCTCGGCGTGGAAGTGGTAGTGCGGCGCGTTCCGGTAGGCGGCCGACAGCAGCGCGTAGCGCGGGCCGGTCAGCCACTTCGGCTCGCGAGTCAGCCGCACGCGGTACTTGGCGCGGTGGTCTTCGGCCCAGTTTTGGTCCAGCAGGATGTCCGCGGAGAGCGGGCGGTCCGCGACGTCGTCGACGACGAGCAGCCGGCAGCCCAGTGCGTCGCGAAGGACGTCGTGCCAATTGGCGTCGATGGCGTAGTGGTCAACCACCAGCCACTGCGGCGACATGTCGAGCAGCGCGGCGACCGTCTCGTCGGCGTCGCGCCGCCAAGCCACGCCCGCCCAAACGGCGTGCGGTGGGCCGTCGGGATCTGGTGCGTCGGCGGGCCCCGGAGCCGGCAGCCAGCGCACCGGAAAGGTGCAGCCCTTTAGCATTTGCGGAGCAACGGTGTCGAGCCGGCGCACGAGCAGGATGATCGCAGCGCCCTGTTCGGCCAACGCCTCGGCCAAGGACAGACAGCGGCGCAGGTGGCCGGTACCGATGGTGGCCGATGCGTCTACGCGCAGCGCCACGCGCAAAGGCACCTGCGGTACGGCGCTCATGGGGCGCCGTGCTCCGCCGCCATCGCCGCCTGCATACGCTCGGCGCGCTCCCAGTCCTCGGGCGTATCGATGTCCTGCACGCGCCAGCGCGGCAACACCAAAGGCGCGGTGTCGGCCGAGAAGATCGCCTTGCCCGTGAGCCAGGCCTGGGGGCGGCCCCAGTAGAACTGCGCTGCGTCGTGGTAGGCGGGCTCAAGGTCCTGCGACCGGGCACTGAACTGCTCGGGCCAGAACATCTGCACACGCTGCGCCGCGGTGATGCGCACTGCGCGCTGGATCGGCGCGGCATACGGGGTCACCGCAAACGCGTAGTCAGCGCCGCTGCGTTCCAAAAGGCCGAGCCCGTCGCGGATGTCTCCCGGCCGCATGAAGGGCGCGGTGGCGTAGATGCAGCACACGGCCGTCCAGTCGCCTCCTTGGGCCTGCGCCCACTGCGCGGCGTGCGCGATCACGGGTACGGTGGGCGTGTAGTCGTCCGCCAGCTCGGCTGGGCGCCGGAACGGCACCTCGGCGCCGCACTGTCGCGCGACCTCGGCAATCTCGTCGTCGTCGGTTGAAACAACGATGCGGTCGAAGCAGCCGCTGGCCTGCGCCGCGTCGATGGACCACGCGATCATCGGCTTGCCGCCGAAAAGCCGCACGTTCTTGCGCGGTATGCGCTTGCTGCGCCCACGCGCCGGGATCACACACAGCTTCATACGCACAACGCCTGCGTCAGTGCGGCCACCACCGCGTCCTGTTGTGCGTCAGTCAGGGTCGCATACATCGGCAGACTGATGGCTTCAGCGTAGTAGCGCTCGGCTTCGGGAAAGTCGCCGGTGCAGAAGCCCTGGCGCTGGTAATAGGGTTGCGTATGTACCGGGATGTAATGCACGTTGACACCGATGCCCTGCGCGCGCAGCGCCGCGAAAACCTCGCCTCGGCTGCGGCCAGCTACCACAGGGTCGACGCGTATGACGTAAAGGTGAAGGCCCGAGTAGGTATTGGGCATCTGCCAGGGTGTGGTTACGGGCAGCGGCGCCAGCAGTGTGTCGTAGCGACGCGCGATCTCGTGGCGCCCGGCCACGTAAGCGTCCAGCCGAGCCATCTGGCTCAGACCCAGCGCGGCCTGCAGATCGGTCAGCCGGTAGTTAAAGCCCAAGTCCACCTGCTGGTAGTACCAGGGGCCGTCGGGCGGATGCGTCATTTCGGCTGGGTCGCGCGTGATGCCGTGGCTGCGCAGCCGCACCATGGCTGCGGCCAGTGCAGCGTCGTTGGTCAGCGCCATGCCACCCTCGGCAGTGGTGATGATCTTTACCGGGTGGAAGCTGAAGACCGTGATGTCGCTGTACCTTCCGTTCCCGATGAACTCTCCGCGATACTTGCCGCCAATGGCATGCGACGCGTCCTCGATAATTTTGAAGCCGTAGCGCTGCGCCAGCGCATGGATGGCCACCATGTCGCAGGGCTGGCCGCACAGGTGCACCGGAACCACCACCTTGGGCAGGCGGCCGTCGCGCTCAGCTTGCGCCAGCTTGTGGGCCAGCGCGTCGGGGCTGAGGTTGTAGGTGCGCGGGTCGATGTCCACAAAATCCACGCGTGCGCCGCAGTACAGCGCGCAGTTGGCCGATGCGACGAAAGTGATCGAGCTAGTCCACAGCCAGTCGCCGGGGCCCAGGCCCAGAGCAAGGCAGGCGATATGCAACGCCGAGGTGGCACTGTTGACGGCCACTGCGTGCGCCGCACCCACGTGCGCGGCCACCGCCTGCTCGAACTCTGGGACGCGTAGCCCCTGCGTCAGGTAGTCCGACTTCAACGCCGCAACCACCGCTTCGATGTCGGCGGTGGTTATGTGCTGGCGGCCGTACGGGATGGTCATGTCGCTACAAGCCTCCGATCCTCTGCCGGTTGGCTTCGATCCAGCTTCGCAGTTCGGCTGCGCTCATCCACTCCGGGTTGTTGTCGCTGGTGTAGCTGAAACCCTCGGCCACCTTTCTGCCGTCCTTAATGCGCTTGGTATCGCGGTCCCAACCGTTGATGGCAGGCAATATCTTGTAGTGCTCGGCGTATTCGTATGTGTGAAGCGAATCCTCGGTACTGATCATCTGCTCGTGCAACTTCTCGCCGGGGCGTATGCCTACTATCTCCTGCCTAGCCTCGGGGGCAACAACGCGGGCAAGATCCACGACCTTCATCGACGGAATCTTCTTGACGTAGATCTCGCCGCCTTCCATGTCTGCCAATGCATGCCAGACGAGTTCAACACCTTGCTCCAGCGAGATCATGAAGCGGGTCATGCGCGCGTCGGTGATGGGCAGTATGCCCGTCTCCTTGATCGACAGAAAGAAGGGAATCACCGAACCGCGCGAGCCCATCACATTACCGTAGCGCACCACCGCGAAGCGGGTGTCGTGTCCGCCAGCGTAGGAATTGCCAGCCACGAACAACTTGTCGGAGGCCAGCTTGGTTGCACCATACAGGTTGACCGGACTGCTGGCCTTGTCGGTGGACAAGGCCACCACGCGTTTGACGCCCTTGTCAATGCAGGCGTCGACCACGTTCATGGCGCCGTTGACGTTGGTCTTGACGCACTCGAAGGGGTTGTATTCCGCGGTGGGCACGATCTTCGTGGCCGCGGCGTGCACCACGCAGTCCACGCCGTCGAGCGCCCGGTACAGGCGCTCGCGGTCGCGCACGTCGCCGATGAAGAAGCGCACGCGAGGGTCGCCTTTGAACAGCTTCGCCATCTCCCACTGCTTCATCTCGTCGCGAGAGAAGATTATGACCTTGCGAGGATTAAATTTAGCCAAGGTGAGCGGAACGAAAGCATTGCCAAACGAACCTGTTCCGCCAGTGACAAGTATGGATTTGTTGGTAAGCATTGCAGGCGGCACCTTTAGTTGACTTGGCTGGATAGATTGGGCTGGGTCAGGAAGGCGAACTACGTGTTCAAGGACTTTGTGACAGGCCGCGTCCAACTGGCGAGATGCCAAACAATTTTTCCTCACCTGCAGTTGTAACCCTCAGGCCTGAAGGATCCGGCAGATACGGTATCTCACCGGTTGGGCTCTGATCACTGTCTACATAAAAGAAACCGGCATTTACTGCGTATATCAGCGGAGCGATACCGCCATCGCTAAGCCAAAGATTCCAAAAGTATCGGCCCTGGTGAAGCAGGAGCGGATCAATCGTAAAACGCAGCTCCGAAACCCCTTCTTTGATATCTATTCGCCCCCGTAGGGCTTTATTATTCCAATTCATGACTGGTTGATGATTCTCGTTGACGCCCGTAAAGGAAATCATCAAACCCTCAACGCCTACAGCGCTTGTGATATTAAGCCTGACTTCAAGGCGCCCACCATAGCGCACACGCTCACTTGAAAGTGATACCTCTGCATGCGTGATTGGCTCGCAGATCGAGAATGTGCGATCCAAATCATAATCTAGTTCGGACTGTCGGTTGATCCGGTTGTAAGCGCTTATGCCAGCGGTGGTGTCGTTGAAGATCTCGAGTTTGCCGGAATGCATAAAGCCAACTTTGTTAGCTATCGCGCCTATCTGATCCATGCTGTGCGACACAATAATGACAGCGCAATTGGAAACGAGCCGATTAATCCGCTGATAGCACTTGTGCCGGAATGCGGCATCACCAACTGCCAGCACCTCGTCAAGTAGCAGTACATCGGGCTGGATTGACGCCGCAATTGCAAAGCCTAGCCTTACGCTCATGCCTGAGCTATAGCTTTGCACTGGCGTATCTATAAATTCTCTTATCTCTGCAAAATCGATGATCTCGTCTAATTTGGACTCAACTTCTTTGCTGGTCAAACCCAGGACAGTGGCGTTGACAAAGATATTTTCACGACCCGTCAAAATGGGGTTGAACCCTGCCCCAAGAGCAATTAAGGCACCTATCCTGCCGTGCATTTCAATCCGGCCCTGATCTGGCTTAATCAATCCATTGAGCATCCGAAGTAGAGTGGTCTTGCCAGCGCCGTTTCTTCCCACAAGCCCTAGGCATTCGCCACGTTTGAGTTCAAAGCTGATGTCCTTGGTCGCCCAGAATTCATCAGGTCGCAAATTGTTGTTACTGGCGTGCCGGTGGCTCAGTATTTCGTTACCTAGGTCCTGCATACCGTACCACAGAGACTTTCTTAGGCTGCGGCAGAACTTCTTGGAGACGCCTTCTACTTTGATGAGGGCTTCAGTCATGGGTTAGGCGCTCATGCGTTCAATCAGGATGGGCATAGCTAGACGGTAAATGCCCCAGAACACCAGCAGAAGTAGCAAAGTTAGGCCGTTGACCAACATGAAATAGCCAAGTTGGTCGGCGGGCATGCCTGTTAGCCATTGCCGGGTGGTGACGATTAAAGGGGTAAGCGGGTTGGCCTGGAACACCATGGCAGACCATCCTTCTTTGGGGATGGGGAAAACAACAGGTGTCAGGTACATCAAAAACTGCATCAGCAGTGGCAAGGCTCGACCAACATCGGTATAAAGCAGGCCCACAGGCGTCAGCATCAGGCCAACCGTGGTGCCCACCATGATGAGTGAGAGCAAACCAATGGGGAACAACACAAGGCCCCAGCCGGGGTTAATACCAGTTACCGCTAGTGCCGCCAGCAGCAACACAATTTTTATCGACGCATTAAAAATCGACTGATAAATGCCAGCCAGCACAAGTGATTCGCGCGTGAAGTTGACTTTGACCAGCATGGGCTTGGCCGCCATGGTGACTTGCAATGGCGAACTGACGGCATCCATAAAAATCGCCCAAAGCATGGTGCCCACAAATACGTAAACCGGGTAGGGTAGGTCCGTCTCGCGCACCGTAACGATGCCGCTGCTGCTTAGGAAGATCCAGACCAAAGTGTTCGCTAGAGGCAAGATCAAGGCCCAAAGCAGGCCAAGAAAAGACTGCCGGTACATGGCGCTGATGTCACGCACGGCCAAGCGCCAAGCCAGTTCCCGACTGGCGAGCAGGTCACGTAACATGTCCTGAAGCATGCGACTGGGGTTGGCCAGCGAAGACTCTGGGGTGTAGACCGTGATAGCTGGCGGGTTTCGTTTGGGTGGCGACATTTGGGCGCGGGTAATTTGGTGGTGGCTGCAATTGAAGTCTAGCTATCAAAATTGCTTAGTTTCTCCGAGTTCAGCGAAGCTGAAAAACAAAACATACACGCCTGGAGCGTGTGCGTCAGAAGCTCGCGTCTTCTTGCGTGACCACTCTGGGGAATGGTCGGGTGGAATCTGGACCGATGGCAAATTCAGTCTTGCGTTCACCCAAACTATTGCGAAGCTGCGCGGTGCTGACTCAAGCCCGGTACATGCTCATACCAAAACAAATACTGTTACAGACGCCATACCGCCATAATCGCAAAGCTTATCGCTGCGGCATCAAATTGTGCCCGACTCCACTAAGAACCCGTCCGCCCTTAACTTTTCTGAGTAGGCCGAGCTTGGTCTTAATGCTAAGGCCTGGTGCGCTACCGCCACCACAATGGCCTCTGCCTGCGGTGAAGCAACTCAAGTCGACAACTCGATACCGTACTCGGCCCGGACGGCAGCCGCATCCGCCACCGGATCATCCACCGCCACATCCAACCCATAGTCACGCAGTTCGCAAAATAAGTCCCATGCATTGGAGTTGCGTACATCGGTCCTCTTTAAAGGTAATGTCCAGCACATTCACCTTGGCGCCTTTAATTGGATTGCCAGCCTGGATCAATTGTTTGACGGTTTGCTATGCAATGTATTTGCCCATGTCGTCGTTGATACGTCGTCCCGCCACAAAGACCTGCGGGTGGTGGCCCAGCATTTCGGCATTGTGAGGCACGTAATAAGAGTCGACGCCGGCGCAATGCCCGCTCACCAAGCCAGGGGCGAAACGGCAAGAAGTTCCATGTGGCGCCGGCGGCCTGCAGCGCTTCGGGTGTGTCCAGCCCGAGCATGTTGAAGATAACGGCCAGCTCATTCATGAGGGCGATGTTGAGATCGCGCTTTGTGTTCTCGATGACCTTGGCGGTTTCCGCCACCTTCAGGGAAGACACTCGTTGCAGCCCGGCGGGAACGACATGCGCGTAAAGCGCGCTGACGAGCTCCAGGGTGGCTGGGCTATCACCCGCCACCACCTTGATGGTGTTGGCCGGGGTGTGCTGGCGGTCCCCAGGGTTGATGCGCTTCGGCGAATAACCCACATGAAAATCCCGCTGCCAGCGCTTGCCCGAGACTTTTTCGAGCTGGGGGATGCAGATTTCCTCAGTAGCGCTCGAATAGACCGTGGACTCGTAGATCACCGTGCATCCGGATTCCATGTGGGTGCCGACGCTTTTGCTGGCGCTGACCAGGAGGCCGAAGCCCGGATGCCGCGCACCCTCCACCGGCGTGGGGACGGCAATTACAATGTAATCAGTCTCGGTCAGATCGCTCGCTTGCGACGTGAAGCGCAATAGCGTTGCGGATTGGAGTTCATCCGCGCTCACAGTGCCGCCGAGATCGGGGCGACGACGGTAGCTGCCGAGTTTGACCCTGGACAGGTCGTAGCCTATCGATGGTACGACTTCCCCAAATGCGGCGGCCACGGGCAGGTCGACGTAGCCGAAACCCACGACAGCCATTACATCCATGTGGAACAACTCCAGCGCATCGACTAATGATAGACGAAGGTGGATCGCGGTTGTCCTCATGGTGCTGCCCTGGTTGTGGCCCTACGCCGGCGGGCCCACCCCGGCGGTTCAGCCCTGGCTGGCCAGCGCGGCCTGCGCCAGCCTGCTCTGGCTGTTGCGTTCCGATCTGACGCCGCGGCTGCTTGCCATGGCGTGGGCGTCGGCTGCGCTCATCAGCAGTGTCATGGGCCTGCTTCAGTATTTCGGTGCGGTGCCGTATTTCATCTCCTGGATCCAGCCGGGCAGCTTGGGCGAAGCCTTCGCCAATCTGCGCCAGCGCAATCAGTTGGCTACCTTGTGCGGCATCGGCCTCGCTGCCCTGCTGTGGTGGACGCAGCGGCAAGACATCCGGCCAGAGCCTCTCCGGTTGGCTCTATACGATGCATGCGCCGTGCTCCTCGCGCTCGGCAATGCTGCCACGGCCTCGCGCACCGGCCTGCTGCATCTGCTGCTGATCGCGGGTTTGACGCTGGTATGGGGTGCCTGGCGCAGGCCCGGCGTGCGGCGGCTGCTCGTCGCCGCGCTGGCGGCATACCTCGTCGGCATTCTGGTTCTGCCGGCGTTGTTGGGCCTGCTGGGTCTTAATCCAGGCGCGCACGGCATGTTGGCACGACTGCAGACGGGGGACTCCGCTTGCGTCAGTCGCCTCACCCTGTGGCGCAATGTCGCCCACCTCGTCAGCCTGCAGCCCTGGATCGGGTGGGGTTGGGGCGAATTGGATTACGCGCATTTCATAACGCTCTACGAGGGCACTCGCTTTTGTGCCATCCTGGACCATGCGCACAACCTGCCGTTGCAGTTAGCGGTAGTCTGGGGTCTTCCGGCGGCGGTGTTGCTGGTAGGCCTGCTCCTATTCGTCGTGCTGCGTCTGCAGGTCTGGCGCGAACAGGAGACCTCACGCCAGCTGGCATGGACTGTGCTCGCCCTGATTTTGCTGCACAGCATGCTGGAACATCCCTTGTGGTACGGACCGTTCCAGCTAGCAGCGCTCCTTAGCGTGTGCTTGCTGGCCCGACCTGCGCTGGCCAAAGCGCGCCCGCCGCAGGCCAGAGCCTTTCAGCGGGATGCGGCGATCATCCTGCCTATGCTCGCGGCCTTGGCCTATGCGATGTGGGATTACCATCGGGTCAGCCAGATCTACCTACCACCGGCTCTGCGTGCAGCGGCCTATAAGGAGCAGACGCTGGAGAAGATTCGCGACAGCTGGCTCTTCCGGGACGAGGTAAGCTTTGCCGAATACACCACGACACCGCTCACACCGCGGAGCGCAGAGCGCCTGTTTGCCATGGGGGAGCAGGTGCTGCACTTCTCACCCGAAGCGCAGGTTGTGGAAAAACTGATCGAGAGCGCTTTGCTACTGCAGCGGCAGGATGTAGCGCTCTTCTATGAAGCGCGTTTCCACGCGGCCTTTCCCAAGGAGTATGCCCGGTGGTCTGCGGTCCGAAGCCGGGGCGAGGCGTCCCAGCCGTGAAAATCAGGGCGCAAGGTAGCTACCCGACTTTCCCCCGTGCTTTTCGAGTAAGCGGATACCCGTCATAGCCATGCCACGGTCCACGGCCTTGCACATGTCATAGACGGTCAGCAGGGCGACCTGCACAGCCGTCAGGGCCTCCATTTCAACCCCTGTCGGACCGACGGTTTCCACGGTGGCCGTACAGACCACGTGGGCCGGTGTGGTGGTCGTAGCAGGGTGCAACGAGAAGTCAAGGGTGACACGCGTGAGTGCCAACGGATGGCATAAGGGGATCAGGTCGCTGGTCTTCTTGGCAGCCTGGATGCCGGCGATACGGGCAATGCCCAGCACGTCGCCTTTTTTGGCGGTTCCGGACTCAATAATGGCCAGGGTGGCGGGTAGCATGTCGACGCGGCCGCTCGCCACGGCAATGCGGTGGGTGCTGGCCTTGGCGGCTACGTCCACCATATGGGCCTGGCCCTGGGCATCAAAGTGGGTCAGAGAACTCATGGAAAATCCCGGGTTTACGAAACCTCTACACAACTCAAGCATCATACGTCCATGACGCAGACAAGAGCATCCTATTGGAAAGACCGACTCAGAGCCAGTGCCGTCCACCTGGGCCTCAGCCTGATGATTGCCGCGTTGGCGGCACTGCTGGTGTTCGGCCTCTGGTATCCCTACCCCTACCGGGATACTTCGGGGGGGCGCGAGCTGTTCATGATCGTGATCATGGTCGACGTCATTCTTGGGCCACTGATTACCTTGACCGTCTTCAACCGCAGCAAGCCGCGTAGCGAACTGGTGCGTGATCTGACCGTGGTCGGCCTGATCCAGCTGGCGGCACTGGGCTATGGTCTGTGGACGGTTTTTGTGGCCCGACCTGTCCATCTGGTGTTCGAGTACGACCGTTTTCGAGTGGTGCACGCCATCGAAGTGCCCGAGGAACTTCTGGGCCAGGCGCCGGCAGATGTGCGGAAGATGCCGCTGACCGGGCCTACCATTCTGGCGCTGCGGTCATTCCGCGATGTCAACGAAGAGAGTGCGGCCACCTTGATGGCATTGCAAGGTCTCCCGCTGAGTGCGCGCCCCGATCTCTGGCAGTCCTATCCGCA